>UMHQ01026486.1_pt1 | contig 11741 bp, 9 predicted proteins | sample 1965531 | NCBI WGS metagenome assembly UMHQ01 (sample SAMEA4836098, study PRJEB28245) | human gut metagenome | biome: gut microbiome; material: fecal sample | place: Denmark | collected 2008
GTTTTCACGTTCGGATGGCAAGTGCCAGCGGACGCAAAATCTGGGAAAAACGGCTCCGAAATGCCTCCTCACACGTTTTCTCAAAAGGTTCACGGGGGAAGGTTTGGGGAGGGAGCATCCGGAAGGAGGCCCTCCCCAAGCGCATCAGCTATTCGCCTTTCACGACCTCAATCTTGCGGGCGGCGGGCTTTTCGGGTTCCTTGCGGGGAATCTCGATGCTCAACACGCCATCCTTGTGGGTCGCGGTGATCTTGTCGGTTTCGACGTCCTCGGGCAGGGAGAGCACGCGGCGGAACGAGCCGTATGAGCGCTCCATCCGGTAATAGCCCTTCTTTTCGTCCTTGTCTTCGGTTTCGTTTTTCTTTTCGCCCTCGACAATCAGCATGTTGTCGCGGACTTCGATATTGACCTGATCCTGCGCCACGCCGGGGAGTTCAACCGTGGCTTTGTACGCCGTATCGGTCACGGACAAATCCATATGGGGGATCAGCATATCGGGAGCATTGTCGGCGGACCGGGGGGCCATGCCGGAGAACGCCCTCCACGGCGAGAAGAATCCGCCGAAAAAGTCGCCAAAAAGCCTGTCGATTTCATTGTGGAGCTGATCCACCGGGGTATAGCCCTGCGGGGCGGGGGCGGCTGTGCGGTGAGCAGGGGCGGAAGTGGCGCCATGATGACCGCAACACGAACCAGCATTACGAGTAGTTTCCATAACAACAACCTCCTGTGGATAACTTTTGTAACCAAGAGATAATGCTGTATTCATTCGTGTCAATTCCTGTGTACAAAAATAATGACGTTTCCGGAAAACAGTCCCTGCCAGCATCCGCCGCCGGAGATGATTGACAGGCCCGGTCGACCTGCCTACACTCCGGCTATTCTCAGGGCGGGGTGAAAGTCCCCACCGGCGGTATTCCCCGATTCGGGGAGAGCCCGCGAGCGCCCTCCGCGTGGAGGGGTCAGCAGATCCGGTGGGAAGCCGGAGCCGACGGTAACAGTCCGGATGAAAGAGAAATGGACAGCCGGCGCATTCACGCGCCGCGAGAGCCTCAACATGCACAGCTCCCGGGCTGCGGCGTTATGCCGTGGCGCTCCTGTCTGTCGCCCTGATGCTGCACATCCGACACGTTGGAGAGCACCATGAGCCAGCATCAGTTCACCACCACCCGCAATGAGCGCGTAGAAGCCGCCGTCGCCGCCGTCCGCAAAGGCCGGGGCGTCCTTGTCGTGGACGACGAGGACCGAGAAAACGAAGGCGACATCATCTTCTCCGCCGTCTCCATCACCCACGAGCAGATGGCCCTGCTCATCCGCGAATGCAGCGGCATCGTCTGCCTCTGCCTGCCGGAAGACAAGGTCCGCCAGCTCGACCTGCCTCAAATGGTCGCAAACAACACCTGCAAGAACCGCACGGCCTTCACCATTTCCATTGAGGCCGCCGAGGGCGTCACCACCGGCGTCTCCGCCGCCGACCGCGTGAAGACCATCCGTACAGCCATCGCCGACGATGCCGTCCCCGGCGACTTGAACCACCCCGGCCACGTGTTCCCCCTGTGCGCGAGATCCGGCGGCGTGCGCGAGCGCGCCGGGCACACCGAAGCCAGCGTGGATCTCATGCGCCTTGCGGGGCTGCCGCCCTACGGCGTCCTGTGCGAACTGACCAATCCCGACGGCACGATGGCCCGGCTCCCCGAGATCATGGCCTTCTCCCAACTGCACGATATGCCCGTCCTTCAGGTACGGGACTTGATCGAGTACATGGAACACTAACCAAGGAAACGTTCCCATGAACAACGCCATTCCGTTCCGCGCCGTGATGGACGTGCTGGATCGGCTCGAATCCGAAGCAGCCGGAGGCGCCCCCGTCTGCGTCGCCATCGTCAACCGCACGGGCAAGCTCGCCGCCTTCCTCAGCCTGGACGGCACCCCCGAGCGCGCCGGAGCCATCGCCCAGAGCAAGGCATACACCGCCATGCGCATGGAATTGACCACGCAGGCGTTCCACGATCGCCTCGTCCGGGAAAACCTCTCCATCGCGGACTTCTGCGATCCGGGCTTCTCCACGCTGCCCGGAGGCGTGCCCGTATTCGACGAAACCGGGCGCTGCATCGGCGGCGTCGGCATCAGCGGCAGAAAACCGCAGGAAGACGCCGAACTCGCCGAACGTCTGGCCCAAAAGCTCATGGGAAAGGGATAGAGCGCCAATCGAAGGGACGGCGGGCAAAAGGGCAAGCCATCCTTACTTTTTCAATTCATATTGATGACAGTCTCTCCGTAGCGGGCCGGGAAAGCATTTCCGGCCCGCTTCTCGTATCCCCGCAGGGCCGGCCGACCATCTTTCCATCCGATCAAGAGCGCTGGAGATAAGAAATGATAGCAAGGGAAAAGGACATACCTTATGGTTCCAAGGGGTACCCGTTCTTGGGAGCCCCCTGCCATCCGGTAACAGTTTCTCCGACTTGTGCTAAAAAGAATAAAGGTTCTTTGAGTGAGAACATTGATAATCCCCTCTTGACCAGTCCACGGGTCGATGTCATTCAGGGAAATACCATTGCGTTATTCTTTCTCGTAATGGCGGCGGGCGGCTATGGCCGCCCATGTGAACGGACTGTAACGCTCCGGGGTAAACCCGCCGGAGAAGGGAGGCCCGGAAGGAAAATGCGCGCCCGCGCGGCGAGCCCTTTCCCCGAGCCTTTCATGCAATATAAGGAGACCCAAATGAATACCCGCGGCTTTAGCCTCGTGCGCGAGGAAAGGCTTTCCGAAGTTTCCGGCACCGTCAAACTGTGGCGGCACGACGCCACCGGAGCGGAACTGCTCTCCATAGTCAACAACGACGAGAACAAGTGCTTCGGCGCGACGTTCCGCACCCCCCCGAAAGACTCCACCGGCGTAGCCCATATCCTTGAACACTCCGTCCTCTGCGGCTCGGAAAAATACCCGGTGAAAGAACCCTTCGTCGAACTGCTCAAGGGGTCGCTCCAGACCTTCCTCAACGCCTTCACCTTTCCGGACAAGACCTGCTACCCGGTCGCCAGCGCCAACCTTCAGGATTTCTACAACCTCGTCGACGTCTACCTCGACGCCGTGTTCTTCCCCCGCATCGACGAGAACTGCTTCCAGCAGGAAGGCTGGCACATCGAAGCCGACAGCCCGGCGGGCCCGCTCCGCTACAAAGGCGTGGTCTTCAACGAAATGAAGGGCGTGTACTCCTCGCCGGATTCCGTGCTGGCGGAGCACTCGCAGCAGTCCCTGTTCCCGGACATGACCTACGGCCTCGACTCCGGCGGCAACCCCGAAGTCATCCCCCAGCTTACCTACAAGGCCTTCAAGTCGTTCCACGAGTCGCACTACCACCCGTCCAACACCCGCTTCTTCTTCTGGGGCGACGACCCCGAAGAACAGCGTTTCGCGCTGCTTGAGCCGTACCTGTCGCGCTTCACGGCCCGCGAGACCGACAGCGCCGTGCCGCTCCAGCCGCGCCTCGACGTGCCCCGCCAGCTTGAATTCCCCTATGCCTCCGGCGAAGACGGCGACAAGGGGCATGTGACCCTCAACTGGCTGACGTGCGAAACCGCCGACACGGGCGAACTCCTCGTGCTGGAAATGCTGGAGCACATCCTCCTCGGCCTGCCCGGTTCGCCCCTGCGCAAGGCGCTGATCGAATCCGGCCTCGGCGAAGACCTCACCGGCGGCGGCCTTGAAACGGATCTGCGCCAGACGTTCTTCTCCGTGGGCCTGCGCTCCATCACGCCCGGCACCGCCGAGGACGTGGAAATGCTGATCATGGAAACGCTGGCCGAGCTCGCGGAGAACGGCATCCCCGCCGCAGCCGTGGAAGCCGCCGTGAACAGCGTGGAATTCGACCTGCGCGAAAACAATTCGGGCCGGTTCCCGCGCGGCCTCGCCGCCATGATCCGCAGCCTCGCCACGTGGCTGTACGACGGCGACCCCATCGCCCCGCTGGCCTGGGAGAAGCCCCTCGCCGCCCTCAAGGCCCGCCTCGCTTCCGGCGAAAAGGTCTTTGAAGGCGCCATCAAGCGCTGGTTCCTCGGCAACGAGCACCGCTCCACGGTCATCCTGACCCCGGACTCCGGCCTCGCCGCCGAGCGCGAAGCCGCCGAAGCCGCCAAGCTCCAGCGCATCTACGACGCCCTTTCCGACGAAGACCACAAGGAAATCGTGGCCTGTACCGAAGCCCTGCGCGCCAGCCAGCAGGCCCCGGACAGCCCCGAAGCCCTCGCCGCCATCCCGAGCCTGACCCTCGCGGATCTGCCCCGCGAAAACGTGATCCTGCCCAAGGAAGAAGGCAAGGCGGGCGATCTGGCCATCCTCGCCCATGACATCGACACGTCCGGCATCCTGTATGCGGAAATCCTCTTCCCGCTGGACGCCGTGCCCACCGAACTCCTGCCCCTCGTCCCGCTCATGGGCCGCAGCCTCACGGAAATGGGCACTTCCAAGCGCGATTTCGTGGAACTCGGCACCCTGCTGGCCTCCAAGACCGGCGGCATGGATGCCGCGCCCCTCGTCGCCACCATGCGCGGCACCCGGATGCCCGTCGCCAAGCTCTGCCTCGGCGGCAAGGCCACGGCGGACAAGGCCGACGACCTGTTCTCGCTCATGGCCGAAGTCCTCACCGACACCAACTTCGACAACCCGCAGCGTTTCACCCAGATGGTGCTGGAGGAACGCGCCCGCCTCGAGCAGTCGCTCATCCCCGCCGGGCACGGCACGGTCATCGCCCGCCTGCGCGCGGCCTACAGCCTTGCCGGGCAGATCAGCGAAGCCATCGGCGGCATCACCTACCTTGAAGCCATCCGGGCCCTGTCCGAGCGCGTGGTCAGCGACTGGGACAGCGTGCGCGCGGATCTCGAAATCCTGCGCGGCCTCATCCTGAACCGTCAGGACGCCATCCTCAACCTCACCGCCGACGCGGGCACCCTCGCCGCGGTACAGCCTTACGCCGCCGCGCTCGGCCGCGCCCTGCCCACGGCTTTCTCCGTGCCGCTGGAACGCGAGCCGCTCAGGGCCGCGGCCAACGAAGCCCTTATCGTGCCCGCACAGGTCAACTACGTCGGGAAGGGTTGCAACATCTATGATCTCGGCTATACGTGGCACGGTTCCGCGCACGTCATCACCCGGCATCTGCGCATGGGCTGGCTGTGGGATCAGGTCCGCGTGCAGGGCGGCGCATACGGCGCGTTCTGCGCGCTCGATCGCATGAGCGGCTCACTGGCGCTGGTCTCCTACCGCGATCCCAATGTCGAAAAAACCCTCGCCACCTACGACGCGACCGCCGATTACCTGCGGAAGCTGGATCTTTCCGACCGCGACCTGACGCTTGCCATCGTAGGGGCCATCGGAGATCTCGACACCTATCTCCTGCCCGACGCACGGGGAGCCGCGTCGCTGTCCCGCCACCTGACGGACGACCGCGACGATCTGCGCCAGCAGATGCGTGAGGAAATACTCGGCACGACCCGCCGCCACTTCACGGAATTCGCCGACGTCATGGCTGAAGCGGCCAAAGCCGGGACGGTATGCGTCCTCGGCGGCTCCGCAGCCGAAAACGCGGCCACGGAACATGGCTGGACAAAGAAAAAAGTCCTGTAACCGCCCATGACGCGGCCCGGAAAACAACGTTTCCGGGCCGCGTCCGGCGACGTCCTCTGCAACACCGGCAAGCCTTCCGCCGGAGTCGTCGTATAGGAGAAGTCATGGAAACAAAAGGGATTGCCCCCGCCACTCCCGCCACAGAACGCCGCCAGCGCACGCCTCTCGCCGTTACCCGCGAACGGGTTCTCGGCATCGCGGAACAGATGTTCCGCCAAAGCGGTGTTCAGGCCGTAAGCGTCGACGCCATCGCACAGGCCGCAGGCATCAAAAAAATGACACTTTACCGCTGCTTCCCTTCCAAGGAAGAACTGGTCATGGCCTGCATGGACCAGTGGGAAGCCGCATTCCGGCGGATTTGGGATCAGGCGCAGGATCAATATCCCAATGAATCCGCCCGGCAGCTTCTGGCGTTTTTCCAGTCCATTTACGAACTGGTTTCCCAGCCCGGATACAGCGGCAACGTGTTCATGCACCTGATGACCGATTATACCGACCCGGAGCATCACATCTGCGTGCGCGTGCGCGAACAGCGGGCTTCCTTGCGGGCGGACGTGCGGAACCAGCTGGTCAAGGCGGAAGCTTCCGACCCCGACCAGCTTGCCGATACCTATTGCCTGCTGCTTGAAGGGCTTTTTACCGCAGCCCGGACCCACGGGTTCGACAGCGGGCCTGTCCGCAACGCCCCCGCCATCGCCGAAAAAACGCTTCGCCAAGGCTGCGGCTCCCGTGCGTTCCCGCCCGAACCGCGCCGGTTCCGCCGCTGGTAGGAACGCTTCACAAGAAACGCTGCTCCTTGTAAAAAACGGTTTCGCATCGGACGTGCCCGATGCGAAACCGTTTTCTCGCGTGTATGCCTTCACAAAGGTAAAAAACGCTAACGCCAAAAAAATCTGCTTTTCATATTTGCTATATAGACGCCGAGTAGTATTATGAGCGTTCCATAACATTGCATAGCTGAAAATTTTTCATCGAGTATAAAAACTCCAGCCAATACAGATACAGCTGTTGATATGCCTACAAACGATGAGGCTTTGTTCGTTCCAATAGATGATATTGATATATTAAACAATACAAAAGATAGAACAGAAGATGCGATCCCAAGATAAAGAATGGAAAACAGGAAAACCGTATTTTGAAATGGCAACATAAACAAATCAACGACAGTACCTGCAGCTATACTTCTTGCTATCGCCATAGTAGCAAAAAAGCAGGCTCCACACGCGATCATGACGTATGTCTTTTCAATACTTGTTGTTTTATACGCTTTTTCAGCAGAAACGCAGTATAAACTATAAGATAATACGGCCATGCATAGCATTATATAGCCAATCCCGTTGAAAGAAGACTCGAATCCTTTTGCCGTTACACAAACAATCACTCCAACTACTGTTAAGCAAATACCGGAAGTTTGAAACCTTGTTGGTTTTTTCTGTAAAAAAGAATTGATGCAACGAGCGATGCTATTGGAATACAAGCAATTATAGATCCACTCTCTGAAGCCGTCGTCATCTGTATCCCAAACGTCTCACATGTAAAATAGGCTATTGGTTGGAGAACGGCTATCTTTAGCAAAGATGGCAAGTGTTTTTTCTTTATGTTTATATTTATATATCCTGCAATCAATAAAATATTCATCATGATGAACGCCAATAAAAAGCGCCACCCCAATAATGTTACGGCATCGACGTCTGATGTTATTTTCTTTGTAAATAAATAACTAAGGCCAAAAAGGATTTCGCATGACACGGCACATACGCATCCAATAAGAGTCTTTTTTTGTATCTCGGTCATTCCAGATCTTCCAGATCGAGCACTGCCGCTTTTCCACGCCCTGCCCGTCGGCCCACTATGCTTGGGCTACTTGTCAGGAATCATCCAGTTCCAGCCCCTGTGGGAGGCGGGAGGCTACTTCCCTTGCCGACGCCTCCGGGTAACCGTTTCGCCGCCCACGCCCCAGTTGTCCGTATCCACCTCGTCGATGACGACGACCGTGGTAGCCGGATTTTTCCCCAAGACGCGCACAAGCAGTTCCGTCGCCCCCTTGATGAGTTCCTCTTTCTGCTCGGCGGTCGGCGTGCCGTTTTCCCGCGTCACCCTGATATTGACGTAAGGCATGAGGCGGCCTCCTATTTCTTCATATCCCAGAGCGTGCCGATAAAATCGGTGAGCGCCTGCCGGTTGATGCCCGCGGGCGGATAAGGGAGCTTTTCCTTGGGCCGTGGGAGCTCCACGCCGCCGTTTTTTGGATCGCCGTTCAGCAGGCGGAAGGATTCCAGCGCCCGGGCCTCAAAGGCCGTCAGCAGGGGGATATTGTCCTCAAGCGGCATATCGGAGGGCGCGGGGAGGGGCTCGCGGTACTCGACGATGAGCTTGGCCTTGTAGAACCAGAGTATAAAGGTAAAGCGGCGGACAAGGCTGCCGTTCTCCCACTGTGCCGGCTCGTCGGAAGCCCACGGGTCATCCTTCGCGTCCAAAACATAGGTGTCCGCGAATCCGGAAAAACCGTCGATATCCTGCTTCTTGTGCCTGATCGCGGGGAAACCGAGCTCCGGTTCCACGGGCCACGTCTCGTCGTTCTGGGAAACCGCCAGGAGCGCTGCAAGATGCGCCGGAGCGGCCTGCGGGCCCTCATGGTTGTACAGGGCATACACGGCCTGTACCGATGTCGCCTGGAGCATACTGTTCTGTACCGAAGGCGAAAGATCCACGCGCCGGGCGTCGACGGAGGCAAAATCGGCGGCGGGCTTCACGGCCACGGCGGGACGGGCGGGCGATACCAGCATACCGTCGGCCACGCCCCGGATAAGCCCGCTTTTGGCGTTCATGCCGACAAAGGCCGCCAACGCGATGACCAAAATGGGAATGATGATTTTGAACATCTGCTGTCTCCACTCAGAAATGCCGAAACGGATCATGCCGCTTCGCCGTCAGGCAAACCGCCTGTTTCCAAACGCCGCAGAGGGCCCCGCCGGTGCGGTATTGCCACTCACGCCCCAAAAGCGTCAGGGGAAGGCGTTGCGGGACACACGGGAGCAAGCCTCTCCGCCGTTCGGAAAGGCTCTTCCCTCTGCTGCCTTACCACTTCACGCCCGGTTCCTCGTGGAACGCGGCGCGATGGCGGGCGGCGAAATCCTCATAGGTAAACACATGCTCCTGCGTGCCCTGATGCTCGATGCAGTAGCTGGCGCACGTCGCGCCGAGCCGGGCGGAAGCGGGCACGTCAAGTCCGTGCAGGAGGCCCTTGAGCAGGCCGGAGCGGAACGAATCGCCCGCGCCGGTGGGGTCGGCCACGGTTTTGGGCGCGGCGATGCCCACGCTCCCCCGCTCGCCGTTGTCGATGACCGAGCCCTGTTCGCCGAGCGTGGTGATCACGCCGCCGGTCAGGGCGCGCAGTTCGGCGCGGGTGCGCTGCGTGGCCTTGCTGATCATCTCCAGCTCATAGTCGTTGGTCACAAGCAGGGCCGAACCCGTGATGGCGTCGAGCAGATCGTCCCCGGAAAGCGCCGGGATCTGCTGGCCGGGATCGTAGATGTACCGGATGCCCTTTTCGCGGAACAAGCGGGGAAGCGCCTTCATGTCGTCGAGGTTGCCGGGGGATACGATGCCCCAGTCGGCGGAAGCGTCGGGATGCGGGAACGCGTACTCGCACGGGAACCCCATCGCGGCGGGGTGGAATCCGTTGATCTGGTTGTTGTTCTTGTCGGTGATCAGCGTGCAGCTCGCGGTGAATTCGTCCTTCATGACGCGGACGCCTTCAAGAGAAATCCCCTTCGATTCGAGGAACGCGCCGTATTCGGAAAAATTCTTGCCCGCCGTGGCGAGGATAAGCGGCTTTTCGCCCATCAACGCCAGTGTATAGGCGATGTTCCCCGCGCAGCCGCCGCGCTTTTCCACCAGCCCGTCGATGAGGAAGCTTACATTCAAAATATGCAGCTTATCGGCGAGGATGTGGTCGGCGAACGCGCCGTTAAAGGACATGATACGGTCGAAAGCCAGCGAGCCGGCGACATAAATGGACATCATTCCTCCGGATGTGTTGATTCGGTGATCCAAGCGAGAAAATCCGCATCCCCCCGGGCCACGGGCAGGGCTACGATGCAGGGGGTTTCATAACTGTGCAAGGCACGCACACGGGCGGCCAGCGCTTCAAAACGATCGTCGTCCGTCTTGGCGATGAAGGGGATCTCTTCGGAACGGCAAAGCTCTCCCTTCCACGAGTATATCGAGCGGATCGGGGCCATGACGTTCACGCAGGCCGCAAGGCGGCTTTCCACCAAATCCCCGGCGATGCGTTCCGCCTCGTCCGCCGAAGCCGCCGTCATGTAGACGAGAAGCGCCATATTCCCTCCCTTCACAGTGCGTTGGGTCGAAACGATAGCCGTTTCGTACCGTTCTGGCAATCGAGCCGCCCAGCCCCAAGCACGGGCCTTTTTGAGAAAAAGGGCTTTTTTTTGTTGTTTGGTTGAACAGAACAGGTTGACGCCCCCGGTGCGGGGGACTATCAAAAACATAGAGGTGACTGTTTTATAACCCTTTTCTCTGGAGGAGAGCCATGTCTGCCTATGGAAGCACTGTTTCCGATGTCATGGTCAAGGGCGGCACGCGGTGCAGGCTGGATACCGTTACCTACACTTCGCCCGAATTCGACGAACTGGAAACCGTCGTTGAAGTGTGCGAACCCCTTTGTGAAACCGAAAAGCCCACCATGCAGGCCCCTGTGGAACAGGGCCCGGAGCCGGTCATTTTCGTCTCTCCCGAATTCGACGAAATCGAAACGCTTATGTAAGCATCCGGTGAGTGAACAGCGCTTCCGCATGGGCGGGAGGTCTCTTCACTCACCGGCCCCGGCATCGGCCCCACCGCTTGGCTTTTCGGCCTCCCGATCTTATGGTTTGTTTCCGGCGTTCCGGGCGGAATATCCGTCCGGGACGCGTTGCCGCGCTCCACGGCGCGCCACCCCGAATGAAGGAAACGACCATGACAGACAAACAACGGGCTGCAAAAGTCCTTGAGCTGCTCGCCGAACGCTATCCCGATCTCGAAACCCATCTCATAGCCGAAAGCCCGTGGGAACTGCTCGTCGCCACGGTGCTCGCCGCCCAATGCACGGACAAGCGCGTGAACCAGGTCACGCCCGAACTCTTCCGCCGCTGGCCCGATCCGGCGGCCCTCGCCCAAGCCACCATCCCCGAGCTCGAGGAAGTCATCCACTCCGTCGGGTTCTATCACAGCAAGGCGAAACACCTCATCGCCGCCGCGCAGCTCGTCGTGAAGGAATTCAACGGCGAAACGCCCAACACCATGAAGGACCTCATCAAACTGCCCGGCGTGGCCCGCAAGACGGCCAACGTGGTCCTGTGGGGCGGATTCGGCATCAACGAGGGCCTTGCCGTGGACACGCACGTCAAGCGCATCTCCGGGCGCCTCGGGCTCACCAAGCATACCGATCCCGTGGACATCGAAAAGGATCTGGTCAAACTGTTCCCGCAATCCGAATGGGGCAAGGTCAACCACCGGATGGTCTGGTTCGGCCGCCATGTCTGTGATGCGCGGAAGCCCCTGTGCGACGAATGCGAGATGGCTCCGTTTTGCCCCAAAGTAGGCGTGGAGTAGAATCATTCCGGCAACCTATTGATTATCATGGCATCATTTTCTCCTCATCGTACCCTGAACGTATAGATTACGTTCCTGTGTCCGAGGGCCGCAGCAGAGTCCGGGACTGCGGGCCTTTTCAGGAAGCGGTCGGTACAACCTGCCCGGAGGAAGAGGAGAAACGCCATGAAACGTCTCATCGTCGCTCTTGCGCTCGTCGCTTCGCTCGGCATGGCCGGGCATGCTCTTGCCATGGACAAGAAGATCAACATTTTCAACGGTGCTCAGTATGATATTTATACGCTGTACCTCTCTCCCACCAATGCCAACGACTGGGAAGAAAACCTGCTGAAGCAGGAAACCCTCCCCAACGGCGATAAGGTGGACGTTGAAGTCAGCCGTACCGAAAAGGCCGAAGCCTGGGACGTCAAAGTCACCAACAAGGCCGGCGAAACCATGACGTGGATCGGCGTGCCTCTGAACAAGGCCGGCCAGATCACCCTGCTCCCCGACGGGAAGTATGAAGCCCG
>UMHQ01011208.1_pt1 | contig 11737 bp, 7 predicted proteins | sample 1965531 | NCBI WGS metagenome assembly UMHQ01 (sample SAMEA4836098, study PRJEB28245) | human gut metagenome | biome: gut microbiome; material: fecal sample | place: Denmark | collected 2008
TGACAGCAAAAATACTGACGCCAGATGGATAGAGAATATTTCACTGTCTGAGGCCATGGATAAACTGACTCCGAGAGAAAGACATATTCTCAACATCAGATTTTTTGAAGGCAAGACGCAGATGGAAGTGGCAAAGGAAATAGGAATTTCTCAGGCGCAGGTAAGCCGCCTTGAAAAGAACGCCCTTTCCGCCATGCGAAAGGAATTAAGTTAATATATATTTTACTTTCCGCTGAGGACAGTTTAAAACTATTGAGGTATCATTGAAATATAAGATACCGCATCGTATGCGGGCAACAGACGAAAGGAGAGAAATATGAAGAACAAGAAAAAGCGTATCCTAAGTATAGCCATTGCGCTGTGCATGTTGCTGACTCTTGTGATACCTCAGACAGTTATGGCTCAAACAGAAGATGTGACAATACTTTATACTAATGATATCCATACGTATATTGACAATGATACAGATGAAGAAGCCGGCTGGAACTATGCCAAGCTGTCGGCTCTCAAAGACGGGCTGGGCGAAAATACCCTGCTTGTTGATTGCGGAGACCATATTCAGGGAACCGCTTACGGTTCCATGGATGAAGGTGATACGATCATAGACCTGATGAAATCTGCCGGCTATGATCTTGCTACGATGGGAAATCACGAATTTGATTACGGGATGCTCAAAGCGCTTGAGATAACCGAGAACGGGAGCTTCCCTTACGTATCCTGCAATTTCTACGAAGAAAACGACGGTGTCAGAGGAGATAACGTCCTGGAAAGTTACGTGATTTTTGAAAGAGGCGGGATGAAGGTAGCGTTCATCGGAATAACGACGCCGGAAACATTTACAAAATCGACGCCGGCGTATTTCCAGGATGAAAACGGCAATTATATCTACGGCATATCAGGCGGAACAGACGGACAGGCTCTCTACGATGATGTACAGAAAGCCATCGACGGCGCCAGAGCCGAAGGAGCGGATGTTGTTATCGCTCTTGGACATCTTGGTGTGGATCTGAGCTCAGCTCCATGGAGATCGACAGACGTCATAGCTAACACTACCGGACTTGATGCTTTCATTGACGGCCATTCTCACACAGTAATAGAAAATCAGATCGTCAGTGACGGATCCGGAAAGGAAGTTGTTCTTACACAGACCGGATCATATTTTGATGCGGTAGGTCAGATGACGATATCAGCGGACGGAGCCATCAGTACTGAGCTTCTGACTGAGTCGGGCGTTGACGCAGACGGAAATCCGGTTGCAGGTTTTGAGGAAAGAGTAGAAGACGCTGAAACTGCCGCCATTGAGGATGCATGGATAGAAGAACTGACCGCAGAACTGGGACAGGTGATAGGACGTGCAGAAGTGGTGTTCGATAACTACGATGAAAACGGAAACCGTCTTGTACGCCGTCAGGAGACGAATACAGGTGATTTTGCTGCGGACGCCTTATACTATCTTTTCGATGAGATGGATCTCGACGTTGATGTTGCCGTGATGAACGGAGGCGGTATCAGAAACGGAGCGATCACAGGCGACCTCACATATCTTTCATGCAAAGATATACATACATTCGGTAATGTGGCCTGTCTTCAGACTGTAACGGGTCAGCAGATACTTGACGCACTTGAATGGGGAGTCAAGGACTACAGAGCCGATATGCCGGAATCGGAATCAGGCGGATTCCTTCATGTATCGGGCCTGACCTATGAGATAAATCCTTACATTGAATCCACTGTGCAGGCAGATGACAAAGGTGTATGGGTCGGCGGTCCTACAGGAGAATATCGCGTAAGAAACGTGATGATATACGACAAAGAGAGCAAATCTTATCAACCTCTGGATCTTGACGCCGCATATAATCTTGCGGGATATAACTACACTCTCAGAGATCTTGGCGACGGATTTGCAATGTTTGATGGAGCGGTAAATGTGGTAGACTATGTAATGGAAGACTACATGGTGCTGGCAAATTATATCGAATCTTTCCCTGTAGATGAAGAGCGCGGGCTTCCTGTGATTACTGCCGACAACTCACCTTATGAAAATGTATACGGCGAGGGGAGGATAGTGGCAAAATGCAGTCATGATGTCGCGAAAGCAGAACTGGTGGGTGCTGTGGCGGCCACTGATGAAGAAGCCGGATATTCAGGAGATGTTACATGCCCGACCTGCGGACAGATTATTGAAAAAGGAGTTGTAATTGAAGCGCTCGGAGCTGATGATGCAGCTGAAGATATGCAAACGGGAGTGAAAGATGACATTGCTGCATCAGGCGGAGAAAAAGAAGAGTCAGAAATGACCGAGACAGGCGATGCCAGCCAGGCAGAACTTTGGATACTTGCCATGATCGCCGCTGCCGGTATTGCCGGCGGAGCAGCTGCTGCAAAGCAGAGGAGAAGATCAGAAGAAGAATAGCTTCAGACGAAACATAATATTTGGGAACCGCGCTTCGCGAATAATGATGCGCGGTTTTCCGCATGTATAGATATGGGTTAAAAAAAGGAAAGATCGGGAATCAGATGAAAAACGTAATTGAAATCAGCAACTTGAACAAAAATTTTGGCAAGATAAAGGCGATAAATGATCTGAGCTTTAAAGTGAAAGAAGGGGAACTTTTTGCGTTCCTTGGGATTAACGGCGCCGGCAAATCCACGACTATTAATATTATGTGCGGTCAGCTTGCAAAAGACAGCGGCACCGTGATCATTGACGGAATGAACGCAGATAAGGACATTGTTGCTATCAAGCAGGAACTGGGTGTTGTCTTTCAGAATTCAGTACTTGACTCGGCCATGAGCGTATATGACAATCTTGAATGCAGAGCGGCTTTGTACGGGATAACAGGCAGGGCTTTCAGGCAGCGATTTGATGAACTGTCAGACCTTCTTGATTTTAAAAGGCTCAAAAAGCGACCGCTTTCAAAGCTTTCCGGCGGTCAAAGAAGGAGGACAGACATCGCAAGGGCTCTTCTTCACAAACCCAGAATATTGATACTCGACGAACCGACTACGGGACTGGATCCACAGACACGAAAGAACATATGGAATGTTATATACGATCTGAGAAAAAATGATAACGTAACAGTCTTTCTGACTACACATTATATGGAAGAAGCGGCGGAAGCAGATCATGTCGTTATAATTGACAATGGCATGATTGTTGCGGAAGGAACGCCTTTGCAGCTTAAAAACGAATACACAGGAGACTTTATCACGATATACGGCACCAGTGAGATGTCTGTAAAAAAGCTTGGACTGCAATATATGCCTATTAAAGATGCATTCCGCATTTTGGTGCCGAATACGAGAATGGCGACAGAACTCATAGTAAGTCATCCTGATGTGTTCAGTGATTATGAGATAACAAAAGGAAAGATGGATGACGTATTCCTGGCTGTGACAGGGAAAAAACTGACAGGAGATTCTGAAAAATGATAACATTTCTGATACTTATAAAAAGAAATATAAAATTGTTTTTTAAAGACAGGGGAATGTTTTTTACATCCCTGATTACACCGGCCATACTGCTGGTGCTTTATGCAACTTTTCTCGGAGGGGTTTACCGCGATTCTTTTAACAGCAGTATCCCGGCCGGGATGAACATCGACGGCTCCCTAATCGACGGACTGGTTGGAGCGCAGCTCATGTCATCTATACTTGCTGTTTCATGTGTCACTGTGGCATTTTGCTCAAATTTTCTGATGGTACAGGATAAAGCAGGAGGAAGTATCAGAGATTTGCGAATATCTCCGGTCAGACCGTCTGTTCTGTCCGTGAGTTATTATATCGCGACGCTGATATCAACATTGCTGATATGTTATGTCGCGACGGCCGTATGCTTTGGCTATGTATATTTGGAGGGCTGGTATATGTCCGGAGAAGATGTGACGCTGATTTGTATTGATGTGGCATTGCTTTCTTTTTTCGGCACGGCTCTTTCATCGGTGATAAATTTTTTCCTTTCTACGCAGGGGCAGATTTCGGCAGTGGGCGCGATAATAAGCGCCGGTTATGGATTTATCTGCGGAGCATACATGCCGATCGCTTCTTTTGACGAGGGACTGCAAAAGGCGATGAGCTATCTGCCCGGCACTTATGCCACATCGCTTCTAAGAGAACATTCCATGAGAGGCGTTTTCCGTGAAATGGAAAGCTGCGGGGTGCCTTCTCATGTAACGGACGGTCTGAGGGATGCTCTTGACTGCAATATATACTTTGCCGGAGATTCTGTCGGAGAAACTCAAAAATATCTGATTCTTGCAGCAGCTATCGTGATACTGATTTCTGTGTACATAGTACTTAATTCTGCCCGCAGAAAAGCAAGATAAGAAGAGAATAACACGGCGGATCATTTTCTGCCTTTTACCATTGAATTTTGCCCCGGGTTGTGATTAAATAAAATGTAAGAACTGATGAATCCGGGAGGAACAAATGATATATACCAAAGAAATCGAAAATATGTGCCCTGTTAACAAGGGCGCGTATCACGGACCGGCTCCGATCCCTCAGGAGGGAAAATGGACGCAGGTAAAAGAGATCAAAGATATCTCCGGGCTTACACACGGCGTCGGTTGGTGCGCTCCGCAGCAGGGCGCGTGCAAGCTTACTCTCAACGTTAAAGACGGAATCATAGAAGAAGCGCTTGTCGAGACGATAGGCTGTTCCGGCATGACCCACTCGGCGGCTATGGCCGGGGAAATACTGACGGGAAAGACTCTGCTCGAAGCTCTGAATACCGACCTCGTGTGCGACGCTATCAATACGGCCATGAGAGAGCTTTTCCTGCAGATAGTTTACGGACGGAGCCAGTCCGCGTTTTCTGAAGGAGGACTGGCTGTAGGCGCCGGCATGGAAGATCTGGGAAAGGGATCGAGGAGCCAGATAGGCACGATATATTCAACCAAAGCCAAAGGAGCCAGATATCTCGATCTTACAGAGGGGTATATAACCAAAATGGCTCTCGATGAGGATAATAACATCATCGGCTATCAGTATGTGAATATCGGCAAGATGATGGACGCGATCAAAGACGGCGCTGACCCGGCGGAAGCAATCGAAAAAGCCCGCGGAGAATACGGCCGTTTCAGCGAAGCAGTCAAAACGATAGACCCGAGAAGAGAATAGGAGGACAGAGATGATAACCTTTGAAAACTACGAAAGAAAAATCGGCAATATCCTGTCCGTCCTCGGCAAATACGGGATAAAAGACCTCATGGACGCGCGGGAAATCTGTGAAAAAGCGGGAATCGACCCTTATGAGACCGCAAAAAACATACAGCCCATATGCTTTGAAGACGTACGCTACGCTTACGTAGCAGGAGCAGCCATAGCGATCAGAAAAGGCTGCCGCACCGCGGCGGACGCCGCCGAAGCCATAGGTGAAGGATTGCAGGCCTTTTGCCTGGATGGATCTGTGGCAGCGGACAGAAAGGTCGGTATAGGACACGGCAATCTTGCGGCCATGCTGCTTAGAGATGAGACAAAGTGCTTTGCTTTTCTCGCGGGACACGAATCTTTTGCCGCGGCTGAAGGCGCTATCGGCATTGCAAGATCCGCGAACAAAGTACGCAAAACTCCTCTCAGAGTGATTCTCAACGGGCTGGGAAAAGACGCGGCTCAGATAATCTCCAGGATAAACGGCTTTACTTATGTTCAGACAAGCTTTGATTACCACAGCGGGCAGATAAGCGTTGTCAGAGAAATACCTTATTCAAAAGGAGAGAGAGCTCAGGTGCGCTGCTACGGAGTAGATGATGTCCGCGAAGGCGTAGCTGTTATGCACCTTGAAGACGTAGATGTCTCCATTACCGGCAATTCGACCAACCCTACAAGATTCCAGCATCCCGTAGCCGGCACATATAAAAAGGAATGCTGGGAAAAAGGCAAAAAATATTTTTCCGTCGCTTCCGGCGGAGGCACCGGCAGAACTCTCCATCCGGACAATATGGCCGCGGGGCCTGCTTCTTACGGTATGACTGATACCATGGGAAGAATGCATTCAGACGCCCAGTTTGCCGGATCTTCGTCAGTTCCTGCTCATGTGGCGATGATGGGCTATGTGGGAATGGGTAACAACCCTATGGTAGGCGCGACGGTGGCCGTAGCGGTATCTGTGGAAGAAGCAGCCAGAGCAGGCAGGATATAGCGTTTCCAGACCGAATATTGGAACAGAGATTAAAAAAGAACCGGTCCCAAAGCGGGATGTCCTTAACGAAGAAAACCAAAAACCGAATAGGATAATAAAGATCCATCACGGATAGAATCTGTGATGGATCTTTTCTTGTTAACCATTATAAAACCACAATAAACAACTGTAATAGATTGATAGAACGCCAAAAATATTGTATAATAAAGTAGATTTTTATACCTTTATGTCGAAGGAGGTTCGTATGAACAACGAAGCAGAAAGATGGTGTTCTCTTAAAGAAATTATGGAGCATCTTGGAGTCAGTCGTGATACCGTCCTAACTTGGATTGCAAAGCGTGAAATGCCTGCATCAAAGGTCGGTAGACTTTGGAAGTTTAAGATATCCGAGGTCGATGCGTGGATAAAAGAAGGTAACGCAGCAGAATAACAATCATTATTAGGAGGATCTCGTGAAAGAGTTGTTACCAAAGATAAGCGAAGCAATGAATGAAACTTTTGTCGGTAACTATGTGTTTTCCGACGAGGAATTAGCGCGTGTATATGACTTTACAGGCTGCTTGCTTCGCAACTATGATGGCGGTTGGGGGAACAGCATATCGCAAGGATATGATGAACTCGTCTTTGTTGCTATGGTGAATGCCGTAAAAACTTGGAAGTCAGAAGAGGATACCTTTTGGGATTGTATCTATAAAAAGTTGATCGGCTCGTATGGCTCACAGAAAATATATACATATCTCACGAGTGTAATTGACAGGCTCGGAAAACGTGGCAAAATCATGTATTTGTCAGGTTGTACGAAACGCTATTACGCCACTATTTTAGCGCACGCATTCGCTCCGCTCAACTCTACGGAATCCTTTTTGGAATTGTGTTGGAATCTGTATTCCGAGGATATGAATTTTACATATACGAAGAACGATGACACATTTGCTCTCGTTGCTGAGGAGCTTAAGAGAACCTTCTCTTATGAGAAATCTTTGGAGGATGACCTCAAGCTTGGTAGTGGCGTATATTTTTTGCGTGCCGGAATCAAGCGAATGGCAATCGACAGTCCGGAAGAAATGGTCAAGTATATCGAAGGCACAATCTCCTTGTTGGACAGGGTGTTTGGTGGAGAAATCCTTGATAACGACCGATATTATAATATCCTTGTTCGTGATTGGTGGACGGAAAAAGAAAAAAGCTTTGGCGTTGCCAAACCCAAGAGAAAATCATATGAACGAGCAATAACCGATTACTCAACGATTCGGCCTAAATATAGCTATAACGGCAAACAAGCTATTTTGACAATACCAAGTATTCGTCTGAAAAACAATTTTTACGATATGCCTCTTCTGAATATTTATCGTAACGGAGAGCTTGTTGACCAAAGAGAAATGTACACATTCGGTTCGGGTCTTACCATGGCAACAAAGGAACTGTCTTTGTTCGCAGACAATCTCGTTTTTGAGGATGGCATAATAGATTGCATCTTGGAGATCGTGCATTGCGGAGATGTCATTTACAACTCAAAGACAAGCTTGTTTCGAGAGTATGTTGTCTTTAGAGATCATAGGGAAATCCTGCAAGAGGAATGTCTTCCCGGAAACTACATATTGTTCGCGCCTAAATTAGAGGAGTTCTCGGCACATCCCGAAAGTATAAAAAAAGTTTCAGGTGAACCAAATTTGTATATTCTTCAGGCACAAGAGGGTGAACTGTTACAAAGTTCGAAGCGAACGGTTTTCTTCGTAGTTGAAAAACAGAAACGCAACATAAGAATTACCGCAGATCGAAAGAATAATACAAAGTTTATACACGACGGCGAGGAATTTATCGTCATCGATGGTGATTTGCAAGTTGTCGTAAAGTCGGATATTGATATATCTAAATACGGCGTACGTTATGAATCTACCGACTTTAAACTGAGTGCGTTCACTTGCGAAGAAAGCGAAGGATATAAAACCTTTTTCATCACGGAACTGCTCAATGTGTGCGAACCGCAGAAAATCAATATTTTCAGCTATGCGGATAACAAAATTGAAACGTCCTACAATGTTGTAAAGTTTAACAGCATAAGCATTACCTACGATAAAAAGCTGTATTTTGATAAGGAAAACATTGGTACAGTGCGCTTCCATACGGAAAAATACGATAAAATCATATCGTTTGATATCAACCAAGGCAATGCTGTGATTCCGTTTGATGATGGCGATATCGTTCTTTCTCCGCCCGTGTTAAGATGGAAATTTGGCGATAGCGAATTTTCATCGCAGTACGGAGAGGATTTGTGGTATAGGAATTATTCCAATTCAGCAGAGCTTATTATTGATTTGCCTACAGAAATGGGATACCAAGTGTTCTTGGATAACAACACTGTTTTGTCCGACAGCGCAGCATTCAATTCATTTAAGCTTGGCGAAACTCTCTGGTCTATGCTGCAAGATGGTAGGAATGAAATTATCGTATTCGTAAAAGTTGAGGATATCGCTGTTATTCCTATCTTAACAGTTTGCTTGAAGGAAAAACTCAAATTCTCGCCTTTTGTAATAAGCGGAAAAGAGATGCTGTGGGATGTGGGCAAATCTTTTGTTGGCGATTCCACGCCAAAATTCAGAATCTCTTTCTGTGAGAATGATACAGTAAAGCATAGCTTCGACGTCAGCGAAACCATCGATGAAAACTATAAGAGTAGATACTTCTCATTAGCTGAGCTTGAAATAGGTATTTATGATGTTACCGTTGATTTGATGAAGCGAGTTGGATTTATCGAAAAGCCTCTCCGCTTATTCGAGCAACAAGTGGTGTTTGGCGATATCAACAAGATTCGCTTCAAGGGCAAAAGTCTGCGCTTTGAAAAGGTAATGCTAACAGGCAAGGCTTCGTATGAGGAAATCAAGCCCTTCTATGTGGATCACCTTTGGTATATAGGAGAGTTTGACGGCTGTCATTATTATACTGGAAGTGCCTATATTATCAATCGTGATGGTTGGAAAACCTATTTGAACACCATGGCAAACAGCGAAGGAACATACGATGATATCAATCCAATAAGGCTCGAACTCAGGAGCGAAAATTCTTGTTTCATCGTTGCCGGTGTTAATCCCGACGATATGGACGACTTCTTAGGTGAATTCACTCTTGACACCAAAAACAGAATTAGCAATTTTAATAGAAATACGAGAGGAATTGATTATTTCCTCTTTAGCACCGAGGAGGTGAAATAGAATGTTCAATCCGGCTAAAGCATCATCAAACATAAAAGAAGAATTTATAGACTACATAGCGACAACGCATGCGTTTGCGAATCCTTCTTTACAAGAGCAGTTTGTAAAAGAGTTAAGGGCGAATATTGCTCGCGGCCCATTGCTTGAAATTAAAGATGTATTTAAGAGCGGCAAATCAATCGAAGAAATGATTGAGGATGCAGATTGTCCTCTTTCTCCGCTGTTCAGAGAGCTTGAAGCAGGCAAGCCGAACGATAAGTTACATAAGCACAAACTTCCGATAACTCGTAACTTGTATCTGCATCAGGAAAAAGCAATTCGTGCTATCGTTGGTGGAAATAACGCAGTTGTTTCTACCGGTACAGGTAGTGGTAAAACGAACTGCTTCTTAATTCCCGTATTAAATGAACTGTTACGAGAAAAGGAGCAAGGTACGCTCGGCAAAGGTGTTCGTGCATTATTCATTTATCCGATGAATGCTCTCGCAAACGACCAAATGAAGAATATCAGGGAGATCTTGATGTGCTATCCTGATATAACCTTCGGCGCATATAATGGCGGCACAGAAAATGATGAAGAAAGTGCTATTGCCGTATATGAAGCTATGTTCGCAAAAGAAAAAGTGCCTGAGCTTCGCCACAGATTGCCTAACGAAATTCTATCTCGTGACGAGATGAAGAAGAATCCTCCGAACATCTTGTTTACCAACTATGCGATGCTCGAACATTTGCTGTTGCGTCCGAAGGATGATGTGCTTTTCTCAAATGCGGATTTTAGATTTGTTGTTTTGGACGAAGCACATATTTACACAGGAGCAACAGGTATCGAAACTTCGATCCTTCTTCGTAGATTAAAAGCAAGAATTTCGGCTACCAAGGATACACGCTTTATCCTAACGAGTGCTACTTTGGGTAGTGATAGCAGCGTAGACGATGATATTATCACATTTGCAGAAAACCTCTGTGGTGTAAGCTTTGACAAGAAGTATATTATCAGAGCCGAACGAGAGCCGTATGTTCCTAATGCCACGATAAAAAAATATCCAAACGAGTTATATGAAAAGTTAGCGGATGGCGAAAATTTTGTGTGGCAGGTTCTGAATGATTACGGATTTAATGTTGATAAAGCAACTGACGAAAAAGAGCTTCTGTATGATTTCTTGCTGACCTCTGATCTATACCATGCATTGCGCCTCCGCCTTGGCGGTATTTGCGAGTTGTCTGAGATCGGTGAAAAGTTATCTGTTAACATGGATGGTGCAATTGCGTTCATTTCGCTTTGCACTCGCGCACAAAAGAACAAAAAATCCTTGATTGATGCAAGGTATCACTTCTTTATCCGTAGCCTCGAAGGTTGTTATATTACTCTGAATGGAGATAAGCGGTTGTTCTTGAACCGCCAAAGAACCTATTGGGAGAACGGCAAGGAATCTGCTGTATTTGAAGCAGCCGTTTGTGATGATTGCGGAAGAATTGCACTGGTCGGCAAAATTGAAAGTCGTAGATTGGTTCAGGCAAGCAAGCTCGAGGAAGAAGTCGAATATTACTATCTCGATGCCGATGATAATGCCGATATTGAAGATGATGACATTGAGGACGAAACCGACGGAAAGAAAGAAGTGTTCTATCTCTGCCCGATCTGCGGAGCAATCGTTGCCGAAAATGAGATTCATAATCTGCCTTGCGATTGCGGCAAGGAAAACTATATCAAGGTCATTAAGGCGAAAATCCTCAAAATAGGAGCGAGATGCGGAAACTGTCACACTGGTCATTATAAGAGGTTATATCTTGGTAATGATGCAGCAACGGCTGTTTTGGCAACCTCTTTGTATGAAGAGCTTCCCGAAATCGAATATGTTGAAAGCGAAGACCAAACCAAAGCTAAAAACATTTTCGCAAGGGCGGCAACTGCAAACAAAAAGGTCGCAAGAAAGACCGGCAGACAGTTCTTGGCTTTCTCCGATAGTAGACAAGAAGCAGCTAAGTTTGCGTGTTATTTAGGTAAGAGCTATAACGAATTCTTGCGTAGACGTGGCATCTGTCGCATCATTGCGGAAAGAAAAGACGAAATCGTATCCCATGAATATACGATATCCGATTTTGTTACCTTGCTTACTAATTACTTCACAGCAAAGAAAAGCTTTGCAAAGAGTAATTCGGATGAAAGCAATCTTACACTTGATAGTCGTAAGAACGCTTGGGTTGCACTTCTCAACGAATTGGCTCGATATAACTCTACCACCTCGCTTACTGCGTTAGGTCAAATACAATTCGAGTATAAAGGTAATACGCCGGAAATTGTTGAAAGCATTGCGGAGTTGTATAATGCCGATCCTGTTTCGGTAAAGGCATTGCTCGATTTGTTAATCTTCGAAATCGTTAAAATG
>UMHQ01063057.1_pt1 | contig 11737 bp, 11 predicted proteins | sample 1965531 | NCBI WGS metagenome assembly UMHQ01 (sample SAMEA4836098, study PRJEB28245) | human gut metagenome | biome: gut microbiome; material: fecal sample | place: Denmark | collected 2008
GCCAGGATCTCTTCTCCTTTCTCCACCTTCTTCGTCTGCTCCCGGAAGGGAAGCAGAAGATCCTTGGGAAGCCCCCAGTCCAGGAACGCTCCCACCCGGCCGGTATCCGCCACCGTAAGCTTGCGGATCTCTCCCAGAAGGATCTTTGGCTCCTGGGTGGTGGCGATCAGACGGTCGTCTGAATCCCGGTACAGGAAGACCTCCACCGGATCCCCCACTTCCACACCCCTGGGCACCTGTCTTGCCGGAAGGAGTACTTTATCTTCGCTGGTTCCAAGATACACGCCGAACTCCACCTTCTTGACCACCATCAGTGTCCGCTTTTTCCCCAGATATTCCTCTAATCTCATCTCGTTCTCCTCTTGTCTGTTTCTACATTCTTATTTCTTCTCCCGGAATTCCACTACCGCGAAGGGAGTTTCCTCCCGGTCCTGCAGGGACACTACTGTCCGATCCTCTTCCCGGGCCACATGGGGCACAATGATATCCCCGCACACCGCTGACTTCTTGTATTCCACCCGCAGTCTTGCAACCACCGGTTCCTCTTCCAGCGCTTCCAGCGCCATCTGCACATACTGGCAGTTATTGACGTGCTCATTGGTGTCGATATGGTATTTACGCACCGGGAAGGAAGGACATTCCACGAATCCTTCCGGCAGCGCGATCTTCCGGTCCGCGTACTCCATGTCCAGCGGCCTGCCGGTTCCGTAGGCTTCTACCTCATCCGCAAGGGGCCGCACAGGACGGCCTTTCTTCATATCCATATAGGACCAGATGGAGTTGGCACAGGCCAGGATCTTCCCTTCTTCATCCGTCATACAGAAGTTCCGGTCCCCGATGAACCCTTTAAACCCGGTAGCCCAGGTATGGATCCCGATCTCTTCCCCCAGCCTGGGATACCGGTCCACTTCCACCTGCCAGGCTGACAGAACCCAGGCCTTCCCGTGCCGTGCAAAATAATCCACTCCCAGCCCCAGGCTCTCTGACTGGAAGGTACTGCAGTCCTGGAAATAATTGATGATCCCCGGAAGGGTGATCCTCTCCGTATGGTCGATCTCGCTGAACCTTACCCTGCTTTGAAATGAATACTCGTTATCTCTTGCCTCCATCTATGTAACTCCTTTCTACCGTGATCACGCACTGATATCTTGGGTCGGCGATGTGGAGAAGCTTCTCCACCGTCCGGCGCAGTTCTTCTTCCTTCTGGTCATCGTACTCATAAGGCACTACCATATCGAAGATCAGGTTGATCTGTTCTTTTCCATCCACCATGCGGAAATCATGGATGCTCACCTTCTGGTCCACCGCATCCAGGATCTCTGTCACCTGTTTCCGTATCGCCAGCACCTGGGCGTCTTTCGTCTCAATGGGGTCCATGTGGATCACCAGGAAGATCCCCAGCTTCTTTATAGCCTCCCGCTCGATCCGGTCGATGATCTCATGGGACTCCTCTATATCCACATCGTTGGGCACTTCCGCATGGATGGACGCCATGCTCCTGCCTGGCCCGTAATTGTGGACGATCAGGTCGTGGCTCCCCACGATCCCCGGGTATCCTTCCACAAACCGGGTGATCCGCTCATATTCCTCCCGGGACACCGGTTTCCCGATCAGAGGCTCCAGGGTATCTCTGGCGATCCCGATACCGGCCCACATAATGACCAGGGAAACACCAAGCCCCACGAACCCGTCGATGTTCCATCCTGTGATCCGCCAGAACAGCACGGAAGCGATGGTGGCTGCCGTGGTGATCACGTCGCCGATGGCGTCCGTGGCAGTGGCCAACATCACCTTGGAGTCGATCCGTTTCCCCAGCTTCCGGTTGAAGAAGGCCAGCCACAGCTTCACTCCCACAGACAGCGTCAGGATGACCACCGACACCAGCTGAAACCGCATGGCCTCCGGCTCCCGGATCTTGCCCACAGCGTCTTTGAAGAAGGTAAATCCCACTTCCAGCACCAGAAAGGACACCACCAGGGCCGCTATGTACTCGATCCTCCCATGGCCGAAGGGATGATCCTTGTCCGCAGGCTTCTCCGCCATCTTCACCCCCACAAGGCCGATCACCGATCCTCCCGCGTCGGAAAGATTGTTGAAGGCGTCCGCCATGACCGAGATACTCTGCAGGAAAAACCCGATCAGCCATTTTACCACAAATAAAAAGACGTTGCAAAAGATGCCCACCATACTGGCCAGCACACCATAGGCCGTACGGACGGACACCTTTTCCGTCTCTTCATGATCTTTCACAAAATGTCTTACCAAAAATTCTGTCATGGTACTTCTCCTAATAAATCTCCAAAGAAAAATGTTTTTATCTTAAAGTCCGAGGCCGCGGTCACCATCTGGTATTCTTCTGCCGTAAGCGCCTCCTCCAGATCCTGCCGGCCTTCCTCTGTCACCACGCCGCACACCGAACCGGTAAAGCAGAGATTGGGATAGAGAACGCACCACCAGTTCTGTCCTCCCGCCTTGCCAAGCCGGATCTGCAGGGCTTCATAATACCCCTGGGGGAACCAGATCTCCCCGTAACGCTTGTCCGGGAAATACACCCGGGCAACCCGGGCCTTTACCCTGTCGGAACTGCCCGCCTCTTTTAAAGCCTTCCGGGCCACTTCCTCGATCTCCCCAAGATGTTCCCCGGCCCACGCTTTTGTCTCCTCCAGGGAAACATCCTCTTCTCCCAGAGACCGGCGCATATAAGCGATAACCCGGTCCCTTACCTGATATTTCAAGGCCTGGTCCTGATCGCTGTCACTGTTGGCGATCACATGGAAGCGGAACACCTCCCCCGCCAGGTCTTCCTGGAGGGCATCCACACGGGCCTCCACCGCCAGTTCCCGCCGCTCTGCCACAGAGCCGGTCAGAAGCGCCGCGCTGCACAAAGCAAGCAGCATTAAGATCCATCTGTGCCTCTTCTTCACGTCTATGTACCTCCTTCATGTCTGTTGTCTGAAGTCTGTACATATTTTCCCGTGTTTATACCGCTTTTCTAATTCTTTTTGGTACGGATCACATCCGCCACCGCCTGGGCCTGATTTTCAATATGACGGGACACCACTCTGGCCGCCTCGTCCTTCTCGCCCTTCTCGATATGCCGGATGATCTCTTCATGCTCGGACAGAAGCTTCTCATAGACATGCTGGTCTTTCAGATATTCGATCCTGTAACGGTACATCTGCTCCCGCAGATTGTTGAGAAGTTGTCCCAGCTTCTGATTCTCTGTTGCGTTGCAGATCACATCGTGGAACCGCACGTCCGCCTCCGCCATCTGGGTGATATCATTGCTCTTGAGGGCGCTGCGGAAATCCTGGGCCGCTTCCTTCAGCCTGTTGATCCCCTCTTTGGTGATCTTGTCACAGGCAAGCCTGGCCGCCAGCTCCTCCAGGGCCTCCCGCACTTCCAGCACGTCTTTCAGACTTTTCTCTGAGATGTCCGCCACCTCCGCGCCCTTCCGGGGGATCATCAGCACCAGTCCCTCCAGCTCCAGCTTGCGGATCGCCTCCCGCACCGGCGTGCGGCTCACTCCCAGCTTGTTGGCAAGCTGGATCTCCATCAGTCTCTCCCCGGGTTTCAGTTCTCCTCTCAGGATCGCCTGACGCAGAGTATTGAATACCACGTCTCTTAAGGGAAGGTACTCGTTCATGCTCACATTAAAATTGGCTTCCATCCTTTATCTATCTCCTCTTCACATTATGTACGTTTGTCACATACACCTGCTTCGCAAGCTTCTGTTCCCTTATCCTGGCAGCTGCCGCCCGGGCCTTTGCCCGGTCGGCATAGATGCCAAATACAGTGGGCCCGCTGCCGCTCATCATAGCGTTCAGGGCTCCGCTTTCTCTCATGATCCGTTTGATCTCGTCGATCACCGGGTATTCCCCTATCGTTACCTCCTCCAGTACATTTCCCATAGAAGAGGCCACCTTCCCCAGATCCTGATCCTGCAGTCCCCGGATCAGCCCGTCGATATCCGGGTGGTTGACGATCTGGCAGGCATCCAGCTTCTCGTAGACCATCCTCGTGGATACGTTCACCGGCGGCTTCGCCAGAAGGATCTGACAACGGGGCATAGGCGGCAGCGGCGTCAGGATCTCTCCGATGCCTTCCGCCAGCACCGTGCCCCTTAAGATACAGTAGGGCACATCCGCTCCCAGCGTCACTCCCCGCTCCATCAGTTCCTTTTCCGTCAGGCCCAGAGAAAACAGCCGGTTCATCCCGTAGAGGACCGCCGCCGCATTGGAGCTTCCGCCCGCCATTCCGGCAGCCACCGGGATATGCTTCTCCAGCCGGATCAAAAGCCCGCCGGGAAGACCGAATTCATCCATCAGAAGCTTTGCCGCCCGATAGGCCAGATTGTTTTCATTTACCGGAAGAAAAGACAGATTCGTAGTAAGCTCGATCCCCGGTTCTTCCTTTTTCTTCAGAGTGATCAGATCATAGAGATACACAGTCTGCATCACCATCCGAACATCGTGATAGCCGTTCTCTCGCCTGCCCAGTACGTCCAGCCCCAGGTTGATCTTCCCCAGCGCTCTCAGCTCCATTTTCTCCATCGCTTTGTCCCCTTGTCTTTTTTGTGTTTTGTTTTCACTATGTATCTTGTATACAATGTTCTTATAGTATACTCATATTCTCCTTAAAAATCAATAGTTTTTCTCCCAGCTTCACCGGGGCGTCCTCCTCCAGGCCGTTCAGCCTGCGGATCCCTTCCACCGTGGCATGATACCGCTTGGCCAGCCCCCACAGATCATCGCCTTCCCGGATCACACAGCCCACCAGGCCCGGACGGTTTGAAAGCTCCAGGGGATCGGCCTCTTCCATCTCCACCTCCTGGATATTCTCCACAGAAAGAGGTTCTTCAAGGAAACTGTTGAAGGCAAGCACTGCCTTTACTTCTACTTCCCCGTTCCCCAGAAGCCCCACCGCCAGCTGCTCTACCCCGAAGGTAAGATGGCTGTCCGTATCCTGGCGGATCCCGCCGCACTCCAGAATGTAGGAGAAGGGCACCATCCCCTGCCATACATTAAAGGGCAGCATATCATCCGCCTTCACATACAGGAAGGACACATGGAGGACCCCTTCCACCGAAAGTCCCTCCGGCTCCGGCCGGATGCTCTCCAGCTGGATCCGCCCGCTGCTGTGGCAGATCTGCAGGATATCCTCCTTAATCTCGGGCAGGGACAGGTGTTCTGCCACCTTGCACTTGGAATGATTCTGCATGAGAAGCCGGCACAGCGCCGTCTGCCTCCTCTCTATCCGGCAGTTCTGTCCCAGGGAATAGAGATCATGAAGGATTTCTGTCTCTTCTTCTTCATACAGGATGACTCTTACTTCCATCACCGCCTCTACTCCCAGGAGGCGCATCTCGCCGTCCTCATCCATACGGGCTTCTACCCGGACGTCTTTTAACTCCGGATAGATCTGATGATACATGGAATCCAGCGCTCCGGGGCACTCGATCCGCCCCTCATAGGGAATAACCTGCTCGATCCAGTCCGTTTTCCCCTCCGGGGACTCATAGAAACAGAAGAGAAGCAGCTCTCCCTGCAGCAGGATCTCATCCGTTCCCACCCTGGTATCCAGTTTCCTGCTCCCAAGGTCCGTCCAGACCAACTCCCCGATGCTTTCCCTCATGCTGCCGACCCCCACTTCCTCGCGGATCCGGCAGGTGTCCCTGCGGACAGTAAACAGCTTCAGGATCTGCTGTTTCTGATACCTTTTGTACAAGGGCTCCCCGCCTTCCACATCTTTCGTCAGCTCGATCTCCTCCCGGCCTTCCGAGCACACCTGAAGCTCGATCACGGCGTGGATATTCAGTTTCCGGGAGTTCACCGCCGTCACCGTCAATTCTGTCTGCGCGCCCAGAAGGAACAGATCCTCCAAAGGCGCCTCCTCCATATACACCATCTCTTCAAAGGGCAGCGTCCCCTCCATGGATGAAAGGCCGCCGGTCTCTTCATCCGCCGCGTAAAGAATCGCAAACTTCAGATTTCCTCTTACCTGCACATAGCTTTCCGCCAGTTTCAACTCTTCAACACGAACGGATCCTTCGCTTAAGATTACCCGTTTCACGTCACTTTTTGCGTCCGGCACATTGTAATCCTCATCCATATAAAACTGATCCAGCACCGTCTTGCCCTGACGGTACATCTGAAACGCCTGCTTCTCATACTCCATCCGTCTCTCTCCTTCCCACTTAATAAAACAAGACATTTTTGTCACAGTATTCCATCCTCACCACCACCCGGGGCCACGAAGCCCCTTCCGGGATCTCTTCCGTCCTGGAAGGCCCCAGAAGCCTGGTCCGCAGACACACCGCATTGGTGGATTCGTAACAGGCTGTCACCTCTACCCGGTAGCCCCCCGTCTTCTTCTCCCCATATCCTCTGGCCAGATAAAGCCACCCTTCATCCGCGTACGTAAGGCGGAAAGCTTCCTGCTTTTCTTCCTCCATCCGCTCCTGCAGCTCTTGCGGGATCTCCCCGTCCTCCACTATGGTATACGGGACATCCCGCAGTTTCTCCTCGTCGTCAAACCGCAGGGAACAGGCGCACAGAACCAGAAGAATAAGCACAGGAAGAGCCCGTGCACATTTCCGAAAACGTCTCATGGACCACACTCCCCGGTTTTTCTGCATCTACTCTCTACAAGTGTACACAACTCTACTAGGAAAAATTCCAGTTTTGTTGTATAATACTCTGTGATCTGACAAAAGATCAGAATACAAATGAGAGGTTTACCATTATGATAAGATTTCTACTGATCGTCCTGGTCCTTTTTCTGTATCTCCTTCTGGGGATCCCGGTGCTTCTTTTTGAGGCTGTCCTTGGGCATTTCAACCCAAAGGCGCGGGATTACCAGTGCCTCCGGCTGGTCCAGGCCACCTTCCGGTTCATGCTCTTTATCGCCGGCACCAGGATCACCGTGATCGGAGAAGAGAAGATCCCGGACGAACCTGTATTATTTATCGGCAATCACAGAAGCTATTTTGATATTCTTCTTACTTATTCCAGGTGTAAAAGGCTGACCGGCTATATCGCCAAAAAGGAGATGCTGCGCTATCCCCTTCTGCGGGACTGGATGAAGCGCCTCTACTGCCTTTTCCTGGACCGGGAGAACCCCAAGGAGGGCTTAAAGACCATCCTGCAGGCCATCGACTATATCAAAAACGGGATCTCTATCTGCATTTTCCCGGAAGGCACCCGCAATACCGGCGAGGAGTTAAGTCTCCTGCCCTTCCACAGCGGTTCCTTTAAGATCGCGGAAAAGACAAACTGCCCCATTGTCCCCATCAGCATGAACAACACCATCTCCATCTTTGAGAGCCATCTTCCCAAGGTCCGTAAGACCCATGTGATCCTGGAATACGGGGATCCCATCTACCCCGGCGACCTTGACAAAGACGCCCGCAGAAGGCTTGCCCCTTACTGCCAGAACATTATACAGGAAACCATCAACCGGAATCAGGCCTTGCTGTAAGTGCCTGATTCCGGCTTTTTTCCTTCCCTTTTCCATATTAGAATGGTATAATGGACAGGATACCAGAGTCAAAATGACAAAGGAGATTTTAAAAAATGAACACACAAGATCTGACACTGTTGACCGACCTGTATGAACTGACCATGATGCAGGGATACTATTATAAGCAGTCCCAGAACGAGACCGTCGTCTTCGACGTCTTCTTCCGGCAGAACCCGTGCAACAACGGATATTCCATATGCGCCGGCCTGGACCAGGTCATCAGTTACATCAAGAATCTGAACTTTACCTACGAGGATGTGGATTATCTCAGAGGGCTGGGGATCTTCAGCGAAGAATTCCTCCATTATCTCAGCGGATTCCATTTCAGCGGCGATATCTATGCCATCCCGGAGGGCACGGTGGTCTTCCCCAAGGAGCCCCTCCTGAAGGTGATCGCCCCCATCATGGAAGCCCAGCTGGTGGAGACGGCCATCCTTAACATCATCAACCACCAGTCTCTGATCGCCACCAAGACTTCCCGGATCGTCTTCGCGGCAAACGGAAGCGGGATCATGGAATTTGGCCTGCGGCGCGCCCAGGGACCGGACGCCGGCCTCTACGGGGCAAGAGCCGCCATGATCGGCGGCTGTGTGGGAACTTCCAACGTGCTGGCCGGCCAGCTCTTCGATGTTCCCGTGATGGGCACCCACGCCCACAGCTGGATCATGAGTTTTGAGGACGAGTACACCGCGTTCAAGACCTATGCGGATATGTACCCGGACAACTGCACCCTTCTGGTAGACACCTATGACACCCTCAAGTCCGGCGTGCCAAACGCCATCCGGGTGTTCCAGGAGTGTAAAAAGGAAGGACATGTGCTGAAGAAATACGGCATCCGCCTGGACAGCGGCGACCTTGCCTACCTTTCCAAGGAGGCCCGCAAGATGCTGGACGCCGCCGGATTCCCGGACGCCACCATCGTTGCCTCCAACGACCTGGACGAGTACCTGCTCCACGATCTTGGACTTCAGGGCGCGAAGATCGACTCCTGGGGTGTGGGGACCAACCTTATTACCTCCAAGGACTGTCCTTCTTTCGGCGGAGTGTACAAGCTGGCCGCCACCATGGACAAGGACGGCAACTTCATCCCCAAGATCAAGATCTCAGAAAATACAGAAAAGATCACCAATCCTGGAAACAAGACAATCTATCGGATCTATGATAAAGCAACAGGCAAGATCAAGGCTGACCTGATCTGCTTTGTGGGAGAAACCTACGACACAGACAAAGACCTTCTTCTCTTCGACCCAATCGAGACCTGGAAGAAGACAAAGCTGCCGGGAGGCTCCTACACCATGCGGGAGATCCTTGTTCCTGTCTTCCGCAACGGCGAATGCGTCTACCAGTCTCCTTCTGTGAAAGAGATCGCCCAATACTGCCGGCAGGAGAAGGACACCCTGTGGGATGAGACCAAGCGGCTCTTCTACCCCCACGAAGTACATGTGGACCTCTCCCAGTCCCTCTATGACGTAAAGAAAGCACTCCTGGATGAGATGACAGATTCCGAATAATCGAGGAGACTATTTTATTATGAAAATTATTGTATTGGCCGGAGGCTTAAGCCCGGAGCGGGACGTATCCCTGATCTCCGGAGCGGGCATCTGCCGGACCTTAAGAGAACGGGGGCACCGCGCCTTCCTTCTGGATGTATTCTTTGGCTATCCATGTAACCCGGAAGATCTGGAGAAGGTCTTCGACCTTCCCGACGGCGGTCTTAAGATCGCGGAAGGCATCAAGACCACCACGCCTGACCTTGAAGCTCTGCGCCTTTCCCGTCCAGATCAGTCCGACTGCTATCTGGGCCCCAACGTGATCCAGCTGTGCCGCATGGCGGATATCACCTTCATGGGACTCCACGGCTCTGTGGGGGAGAACGGCAAACTGCAGGCCACCTTTGATGTCCTGGGGATCCGCTATACCGGCCCCAATTCTCTTGGCTGTTCTCTTGCCATGAACAAGCTGGCCGCCAAGCAGATCTTCAAGATGTCCCGGGTCCCCACTCCCAGGGGAACCTCTCTGGTCCCCGAGACCAAAGACACCCCTCTTGAAGAGCTGGGCTACTATCTGCCTCTGGTGGTCAAACCTTGTTCCAGCGGATCCAGCATCGGCGTGTACATCGTCCACACTGAAGAGGAATATAAGGAAGCGGTCCGCCGCTCCTTTGAGGAAGACCATCAGGACGAAGTGGTGATCGAACCCTATATCAGAGGGCGGGAATACGCCTGCGGCATCCTTGCGGGCAAAGCCCTTCCCCTGGTAGAGATCATCCCCCGGGACGGGATCTTCAATTACGAGAACAAATATCAGGCAGGGGGAGCTACCGAGCTGTGCCCTCCCGTCTCCCTGGATGAAAAGACTCAGAAGAAAATGCGCCGGGCCGGGGAAAAAGCCTTCCAGGTACTCCGTATGGACGTCTACGGAAGGGCAGATTTTATCGTGGACGAGACCGACGGCAGGTTCTACTGCCTGGAGATGAACGGCCTGCCCGGGATGACGCCTCAAAGCCTCCTCCCCCTGGCCGCCAGGACCGCCGGCCTCTCCTACGGAGAACTGTGCGAACAGATCATCGAAGAATCTATCAACATACGCTATCGCAAATAAACGCGAAAGGAGAAAGTAACATTGAAAAACCTGACTTTGGAAAACATCACCAACACCTGTAAAGGAACTTACCACGGGCCAGAGGCCCTGCTTTCCCAGGAGGTCACCGATGTGGTGATCGACAGCCGGAAGGTAGAGAAGGGGAATCTTTTTGTGGCCATCGACGGTGAAAATGTAAACGCTCACAAATTCATCCCCGACACCATTGAAAAGGGCGCGCTGTGCGTGGTTTCCCACGAGGATCTGGGCGATACGGATTATCCCTATATCCTGGTAGAATCCACCGGCCAGGCTCTTCTGGACATCGCCAAGCTCTACCGGGACTCCTTTGACGTAAAGGTTGTGGGCATCACCGGAAGCGTGGGCAAGACCAGCACAAAAGAGATGATCGCCTCCGTAGTCGCCCAGAAATACCGCGTGCACAAGACTCTGGGCAACTTCAACAATGAATGGGGACTTCCCTTAAGCATCTTCCAGATGAACGAGACCCATGAGGTAGCCGTCCTGGAACTTGGCGTCAACCATTTTGGCGAGATGCGCCGGCTCTCTGCAGTGGCCACCCCTGATATCTGCGTCATCACCAACATTGGCGTAGCCCACCTAGAATTCTTCAAGACCCGGGAGGGGATCCTGCAGGAGAAATCCTCTATGATCCAGGATATGAAAAACGGCGGGACCATCATCTTAAACGGGGACGACGATCTTCTCTCCCAGATGGGCCCGGTAAAAGGCAGCACTCCCGTCTTCTTCGGCCTGGGAGAAAACAGCCAGTTCCGCGCTGACCATATTAAGCCTCTGGGACTTAAGGGCACTCAGTGTACCATCTGCCTGCCCTCCGGGGATGAATTTACCTGTGTGATCCCGGTGGCAGGATCCCACATGGTATCCAACGCCCTGGCAGGCGCGGCGGTAGGCTACACCCTGGGACTTACCCCGGAAGAGATCAAAGCGGGGATTGAAAACTACACCACCATCCCCGGACGGAACCATCTGATCCAGACGGATTCCCTGACCATTCTGGACGACTGCTACAACGCCAACCCGGTTTCCACCAATGCCGCCCTGGACGTACTGGCCCTGTCAGAAGGCCGCAAGGTGGCAGTCCTTGGAGATATGGGAGAGTTGGGTGAAAATGAACTGGACCTTCATTACCAGGTAGGCGCCTATGCTGCGGGAAAAGGCATCGATCTTGTCTGCGGCATCGGCCCCATGTCAGAATCCCTGATCCGCGGCGTGAACGACGCCGGGACCTCCACCAAAGGACTGTGGTTCGCCACCAAGGAAGATTTCCTTGCCGCCATGGACGACCTGATCAAGAACGGCGACAATGTTCTTGTGAAGGCTTCCAAGTACATGAAGCTTCCTGTTGTCATCGAGGCTTTGAAAGAACGTTAAAACGCGAAAAGACAGAAAAGGAACCTCAAAATGGATTATCAGATTCTTGCGCTGGATCTTGACGGCACACTGACCAATTCCAAGAAAGAGATCAGCGCCCCCACACTGGAGGCGCTGATCGAAATACAGCAAAAGGGAAAGAAAGTGGTCCTGGCAAGCGGACGCCCCACCCAGGGAGTGCTTCCTCTGGCCAGACAACTCCATCTGGAAGAATACGGCG
>UMHQ01035185.1_pt1 | contig 11687 bp, 6 predicted proteins | sample 1965531 | NCBI WGS metagenome assembly UMHQ01 (sample SAMEA4836098, study PRJEB28245) | human gut metagenome | biome: gut microbiome; material: fecal sample | place: Denmark | collected 2008
TAACATGGTGAAATTTCTTATCAGAACATTTTTTTTGCTTATAAAGATATTATCAAGCATCTTGCTTGTAACCCTTGCAAGCATTGGTGCGACAGCTATGTATTATGAAAGCACAAGGGAGGAGCTAATTAAAATATTTTATACTCTGATAAGGTAGGGAAAACATGAACATAACTGATTTAAAAAATAAAAAGATTTTTTTACGATATTTAGTAAGTGCAAGTTATCTATATAAATATGACTTAAATTCACAACTTGAAATTTTATCTCAGAACGAAAAGGCTACATATGTTGCAAGCAAAAATATATGGGAAAATTTAGGAAATATAGTTGATGAAAAAGCAAAGCCAATTATAATAGATGGTAAGGAGCTTTATGACATTTCAAACCTTATATATAAGGGAAAATCCTATGCGTGGCAATATGATCTAAAACATGAATATAAAATAATAAAACAAGCAAAAAGCGAATTTAACATTCCAGTAGCATTTGATACAAAAGATCTAATATATAGCATAAGCGAAAGCATATTAAAAAATAAATTTTCAGATGAATTCATGTATAGATTCGCTATCGATACTACATCTTTTATCACATTATTTAGACTTGGCTATGATCCTAAATATATAAGAGATGAAAGAGAAGATGTATTTGATAAATTCAATAATAATATCTCTAACGATGATTTTACAAATACATATGAGAAAATAAATGAGACGGTAGAGTATATATTAGATTATATAAAGTATTTAACATATCATTTTCAAAGGCAAGAAAGGAAGGATAAAGAAGATGACAGAAGAGGCATACAAAGAATATCTGATGAGCGTAGAGGCAGAAACGATAATGATGAACCAAGGAATAATGAAAATGGAGTACATGGAGGATCACGAGATAGAAAAGTACAACGAGCTAATCGAGAATCAGGAAATGATCCTTTATATCCTGGAGTTCAACAAAGCCTGGGAGAGGGAAAGGGAGACCTTACTAAGGACAATGGCGGGAATGAATCCACTAGAGAAAGACTCTCTTCTGAAGGAATACCTTTGGGAGTTCGTAAAAGAGTATTAGAAAATGAAGAACAAATATCTTTTAAAGATTTAAAAAAGGAAACTGATAAAACAGTTTCTTTTTTTAATGAAGATAGTTATCTGATCGGTATAGATGAACGCTTTATCCCTCTATCAAAAGAAGATTATCAGATATTTAATAAAGAATTTAACTTCACATTATCTAGCCTTGTGATAAAGAATTTTGAGAAGATATTTCCTATCTATAAATGTCAGAATTTATACCAGGAAGAAAAACTAAAAAAACTTATTACCGATGATAAATTTACTAACATATATAATTTAAGTGACTATTATGTAAAAGAAAGAACTCTTTATGTAGAATTTAACGAAACATCAAATGAATTCACAGAAAATTATACTGGGAAGATCATGACACCTGATATTTTAAGCAAGATAATTAACCTAGATGAAAAAGTGTTTACACAAGAGGAAGGATACTACAAGTTTTACATAAACGAAGTATATAACTCAGAAATTGTATCAAGCGGTAGAGTTGATATAGGAGACGGCGTTAGGATAAATAAAGACTTTTATCTTTATGCCGGAGATATACTCGGACTAAATATAGAAGAGACACTAAATAACGTAATAGAAGGACAGAATATAGCTTTAGATACTAATGTTAAACCTGGTATTGATAGACTCCTAGATAATAACGAGATAGAAGAAGATATTGCAGTCAAGGTAGGCTATGATTTTATTATAATTCCAAAAGTTAAATTAAAACTTGCAGAGCTTGAAAAAACAGAGAGCAAAGTTTCTGTTAATGACAAGGAATATACTCTATATAAAGGGAAAAGTTATGCCGATTCAAAAAAGATAGAGTATTTCATGGACAATGAAAATTTTGCCATATATAAAATTAAAGACTATATACTATTAGATAATGAAAATCTAATAGGCAAAACATTTGAAAAGGACGGCAAAAATTATGAAATAAGAAGTATTGAAGATGATAAGATTACTCTTAAAGAGATAAATACAGATCCAATTCTTTCTCTTGTATTATCAGGCGGAATGAACATAATAGCACCTATAAGTGATTATCAAGATGAAATAGATAGTTTAAAAAGTGAGTTATCACAAGAGATAAAAAAAGAGACTGAAATAATAGAAGAAGTAGAAAGTAAAGAAGAGGATATAAACGAGGATAATGCAAAAGATTTTAAGACAAATAAAATCTTTAATTCTGAAAGTTTAAGCGAAGGTGAAAGATTAGATCAAAATATCCTATGTATAGACACTTTAAAGAAACTAAAAAAAGAAAAAAAGCTTGCTAATAGAGAAGAACAGGAAATTCTATCAAAGTATGTAGGTTGGGGCGGTTTATCTAAAGTATTTGATGTTAATGCAAAAGGCAGATTTAGAAAAGCACAAGAGAAGTTAAAAGAAAATATGACATCAAGCGAATATGAAAGTGCATATCGAACAACAACGTCTGCCTTTTATACACCAGAAGATACAATAAATTTCATGTATAAAGTCTTAAATAAATTAGGCTTTAAAGGGGGAAGAATTTTAGAGCCATCGATGGGGATAGGAAACTTTTTTGGATTGATGCCAAAAGAGATAAAAGATAAAAGTACTCTTACTGGCGTTGAAATAGATAAGTTATCTTCAGATATTGCAAAACAGCTTTATCCAAGTGCAAAAATATCTAACACAGGCTTTGAATCTTCAAATATTAAAGACAACAGCATGGATCTTGTGATAGGTAATGTACCATTTGGAAAAACAGCACCTTTTGATAGCGAATATAATAATCTGCATTTAAATCTGCATGATTATTTTATCTTAAAATCGCTTGATAAGACAAGACCAGGAGGAATCACAGCCGTTATTACTTCTTCAGGTTCATTTAATAATGAGAACCTGTTAAGGCTTACATATACAAAGGCTGAACTTGTTTCAGCCTTTAAACTTCCTCAAGATACATTCAAATCGTTTGCTGGAACAACTGTAGAGTCAGACATTTTAATCTTTAAGAAAAGAGAAAAGGAACTTAGCATAATAGAAGCACAGAATAAATTTTGGGATGAGTGTGCATATGGCAATGTGATATATGATGATGGCAAAATAAATAAATATTTTATTGATAATCCTGATAATATACTCGGTCATCTGATAACAAAAACGGATAGATATGGACAGCCTATAAAAACTGTAGTTATTAATGACGGTGAAACACTTGATGAGTACATGGATAAGGCTATATTAAATGTGCCTAGTGATATATACCAAAACATAGAACCTGAAAATGAAATTGAGACTAGTGATGTAGATATAGAGGAAGCTATAAACTACGAAGAAAAATATGATATTCAAAATTATACTTTCGGTATAGTCGATGATGAAGTTTATTATAGGGAAAATGATCTATTATATAAAAATAGAGTGTCAAGCACTAAAGGTATAGAGCGTGTAAAAGGCTTAATAGAAATAAGAAGAAAACTAAAAGATGTAATAAACTATCAAGTTAATAACTACAGTGAAATTGAGATAAAGACAGCACAAAAAGAATTGTATGATTTATATACTAAGTTTGTAGAAAAGCATGGCAGAATTACATCACGAGGAAATAAAAATGTGTTTAGCGATGACACGACATATCCACTACTTGAAAGCCTTGAAAATCTTGGAGATAATAATGAGTTTTTAGGACTTGCGGATATATTTACTAAGCGTACTATAAAGCCATATGTTGAGATAACGCATGCTGATAACTCTGTTGATGCACTTTCATTAAGTATGCAAAATAGAGGTGAAGTAGATCTTGTATATATGAGGAGCCTTCTTTCAAAAAGTGAAGATGAAATCATAGAAGATCTTAAAGGTTTTATATACAAAAAGACAGATGGCGATTATGTAACAAATGATGAATATTTGTCAGGAAATATTGGAAAGAAGATTGAACTTGTAAATAATAAAATAGACAGTTTAAGAAAAGATCTTAATGAGTTTTCTCTTTCAATTTCTGATTCTGAGAAAGAAAAAATAAGTAAGGAAATAAACATATATTCATCACAGCTTGAATTACTTAAAGATACTTTGCCTCAAAAATTAACAGCAGGAGATATTGACGTTCAGGTTGGATCAAGATGGATAGATAACTCATACTATGAACAGTTTATAGAAGAAATAATCTTAAATAATAATGTATACTCATATTCTCGTCCAAAAGTTTCATATGCTAAGGTTATAAATAAGTATGATATTTCACGAAAAAATCTCTACAATTCAACTATTAGGGCAACTGAAACATTTGGAACACTAAGAATGAATGCCCTTGAAATAATGGAACGTATGCTTAATATGAGAAGCATAGAAGTGAAAGATAAAGTAGGAGAAAATGAGTATGTAATAAATAAAGAGGAAACACTTCTTGCACAACAAAAGGCTGAGGAAATAGAAGGAGAATTTAAAGACTGGATATTTAAAGATGAAAAAAGGCGAAATTTACTAGTTGAAAAGTATAATAATATATTTAATGTATATGTGCCAAGAACATATGACGGTACAATAATTAAGCCAGTAGGTATGAATGAAGAGATAAAGCTAAGAGAGCATCAAAAAAATGCTATAGCAAGGCAAATATATTCAGGAAGAAACACTCTTCTTGCTCATACTGTTGGAGCAGGAAAGACATATACTATGATCACCTCTGCTATGGAGAAAAAGCGTATTGGTATATCAAATAAAGCCTTATTTGTTGTTCCAAAGCCACTAGTTGAGCAATGGGCAAGAGAGTTTCAAAAGTTATATCCATCTTCAAACGTTCTTGTGACTAGAAAAAATGAATTTCAGAAGAAGAAAAGAAAAAGATTTTTAAATAAAATTGCAATAGGGGAATACGATGCAATCATTATGAGTCACGAACAATTTGGAATGATCCCAATGTCAAATGAATTTATTAATAACGAAATTTCAAAAGATTTATCTGACTTAAAAAATTATAGGGAGATTGCAATTGAAAATGGTGAAAGTGCTTTTTCAGTAAAGAAAATTACAGGGGAGATAGAAAGACTTGAAAAAAATCTTAAGAAGATGCTAGATATGAAGCACGATGATGTTTTAACGTTTGAAGAGCTAGGGATAGACAATCTATATGTAGATGAAGCTCATGAGTATAAAAATTTACACGTTCATACTTCACTAACCAATGTGCGTGGAATTAACACTGCAGGAAACAAAAAGACAACGGATATGCTATATAAAACAAGGTATTTAAACAATATGACTGGTTATTCAGGAATTACTTTTGCAACAGGTACACCGGTTACAAATACTCTTTGTGAATTATATTCTATGATGAGGTATTTACAGCCTGATCAGCTCGAAGAACAGGGAATAGATTTCTTTGATTCTTGGGCATCTCAATATGGTGTCATAGAAAATAGTGTAGATATGTCTGTAGATGGAAAAGGTTATAACATACACAGAAGATTTACAAGTTTTAAAAATACAACAGATTTAATTAATGTATGGCATACATCAGCAGATGTTGTAACTGCAAATGACCTAGATCTTGATGTTCCAAAGGCAAATTATCACAATGTAGAAATCCCCATAAGTGAATTAACTCAAAGCTTAATTGATGACTTATCAGACAGGATTGATGACATAATAGATAAAAAAGTAGAACCCGAAGTAGATAACATGCTTCTTGTAACAAATGACGGAAGAACAATAGCACTTGATACTAGGCTCATAGATGAAAGTCTTGTAAATGAAGTTACAAAGTCTACTATGTGTTCTGAAAAGGTATTTGATATATATAAAGAAACAGAAGATATACTAGGAACACAGCTTATATTTTGCGACCAATCAGTACCATCTGATAAATTCAATATTTACGATGAAATAAAAAGCAATCTAATAAAAAAGGGAATTTCCGAGGACGAAATAAAGTACATTCATGAGGCAGATGGAAATGAGAAAAAACTCCAGGAACTTTTCCAATCTGTAAAAGACGGTAGAGTAAGAATTCTAATTGGCTCAACAAGGAAAATGGGGCAAGGAATGAATGTACAAGATAGACTTGTGGCACTACACCATATGGATGTACCTTGGAGACCTGCTGATCTTGAGCAAAGAGAAGGGCGTATTATAAGGCGTGGCAATATGAACTCTGAAGTTGATATTTATAGATATATTGCTAAAGGGACATTTGATGCCTACTCATGGGATATGATAATACAAAAACAAAAGGGTATAAATCAACTTTTAACATCAAAAACACCTGAGCGAAGGATAGACAGTTTTGATACTTTAACCTTTGAGGCTTCAACTGCTAAAGCTATTGCGATAAATAATCCCTTGATCAAAGAGAAGGCGGAACTCGATTCTGAGATGATGAAGCTAGAGCAATTAAGAAATAGTTACAAAAAGAAATACTATCAAATGCAAGACGAGATGAAACTATTTTTACCACGTAAAATTAAAGGAAGAGAGGAGAGAATTGAAAACTTAAAAAAGGATTTATCCTACATAGAAAATGAAGAAAAAGCTGATTTTAAAATTAAAATAAAAGAAACGGAATATACTGACAAAAGAGAAGCAGGTATAAGATTAAAAACAATAATTTCTGCAAGTAAATTTGACCAGGAAGAAAAGATTGGAGAATATAGAGGCTTTGATATTTATCTTTGTAAGATGCCTTTCTCATGGGATATGAGGGAAAGACAGGTTCAACTTAAAAGATGCAGCACTTTACTTCTTGAATTTTCTCATACCGAAATTGGTAATTTTGTAAGAATGGATAATTTATTAAATAAACTACCCGATCTTGTGAAAAGTGAAGAAGAGAATCTAAAACGGGATAAAGATAGATTGTCCGATATTAAGAATCAGTTAAATATCCCATTTAAATATGAGGAGGAATATAAGACTAAAAAAGCAAGGCAGACAGAGGTTAATAACATGATAAAGTCTGAAGCACAGTCAGATATTTCTCCTATGGAAAAACTAAAAAAAGAGATTAAGACATATCTCAGAAAAGAAGATATGATTAAAGAAAACATTTCTAATTTAAAAGATATGGAAGAACTTATACTTGTAAACGAAGATCTATTAGAAGGAAAGTTGAAAGTCAAAGTTAATCTAAATAATCTTGAGCTATCAAAGGAACTTAATGGGGATATTATAACAAAAGATACCTACCAAACTGCTGATGAGATGCTTAACGATCTTAAAGAGAAACTAAATAAAGATGCTTTATCTGATATTTCAGAAGTGGAAAATAAATCGGAAGTAAATTTTTTAAAAGAAGAGGAGAAGGAAAATGATCTAAATACTGCAACATATGATATAGATTTTGAAAGAGAATAAACTAAAGGTATAAAACTATGGCAAGGCTTTAAAAGTCGCTTAAAAGCGAAATTAGAGCCTTGTTTTTTATTGAAAAGGAAAGAATAATGGGAAATACAGATATTAAGAAAATTTTATATGCTCTACTTATTATTTTTTGCATTTATCTCTTATTTTTTACATCAAAATTATATATACACGAACCTCTAAGAGAGGAAAGCAAAATAGGAGATAAGATTTCATATATGCAAAATAGAAGCGTAACTCTTGTTCATGCTACGTATGATAAAGATAAAAAAGAGATGGAAGTACAGCTTGATCTTGATAATAATTCAAACGATAACATTGATGAGTATTACTATATAGTTTCAAAGACTGAAGGTAGCTCAGAAGATATAAAGGTTCAAGAAGTATATAACAAACCAATGTACACAGTACTTAGAATAAAAAACTTAAAAGGAAGTTTTAGAGAAATAAGCCTTTTTGTTGCTCCTAAAATTGCTGATATTGGCGATATAGGGGATTCTGATTATGTAGAACTTGTGCTTAATAAAAATAATATAAAATACATGGCATTAAATGATAAATATGAAATTGATTATCTAAGGGAAAGACATGCCATGTTAATAAAAGAAAAAGAAGATCATGTTAAGAAAATGAAGTTAAAAATAAAAAAGCACGAAGAAGAATTATATAACATCAGGAAAAGTCAAAGAGATTATAAGGAAAATATTGACTACCTAACAGATGAAGAAAAAGCAAGTTATGAGGATCGAATTAAGTCAAACAAAGAAGAGGAAAACCTCATTGAAGATAAAATAAAGAACTGTAAGAAACGAATTAAAACTGACAAAGAGGATATAAAAAAGCTAAAAAATATGAAAATCAATTGATTATCTATATGCTAAAAGATGAAAGAAAATTCATAAGAGGACTAATCACTAGAATTGTTAAGAAAAATCTGTGTGCCAAGTGTGTGCCAAAATTGATGTTTCAAAAAAAATTGTGTGCCAAGTGTGTGCCAAAATTGATGTTTCAAAAAAAATTGTGTGCCAAGTGTGTGCCAAAATCACTGTTTAAAAAATATTTGTGTGCCAAGTGTGTGCCAAAAAGGAGGAAAAAGGTCAAAATGTATAAAAATGTGTGCCAAAACGTAAAATATTGTGTGCCAAAACAAGAATTATGCCACCACTTCAAACCATTGATTTTATCAATGCCCCATGCGATATGGGGTCAGTTTTTCCTTATGCTCTTTTAATATAAATATGGGCTACGCCCCATTTATTTTATACATTTAGTAGTTTTATGAAAGGAGTAAGAATTGAAAGATATAAAGATAAGAGAAGTGCCGGAAGAGGTAGTAATTAAACTTGATAAATTAAAAGGTAGTATGTCAAGAAATGAGTTTTTAAAACAAGAGTTATCAGAAATTGCTAAAAGAAATGAAGTCTCAGAAGTAGAAACAAAATACAATGAGCTTTTAAATATGACACTAAAAGTGATTGAAAAAAATACGGAAGTATTAAATAAGCTAATAAGCTTTGATGAAAACATGGAGGTAAGTGAAGATGCAGAAAGCAAAGAATACTAGAATTGTAGCAAGAGTTCATAATGATATATATGATCTTCTTGATGATTATGCAAAAGAAAACAAAATAACAAAAAGTGAAATTATGACAGAGGCTTTAAAAAAATATATTTTAAATGGAGAGATTCCTGAAAAAGATGAAGAGATTATAACTCTTGATGAAATGAAAAATGAAATTTCTAAAATAAATAAAAGACTGGGATTTGTAGATAAGGAGTTACAAACTATTATCGAGGTTACAAATAGTGTCTTAAATAAAGAGGGAATCGTTGATGCAAACTTTGTAGGATCAGATGATTTTGAAAATGCTCTACTTAAAAATGCAAGGGAGTATGTTGGTGAAAGAGTTAGGAAAAGAAAGCAAGATAGTGATTTTAAAAAGTACAAATAATATAAATAAAATAGAACTTTTTTAAAAAACTTCCAAAAACACTTGACAATACACCAATTTGGTGTATAATATAGATAAAGATAAAGAAAAGCAAAAATCAAAGGAGAAAAAATGAAAATTTTAAGAGAGAAAAGTGAGGAGCAGAGGCTTCTTGAAGAAAAAGAAAGACTGATTAAGCAGATAGCTGAAATGTCAAAAGAAAGTAGTAAACTTAATAAGTCGCAGATGTATCAAGTTCAATTAGGACTTAAAAAAGGTTTAGATGTATCAAAGTACGCAGACCCAAAATTTCACGCTTCACAGATGGAGCAAATCCGATACGGCCTTTGTGAAGGCTTAGATATATCAAAATATGCAGACCCCAACTTTAACGCTTCAAAGATGGCTGAAATTAAAATAGGCCTAAAAAAAGGACTAGATATATCAAAGTATGCTGATTCAAAATTTAGCTCTATGCAGATGGCTGAAATTAGATTCGGGCTTGAAGAGAGGATAGATGTATCAAAATACGCAGACCCAAAATTTGATGAGGCACAAATGGCTGAAATTCGATATAGACTTAAAAGAGAGTTAGACAAGTCGAAGACTGTTGATGCAGAATTTAATGACTTACAAATGAACCAAATTCAGATAGGGCTACACAATGGGGTGGATGTATCGAAATACAACGATCCAGAATTTGATCACAATCAAATGTATGAAATTAGATCAGGACTTGAAGACGGCTTAGATGTATCAAAGTACGCTGATCCAAAATTTAGCCCTATGCAGATGGAGCAAATCCAATACGGCCTTCGTGAAGGATTAGATGTATCAAAATATACTGACCTGAAATATAACTATAAGCAGATGAGATCAATTCTGATAGGCCTTGAAGACGGCTTAGATATATCAAAGTACGCAGACCCAAAATTTAGCTCTCACCAAATGGATGAAATTCAATACGGCCTTCGTGAAGAGTTAGATGTATCGAAGTATGCTGATCCAAAATTTAACTCTATGCAGATGATGCAAATCCGATATGGCCTTAAAGACGGTTTAGATATATCAAAGTATGCTGATCCAAAATTTAACTCTATGCAGATGGAGCAAATCCGACTAGGCCTTGAAAAAGGCTTAGATGTATCAAAGTACGCAGACCCAAAATTTAATGATTTAAATATGAAGAAAATGCGTTTAGAACTAAGATTGCAACAATTATAGAAGTTAAGTAAAAAGCACCCATGATAGAGTGCTTTAAAGATAAAGAAAGGCAGTGGCGAAGAATACCCCTGCCTCTTCTTTAAGTATACCACATGTGAAAGGATAAACCCAATGCGAAGAATCATAAAAAATAAAGTCTATGATACATATACCGCAAAAGAAAAGGCAACCTACTCTAGTAAATACCCAAGAGCAAGTTTTCAGTACTATGAAGAAACTCTTTATATAAAGAAAAATGGTGAATTTTTTTTGTATGGTAAAGGAAATGGTGCAAGTCCATATGCAGAATGCCTTTATAACTCAAGAACTTCAGGTGAGAAAATTATACCTCTTACGTACGACAAGGCAAAAGAATGGGCTGAAAAAAGACTTACTTCCCAAGAATATTTAGATATTTTTGAGGTAGATGAAGATTCAGACTGCTCAGAAATTTTAAAAGAGATAAGACGCCCTACTGGCTTAAATATGAATGACTTTTCTACAAAATACGAAATCCCAGTATCAACCTACTCTAAGTGGGAGCAAGGTCAAAGTGCTCCACCTGAATATGTAATAAAGCTTTTAAAATTTAAAGTAGAGCATGATTTGACAGAGTTAAAAAAGTAATTTGTACCGATAATGTCATAGATGCACATTTCTTAAATATTCGGGATTTTTTCTTTTTTAAAGTTCTGATGAACGCTCATCAGCGTAAACTAGAGTAGAAATATTTCATAAAACCTAAATATTGTTTTAAAGCAAGGCTAATCACCTTGCTTTTTTAATGGAGAAAAATAATGAGTGAAATTAAAGCAGGAGTAATAATAAAATCAAGATTCGTAACACCAGGTGCAAGTTATGCAAAAAAATCAGGCTACAAAGGCTATATAAATTATATGAAAAGACCTGAAGCAATAAAAGATGGTAACATTGAAAATGACTTTGGAAAATTTAACGACTATATGTGTGATAATGAAAAATCTGACGGTATTTTTTTATATGACACTAATTATCCAACAGATGAAGAGATAACAAGATACAAAGATATGTTTGATGATGCACAAGGTAAACAATCAGTTCTTCATCAAATAGTTATATCATTTGATATGCAGTATTTAAAGGATTATGGAGTAGTAACTGATAGTGG
>UMHQ01071820.1_pt1 | contig 11643 bp, 10 predicted proteins | sample 1965531 | NCBI WGS metagenome assembly UMHQ01 (sample SAMEA4836098, study PRJEB28245) | human gut metagenome | biome: gut microbiome; material: fecal sample | place: Denmark | collected 2008
CTCCTCAGACATTCTATCTCTACGGCTACAGGATCCGGCAGATCCACCTGATCGAGATCCTGAGTGTGGGGTTTGCCGTTTTTCTTCACTATCGTACCGGGTATGCCGACAACGGTACATCCGGGGGGAACTTCCTTGAGCACCACAGAACCGGCGCCGATCTTTACATCGTCGCCGACCTTGAAAGGCCCCAGAACCTTGGCTCCCGAACTTATAAGAACCCGGTTTCCGATGGTGGGATGACGTTTTCCGGTGTCTTTCCCCGTTCCTCCAAGGGTCACGCCCTGATATATGGTTACATCGTCTCCGATCTGGGTTGTCTCTCCGATTATTATTCCCATTCCGTGGTCGATAAAACATCTCCTGCCTATAGTCGCGCCGGGATGTATCTCTATGCCGGTGAACCAGCGTGTAAGCTGGGATATGATTCGCGCCAGCAGTTTGAGCCTGTGTCTGTAAAGCCAGTGCGCCGGTCTGTGCATTATCAGAGACCATATGCCGGGATAGCAGATCAGGACCTCGAAGCCGTTTCTGGCCGCCGGGTCCTTCTCCACCACATTCCTTATATCTTCTCTTACTTCTTTAAAAAATGCCATGTCTGCCTTGGGTCCTTAATTAAGAAAAATTATTCTTCCATCACTCTGATGGACTTTATCACCTGAGGTACGCGCGGGCAATCGTTCCAGTCACGTTCTGCCGACACGATCTTATCGGCCTCTGCCATACCTTCTGTAATCTTGCCGAAAGCGGCGTATTCGCCGTCAAGATGAGGCGCTTTGTCCACCATTATGAAAAACTGAGAACCGGCCGAATCCGGGTGCATGGCTCTTGCCATGGAGATAACTCCTCTTTCGTGATCCAGATCATTTCTGACTCCGTTGGAATCAAACTCGCCCTTGATCGTGTATCCCGGACCTCCGGTGCCGTTACCCTTAGGGCATCCTCCCTGAATCATGAATCCCGGGATCACTCTGTGGAATGTCAGACCGTCGTAAAAGCCTTCGTTGGCCAGCTTTTCAAAGTTTTCCACGGTGATCGGAGCATACTGGGGATAGAGCTCACCCTTCATTACTCCGCCGTCTTCCATTTCGATTATAACCTTTTTCATGCTGTTCCTCCTCCGATCTTATATCCTTTTGATCAGCTGCACACAATCGCGCCGGCGCAGCCCATTATTATTATCAGTTTTATTGCCCCTATGTCAAACTTCTTTGCCAGGAAAAATGTCAGCGCGGCAATACCTGCGGACAGAGGTTTTATGTTTTCGGCCAGATCGGCCAAAGACATGATCTGATCAAATCCTCCCGCGATCAGGGTAGTCTCGCCTATCATCACAAACCCGGCCAGTATCATGCCTACGGACACAGGTCTGATACCCTCAAAAGCTCCTTTTACCAGTCTATGCTCCTGATGCTTGTTGAGGAACCTTACGCACAGACCCACCAGTATAAATGAGGGAAACGCCACTCCTATGGTGGCCGCTGCCGCCCCGGCCAGTCCTGCCGTTTCAAACCCCGAAAAAGTAGCCGCGTTTACCGCCAGAGGCCCCGGGGTCGCCTGAGATATGGCGAAAAGCTCAGAGAACTCTTCCGGATCTATGTTTCCGAATCCCTGCATACTCTGATATATCAGCGCGATTATGGCCATGCCTCCTCCGAAGCCCAAAACTCCGATCTTGGCGAAGGTGAGGAAAAGTCTTACGAGTATATCCATCAATATTCACCTCCCGGACCGTCTCCGGAAGCATCCGCGGCTTCCCGGCTTCCTCTGAGGGAATAGTATATCTCACCCGCGAAGATACCGGCTATTATAACCCATACGGCGCTGAATCCCAGTATGCCTATGGCTGCAAAAGCCGCTCCCGCCATAATCCACTGAAAAGGCTTTTTGACCGTCTGTCTGCCCAGTTTATAGGCGGCAAACGCGATAAGTCCGGTCGCCGCGGCTTTTATCCCCTCGAGGGCGCCCTGCACATAAGGGTTTTCTTCTATCGTTCTTAATAAACATACCACCAATATTATGACGATAAACGAAGGCAGTATGACTCCGACAGTGGCGCATATGCTCCCGGGCAGTCCCTTTTTCTTGTAGCCCACATATGTGGCAAGATTGATAGCGATAACTCCGGGAAGGCTCTGACTGACCGCTATAGCGTCCAGCGCTTCTTCGGCGGTGAGCCATTTATATTCTTCGCACATCTTTTCCTGAAGAATCGGTATCATCACCATTCCGCCGCCTATGGTAAACAGTCCCATCTTGAAAAAGCACATGAACAGATCCCAGTAAAAATTACCTGTTTTCGCGGCAAAGATTTTACGCACCGTCTCCATTACTTTTCGCTTTCTATCAGATCAACGGCCGCCTTTACAGCTTCATCGGCGGTTATTTCCCGTTTCTGATCTTCTCTCCTGAGTTTGTACTCCACTATGCCCTCCGGAGCGCGTTTTCCGACCGTTATGCGGACAGGTATACCCAGAAGATCTGCGTCTTTGAACTTGACGCCGGGTCTTTCGTCTCTGTCGTCAAGGATTACCTCGACCCCGGCTTCCTCCAGAGTATCATGTATTTTTTCCGCCAGAGCTTTCTGGGTCTCATCTCCCGGTTTTACGAGAGTTATGATCACGTGATAAGGGGCTACCGCCACCGGCCAGATTATGCCGTTATCATCGTGATGCTGTTCCACTACGGCCGCCAGAGTCCTTGTCACTCCAATACCGTAACAGCCCATTACTATCAGTCTGTCCTGCTGGTTTTCATCTTTGTATACGGCGTTCATCGCCTCGGAATATTTTGTTCCAAGCTTGAATACCTGTCCTACTTCTATACCGCGGGCGTGTTTTACAGGCGCTCCGCATACAGGGCAGGGATCTCCCTCTTTAAGGAGCTTAAGGTCTTTTACTATATCGCCTTTGTAATCTCTGCCGTAATTGACGTTCTTTACATGATGATCGGCCTTGTTGGCTCCGGCGCAGAGATTTTTCATATTTACGAGTTCGCTGTCCACTACTATCCTGCAGTCGTGAAGTCCGGCAGGACCTGTGAATCCGCCTACGCAGCCGGTTACTGCTCCCATTTTTTCCTCATCGGCGAATGCGATGGCGTGTTCCGGTATTCCAAGGGCATTTACCAGTTTGGTCATGTTCAGCTCCCGGTCTCCGCGGATAAAGGCCGCCACGTATTCTTTTTCGTTTCCTTCCTCATCGTAAGTAACAAAAAGCAGCGCTTTGATCGTCTGTTTTTTTGAAAGGCCGAGGAAGTCAGCCACTTCCTCAATGGTTTCAGTGCCGGGAGTGTATACCTCCTCCACAGGAAGCATCGGCGCGTCGTCCGTCTTGTCGTCCACACACTCCGCTCTTTCGGTGGTCGCCGCCATCGAGCATTTTTCGCAGTAGGCTATCTCGCTCTCGCCCACTTCGGAAAGAGCCGTAAACTCATGGGAATTGCTGCCGCCTATGGCTCCCGTATCAGCTTCTACGGGACGGAAAGTCAGACCGCACCTGGTGAATATTTTCTCGTAGGCTCTGTACATGTCGTCATAGCTCTTGTCCAGTCCCTCAAAGTCCCTGTCAAAAGAGTAGGCGTCCTTCATTATGAACTCTCTGCTCCTCATCAGCCCGAACCTCGGTCTCGCCTCGTCTCTGTACTTTGTCTGTATCTGATAGAGGCTCATCGGGAGCTGTCTGTAAGACGCGACATCGTTTCTGATGATGTCCGTAAAAATTTCTTCGTGAGTAGGCCCGAGACAGAAATCTCTGCCGTTCCTGTCTTTTACTCTCCAGAGTTCAGGTCCGTAGGCAAACCATCTTCCCGACTCCTGCCACAGCTCCGCCGGCTGTATGGCGGACATGTGGATTTCCTGGCTCCCGGCTTTGTCCATCTCCTGACGAACGATCTCTTCTATCTTGCGTACCGATCTCCAACCAAAAGGCATAAAGCCATATATGCCCGAAGCCAGCTTTCTTATCATCCCCGCTCTCAGCAGCAGTATGTGACTTGGAATCTCAGCTTCCGCAGGTACTTCTCTGAGGGTCTTTATATGCATCTTTGAAAGTTTCATGTCCTGTCTCCTTTAATATCTTGCTGTCATATTCTCGTGAGGATACACACGGCCTGAGCGGCTATTCCCTCTCCTCTGCCTGTGAATCCGAGTTTTTCTGTAGTCGTGGCTTTGACGCTGACCGATTCTTTACCTATATTCAGCGCGGCGGCCGTGTTTTCTCTCATCTGCTCTATATAAGGCTGAAGTTTGGGTCGCTGAGCGATAATCGTTATGTCAACATTTCCGGGAGCGTACCCCTCTTTGTTTATCACCATCAGCGTCTGCTTCAGCAGTTCTATGCTCGATACGCCTTTGAACCGGTCGTCCGTATCCGGAAAATGTCTGCCGATATCTCCGGCGGCCGCGGCTCCCAGCATGGCGTCCATGAGCGCGTGGAGAGCAACGTCCGCGTCCGAATGACCCAGGAGGCCTTTTTCAAACGGGATCTCAGTTCCGCACAGTATGAGCTTTCTGCCTTCTTCAAGGCGGTGAACATCATATCCCGAACCGATTCTCATCTCCACGGGAAGATCCTCCTTTGTGGTTATTTTTATATTGGCATAGCTTCCTTCTGCTAAAGCAATGCTGTATCCGGCTCTTTCGGCCAGGGAAGCGTCGTCTGTCCCGTAAAATCCTTCTGCGTACGCGCGGCGGTAAGCTTCTCTTATCACATCCGTCCTGAATCCCTGAGGAGTCTGCACGCAAAAAAGTTCATCACGTTTGAGCGTAACACTGCCTCCGCCGGGAAAAACGCGCCTTATCGTATCTTTGGCCGGCACAGCGCACACCGCGGCTCCCGCGGCCGCCGTCGCGTCAAGGACTCTTTCGATCACATCTTCCGTAACATATGGCCTTGCTCCGTCGTGGATAAGCACATATCCGTCTTTCACGTGACCGAGAGCATTGTTTACGGAATCCTGTCTCGTTTCCCCTCCGGTAATAAATCCTGTGACTTTAGCGAACCTTCCGCATATCTGCCGGCATACAGGGATAAAGTCCCGGCCGCAAACGACCAGGACATCATCTGTTACACTGCTTTTTTCAAAGGGTTCAACGGCTCTCTCCAGAATAGTGCGTCCGCCTGTTTTTAAAAACTGTTTCGGCACGGCCGATCCCATGCGGCTGCCCGTACCGGCCGCCACGATAACCGCCGTGACTGTCTGTCCGTTGTACATGTCTTTTTCTCCATGGCCTCCAAACCGCTGGCTTGTTCATCATCCCGCCAGCTTACCGAATATCATTCTCCCGGCCGCGGTCTGAAGCACGCTTGTAACCATTATATCTATGGTCTGACCGATCTTGCGGCGGCCGTTTTCCACTACGATCATGGTGCCGTCGTCAAGATAGGCGACAGCCTGATTTGGATCTTTGCCCTGCTTGATCAGGGTGACCGTCATGTTTTCTCCCGGTATCACCATAGGTTTCACTGCGTTGGCCAGTTCATTGACATTGAGTACGGGAACATCCTGTATGGCCGCTACTTTGTTAAGGTTGAAATCGTTTGTAACGACCTTGCCCTTGATTATCTGAGCAAGTTTGAGAAGCTTGACATCAACTTCCGGTATCTCTCTGAGAGATTTTTCCGAATCGGTGTTATATATCTCTATGCCGTATTCTTCCTGGATCTTGTTGAGTATATCAAGTCCTCTGCGGCCCCTCACTCTTTTAAGCGAATCGGAAGAGTCCGCTATATGGCGCAGTTCCACAAGAACAAATTCCGGTATTACTATAGGTCCTTCCATAAATCCGGTCTTGATTATCTCCAGTATCCTTCCGTCGATGATGACGCTGGTATCCAGTATCTTAGGCACTCTGACCGCTCTTTTTCTGTCTTTCTCATTGTAAGCGTAAGGATTTTCCTCCTGTACCTTTGGTTTGGGCTGCATTTTTACGAAAGCCTGAGACATGATTTCAGATCCTTTTTTGGTGCCTATCACAGCGCCAAAAAATCCGAATACGGAATAGACGGTTATGTTCAGCGTAAGGTGCATACCGGTAGGAAGTATTCCCTGATAGATCTGCGAGAGCAGAAAAGCTATGATGAGACCCATGATGAGACCCATGGTGCCTGCCAGCAGTTCGCTCCCCGTGACGTTCTGGAGATCGCCGCCTATGTTGTTGGCAACTTTGTTGCCCTGACGGCTCAGGAACGGCGCTATACAGTAAAAGATAAATCCGAAAATAATAGCTAATATCAGGCCGATAAATACCGCCTCGGCGTTGGACATGTCCATATAGCTGACAGTGTCCTCTGTGTAGCCTCTGAAGATCATAAAAGCCTCAAAGCCGAGTATAGCTCCGATCAGTGTGAAGATCCCCCTGAAAAGTTTTCTGAACATTTCTTTTCCCCCTTTCTTAAAAAATTATAAGGCCGGCGAAAAAACTTTCAAAGCCCAATGATTTAGACGGCGTCTTCTACTAATTTTTCCGCTTCTTCGCCGGAAACGCGGCACGAGAGTATTATCTCGCTTATGAGTATCTGTCTGGCGCCGGCGAGCATTTTGGCCTCGCCCGCCGAAAGACTCTTATGACGGCTTACTCTCATGAGATTCCTTACCACTTCGGCTACCATGAGTATATCCCCTGTCTTGAGCTTTTCCATGTTTTCACGGTAGCGCCGGTTCCAGTTCCTGTCCATGGAAGTGCTCTCCTGTTTCAGCACCTCGATGGCCTGTCTGGCTACAGACTCGTCCACGATTTCTCTGATCCCCACCGACTGCTCCGACTCGACCGGTATCATCACGCTCATGTCGTCGCACGGCAACTGGAGGATGTAGTATTGCTTTACTTCCCCAAGGATCTTTTTTTCTTCGATTTTCTGTATCGTTCCCGCTCCGTGCATGGGATGCACGATCTTGCTGCCTACAGAAAACATGCCGGTTTCCTCCATAATATACCTTATGTCTTTAGTATAAAAGATTACAATGCCGCATGTCAAGGAAATAAAAAAATATATAATATCACAGCATCTTTTTATTGTCAACACATATATTACACTTTGAGGGATACCCTTATCAGATAAAATTTTTCTCCGCCTGTTGCCAGAACGTATCTGTTTTCACCGGCAGGATACATGCTGTCTGCCAGATCTTTTTCATGACCCGCTCCTCTTTTCAACATCACCCTATCATACTTTCACAAAACCTTTTGCCTATTTACATATTTGTGATAAAATAAATATGATAAAATTCAAACTGTAAAATAACCGGTCGTTTGCCCGGCAGCGGGGCGGCAAATCAGAGCCGCGGATCGGTGTTAAATAAACGCGATGAGACGAGAGGAGAACAATATGTACAAAATTCTCGTGGTGGATGATGAGCCCAAGATCCGCGAGGTCATCAGAGAATATGCCGAATTCAGCGGATACGAAGTCACCGAGGCGGAGGACGGTATGAGCGCCATCGGTCTTTGCAAACTTAACAATTACGATCTGATAATCATGGACATAATGATGCCTAAGCTGGACGGATATTCGGCCTGCAAGGAAATTAAAAAAATCAGAGATGTTCCTGTAATAATGCTTTCTGCCAGAGGAGAGGAGTACGACAAGCTTTTTGGGTTTGAGCTGGGAATCGACGACTATATAGTCAAGCCTTTCAGTCCCAAGGAACTAATGGCGAGAATCAACGCGGTTCTTTCCAGAGTAAAAGGCTCTTCCGCCCCGCCTCAGGGCATCATGAAGTTCGGCGGGCTGGAGATAAACATTCCGGCGAGGGTAGTTACGGTAGACGGCAAAAAAATCGAACTGACGCCGAAAGAATACGAACTGCTCTTCTATCTTGTAGAAAACAAGAACATCGCTCTGTCCAGGGACAAGCTGCTGTCAGACATATGGGGCTATGATTTCTTCGGTGATGACAGAACCATAGATACCCATATCAAAAATCTGCGTAACAGCCTCGGCCCTTACAGGGACTACATAGTTACCTTGAGAGGGGTAGGTTATAAATTTGAGTACGAAGATTGATTTTGACTCTAAGAGCATCAAATTCAGACTGTGGATGTATTTCGCGGCCATCGGCCTGAGCGTGGTGGCTCTGATATGGTTTTTGCAGCTGTTCTTTATGAACCATTATTACGAGGAAATGAAAGAAGGGGAGGTCGTTCGTGTGGCCTCCTCTATTGCCCGTTCTTATCAGCAGGATGATGACGATCTGACGGCGTATATCCAGGAACTGTCTGTGAGCAATGATTTTTATGTTATGATGGAGTCCGAAAACGGCGTGCTGCTGTTTTCGCCTGAACAGGAAAGCCGTATGCCTCTGTCCCTTTATTTTGACGCCACTCCCAAGCTGAGGGACAAACTTATTGAATCCAAAGGCGCTCCCGTTTCGCTGCGGTTGAATACGGGCTTTGATAAATACAAGACTCTCGCGTATGGTCAGAAGATACAGGATTCAGACGGCGATCTGGCCAACCTGTATATTTTTTCGCCTCTTTATCCGGTGTCTTCGACAGTGAACATACTGCGGCACCAGCTTTTTTATGTAACACTGGTGACTCTCGTGCTGACCTGTGTCCTGGCCGTGTATTTTGCCAACAGAATCTCAAAGCCTATCAAGAGCATGACCGCTACGGCGCGGGAAATGGGACAGGGCAACTATGACGTGAACTTTGAAGCCAAATCCTATTCGGAAATCAACAACCTTGCCGAGACCCTCAACTCGGCGGCATATGAACTGGGAATGGCCGACACCAGGATGAAAGACCTGATCGCAAATGTTTCTCACGATCTGAAAACGCCTCTTACAATGATCAGATCCTATGCCGAGATGATCAGAGACCTTTCCGGAGAAAATCCCGAAAAGCGCAACGCTCATCTTCAGGTCATAATTGATGAAACGGACAGACTCAATCAGCTTGTGGGAGATATGGCCACAGTTTCGGCCATGCAGACTCACAAAACCGTACTCGAACGTTCTTCATTTGACCTGAGCGCGGCCGCGGCTACGATCCTCTCATCCTATGATATTCTCAGCGAGCAGGAAGACTATAATTTCATCTTCCACGCTCCAAAGGACTGTATGGCCTATGGCGACGAAAACAGAATAAAGCAGGTCATCGCCAACCTTGTCAATAACGCCGTAAAATACTGCGGTGAAGATAAAGTGATAATAGTCAATATCCGCCGCACAGGCAAAAAACTCCGTCTTGAAGTTTCTGACCACGGTCCGGGAATTTCCCAGAAAGAGCTTCCTCATGTGTGGGACAGATATTACAAGACGAGCACCAATTACGCGCGTCCTACAGAAGGCACGGGTCTTGGTCTGTCTATCGTAAAAGGAATCCTGACTCTTCATCACGCTCCTTTTGGCGTAAACAGCAGACTGAACAAGGGAACTACGTTCTGGTTTGAACTTCCGTATATGAAAAAAGAAAAAGAACGGGGTAAAGGCGTCGCCCGTGACCCCGAAGCGATTGAAGAGATTAAATAAATATGAAGACATCCCCGCGGCATCAGGCCGCGGGGATATTTATATCATTTTTCTCCGAGGAAGAAACGTCCGTAAGCGTCTGCCGCTTTAAGGGCGTCGCGTACAGCCTCCGGCGTCACCGCAAAGGGCATGTTGTGGATCGTTTCCGTTTCAGCGCAGGCGGCGCGGGCGGCTTTCATCAGTTTATCGTCATCCTGCCTTTTGAGGCCGAGCTGCCCGAGCGTTACAGGCAGTCCTATGGAAACGCACCAGTTTATAACCTGTGAGATCTCGTCAAAAGGCGCGTCTTCGAGCACAAGCTGTGTTATCGTGCCAAAAGCCACTTTTTCTCCGTGGTACATGCCGTGACATTCTTCAAGCGCCGTCAGCCCGTTATGGATTGCGTGAGCTCCGGCCAGTCCGCCGCTCTCAAAGCCTATGCCGCTGAGGAGAGTGTTTGCTTCTGTAATTTTTTCCACCGCGGGGGTGAGGGCTCCGGCCTTGATAGCCGTAATCGCCTTGAATCCCTCCTTCATCAGAGTATCAAAGCAAAGGCGGGCCAGCTCCATGGCGGCCATGGTGACATTCCCTCCGGCACAGGTGACAGCTCCGCCGTCCCTGCACGCTCTCGCTTCAAAATACGTCGCGAGAGCGTCTCCCATGCCGGCCGCCGTAAGCCTCGCGGGAGAAGCCGCTATAATCCTCGTATCCATGAGCACAATGTCGGGGTTGGCAGGCAGAAAGAGATATTCCTCAAACACTCCCTCATCTGAATATATGACCGAAAGGGCGCTGCACGGAGCGTCTGTTGAGGCTATTGTCGGACAGATCATCACCGGCACTTTGGCATAATAAGAGGCTGCCTTGATCGTGTCAAGAAGTTTTCCTCCGCCGACGCCCGCGGCGGCGGTACATTCTTCTTTTCGGATAGCGGCCGCTATCCTGTCGATTTCTTTTTTGCTGCACTCTCCGTTAAAATATTCGATAACCGCGCCCGCTCCGGCTTCCGCAAAGCTTTGCTCCACCGTATGCCCGCAGCGCTCATAACCTGATCGCGTTATGAGAACGAGAGTCTTTTTGCCGAGACCCGCGGCATATGATCCTGCTTTTTCCAGTTCTCCCGGACCCTGTATATATTTGCCCGGGGCTATAATGATATCAGTCATGGGAACCTCCTTTTTTCATTATTATCTGCGGATTTTCCCATTTTATCATTATACTTTTAAATTATCTTCCAAAGGCAGCCATGGCTTCCTTTATATTGCGGACTCCGATGACACGGCAGCTTTTCGGTCCTTTTGCGGCGGCGTTTCTGACATTGTTCGCCGGCAGTATAACTTTTTCGTAACCGAGTCGCTCCGCCTCAGCGCAAATCTTATCGGCGTTCCTCACCGAGCGCAGATCTCCCGTAAGTCCAATCTCCCCTATGGCGAGAGTCTTTACCGGAGCCGCTATTCCCCGGCATGAAGAAAAAATAGCCAGCGCGACGGCAAGATCCACGGATGTGCCTTCCGGTCTCAGCCCGCCTACTATATTGACATACACATCCTGATTGATAAGCTGCAAACCGGCCTTCTTTTCGAGAACCGCCAGTATCATGCTCAGTCTGGCGTTATCCGCTCCTACCGCCGTCCTCCGGGCAAACCCCACATTTGCAGGGGTCACAAGGGCCTGCACTTCAAACATAACGGGCCGGCTCCCTTCGTATATGGCCGCCGTTACCGAACCTTCACAGCTTCCGGCTCCGCTTTCCAAGAAAGTCCCGGATATGTCCCTGACTTCCTCAAGACCCGTCTCTCCCATGGTGAAAGCCCCGATCTCGCTGGTAGTGCCGAAACGGTTTTTAAAAGAGCGGAGGATTCTCAGTTCCTGATCTCTTTCTCCGGAAAAATTCAGCACACAGTCTACAAGATGTTCCACCGTCTTAGGTCCGGCCAGATCACCGCTCTTGGTCACATGGGCGACGATCAGTACAGGAATGTTGCCTGTCTTGCCGATCTTCATCAGCTTATTGCCGCAGGCGCGGACCTGCGACACGCTGCCCGGCGCCGAATCCATCTCCGAGCTGTACATGGTCTGTATAGAGTCGATGATCAGGAAATCCGGTCTGACTTTTTTGCAGACCGCCTCTACATTTTCCATGTTAGTCTCAGGCAGTACGAACAGGCCGTCCGGTATCTGCCCGCAGAC
>UMHQ01079753.1_pt1 | contig 11611 bp, 10 predicted proteins | sample 1965531 | NCBI WGS metagenome assembly UMHQ01 (sample SAMEA4836098, study PRJEB28245) | human gut metagenome | biome: gut microbiome; material: fecal sample | place: Denmark | collected 2008
GGAGAAATTCTGCCGGTCCATCCGCTCCACAGATCTGAGCGTGCTAGAGTTCGGGCGAGACCCGGAACGGGGACTGGCCGCCTTGGCCCATCAGGGAGAGCTGGCCGTCCGGGAGGACGGCGCCGAGTGCATCCTGCTGGGGTGCGCTGGCTTTGTGGATTTCGTGGAAGATCTGAGTCAAAAATTAGGCGTCCCTGTCTTGGACGGGGTGATGCCCGCCGTCAAATTTGCAGAGGCCATGGTGGATATGCGCCTGACCACCAGCAAGGTATCCACCTGGGGCTACCCGGAAAATAAGGAGATCGTGGGCCTCCCCATGTTCACCAAAGAGGACTTGACATTTTAGGAGGAACAGCTATGCGTACACTGATCAAAGGCGGGACCATCGTCACCGCTGAGCAGGAATTCCAAGGCGACATTCTGGTGGAGGGCGAGACGATCCGGGCCATCGGAACGGATTTAGGACAGGATGCCGACTATATTCTGGATGCCTCCGGCAAGTATGTTTTTCCCGGCGGCGTGGACCAGCATACCCACTTCTCCGCCCTGTGCAATGTAGGCGACCGGGACACGGCGGGCTACGAAACCACCGACTCGGCCATCGTGGGCGGAACCACCACCATCGTGGATTTCGCGCCCCAGGACCCGGACCAGGGGCTGTTGGATTCCATAGACTACCGCATCAACGTGAGGGCAAAAGACAAGGCCTGTGTGGACTTCGCGCTCCACGCCATGGTGACGTATATCATGGACAGCATCTTTGACGAAATCCAGGCTTTCCCGGAGTGCGGCATCTCCAGCATCAAGATCTTTATGGCGTATAATGGGTCCCCCCTCCATGTAGACGACGGAACGTTTTTCCGGATTCTGGAGAAAAGCCGGGAAGTGGGCGCCACTGTGTTTGTCCACGCGGAAAACGGAGAAATTCTGAATTTCCTCCGCAGTGAGTGCGTCAAACAGGGACAGCTGACCCCCCATTACCATTACGTCTCCCGTCCTCCTTTTACCGAAGCGGAAGCGGTACGCCGTGCAATTTACCTGGCTGGTCAGACGGATACTCCTCTGTATATCGCCCATATGACCTGCCGGGAAGCCTTGGCGCAGCTTCAGGCCGCTAAGGGCACCGGTCAGCGGGTCTACGGAGAAACTTGTACTCACTACCTCACCACCACAAAAGAGGTGCTGGACAATCCAGACTTCAATGAAGCGGCGAAATTTGTCTGCTCCCCCGCCCTACGGGACCAAGAAGACTGCGAAGCCCTTTGGGCCGCACTGGACAGCGGACTGCTGACGGCGGTCTCCTCCGATCACTGCGGCATTGATGTGGCCGAATTAAAGCAGGCTGGCCGGAATGACTTTACCCAGATTCCCAATGGCTCCCCCGGAGCCGGAGACCGGTTCCATATGGTGTGGACCGAGGGCGTGTGTACCGGAAAAATTTCTCGGCAGAAATTTGTGGATGTGATTGCCACTCTGCCCGCAAAAATCAACGGCATCTATCCCCGAAAGGGCACGCTGGCCGTGGGGTCCGACGCGGACATCGTCATCTTCGACCCCAGCTATGAGGGGCAGATTCATCTGGCCGACAATCCCAACGGGGTGGACTACAACATCTATGAGGGCCGCCGTCAGTCCGGCCGGGTGGAGACTGTACTGCTACGTGGCAGCGTAGTAGTGGAAAACGCCAAATTTGTGGGTCGTTACGGCCAGGGGCAGTTTATTCCCGCCAAGATGTACGGTTCCTGCTATGAGGGCCGCAGGTAATCTTTGTGCATTCCGGAAAGGGCGGCGGGTCGGCAGTTCTGAGAGGAGGCCACGCATTTCGTGGAGCAGAGGGAGAAAGGAGGGAGCATATTACAGAACGCGGCGGCCGGATTTTCCGAATTTTGTAAATCTAGGAAAATGGAAGTGAAATAGCGCAGAATAATCAATAAGGAGGTCTATCTTATGGATACCACATTTGGCGTGCTATGTCTCATTCCCCCAATTGTTGCTATTGTTCTGGCACTAGTTACGAAGCAAACTGTCTTTTCCCTTTTTGTGGCTGTTTGGCTAGGCTCCACCATGATCAACGGGTATAATCCACTGGTGGGATTCGTCAAGATCATCTCTGACTACGTGATGCCCTCCCTCAGCGGAAACGCATCTCTTATCGTACTGGTCACCCTGTCTGGCGGCATGATTGCCATGCTTCGGAAAACAGGCGCGGCAAACGCCTTTGCAACCCGGGTCACCAAAATCATCAACACCGCAAAAAAAGGACAGATCGTCACCTGCCTGAGCGCCTTCATCTTCTGCTACACGGAGCCTTGCCTGATGCTGGGCACGATCATGCGCCCGGTCACCGACACCGTGCGGGTCTCCCGGGCCAAGTTGTCCTATATTCTGGACTCCATGGGCTGTAACCTGGCGGCCCTGTCCCCCATCAGCAGCTACGGCCCCTTCATCACTGGCTTGATTGCCGCAGAGCTGGCTGCCGCCGGCATCAGCGGCAACGAGTGGGGGATCTGGCTGGAGATGCTGCCCTTTAACCTGTACGGCATCTTCGCCATGATCACTGTGCTGATTGTCGCCGCCTTCAGCCTGAATTTTGGTCCCATGTACAAGGAGGAGCGGCGTGCCCGGGAGACCGGAAAGCTCCTGGCTGACGGCGTGGAACCCTTGGTCCCCGAGGTAAAGGAAGAACTGCCCGAGGGATATAATCTGACCCTGTGGAACTTTATCATTCCTATTGTGTGTCTCTTTGCCTCCCTGTTTGCCACAATCTTCTGGAGCGGCGACATCGTCAACAATGGTCTGGTGGGCTCGTTCCGGAACGCCAACATCACTCTGGCCATCTGCATCGCTTTCATGGGCGGCGGCGTGGGCGCCGGCATCGTAGGCGTGGCCACCAAACTGTTCTCCGTCACCAAGGCCTTCGGCACCTTCCTGGACGGCATGGCCGAGCTGATCAGCGTCCCCTTCATCCTGGTGGCCGCTTGGTCTCTGGGTGACATCGTGGATCAGATGGGCACCAGTGAGTTCCTCATCCACATTGTGGAGAACTATCTGACTCCCGGCATGGTCCCCGCCCTGATCTTCCTGTTTGGCGCGCTGATCTCCTTCGCTACCGGCTCTTCCTGGGGCGTGTGGTCCATTATGATGCCCATCGCGTTCCCCATGGCGGTGGCCTTCGACATCTCCATTCCCTATGTGGTGGCCTCTGTCATCGGCGGCGGCCTATTCGGCGACCAGTGCTCCCCCATTTCTGACACCACCGTTCTCTCTTCCACCGGCGCGTCCTGCAATCATATTGTCCACGTTATGACACAGCTGCCCTATGGCATCACAGTGGGCGTGTGCGCGTTCATTGGCTTTGTGTTCGGCGGTCTGTCTGGTCAGTATGTGGTCAGCATCGCGGTGACCGGCGTACTGGTTGTAATCGCTCTGTTCGCGTTGACGCAGCTGACCAAGATGCGCTATCCTGAAAAAGTCCACTGACCCCTATTTCTGTGCCATAAGGAGAACGCCATGAAGAAGATCGATAAACTGGTATGCGCCCCCCATTTCTACACGATGGAAGGAGAGGGCGTGGGCTATCGGGCCAATGCGGCTATGGCTGTGGACTGCGGCAAAATCCTGGAAATAGGTCCTCGAGACGACCTCTTCTCCCGCTATCTTCCCGAGGAAGTCATTGAGCTCAAGCACCACATGGTGCTCCCCGGTTTCATTGACGGCCATATGCACACCGCCTGCAACATCATGCGCGGTCTGGCTCAGGACACCAACAGCTGGATGATGTTTGGCCTACAGCCCTTTGACAATGCAGTCAACGATGAGGAGCGGGATGCGGGCAGCCGGGTCGCCATTCTGGAGGCCATTCGGGCCGGCACCACCACCTTAGGGGACTATGAGTCCAAAATGGAAAATGTGTGCGCTTTTATTGAGAAAGTAGGCGCCCGCGGCAACATCGCTCAGACCATCCGCGCCGCCAAGCGCCGGGTCTACAAGCCCGGTGAGCTCTATGAGTTTGACGACGACATGGGCGAAGAGAGCCTGAACCGCAACCTGGCTCTCTACGACGCCTGGAACGGGAAAGCAAACGGCCGCATCAAAATTCTCTTTGGCCCCCAGGGCGCCGATTTTGTCAGTCCAGAAATGCTTTTGAAGATCCAAAAGGCCGTAAAAGAGCGAGGCTCCAAGATCCACATGCACGTACAGCAGGGGGACCGTGAGACATATCAGATCGTCCAGCGTTACGGCAAGCGGCCTACGGAGTTTCTGGATTCCCTGGGATACCTGGATGAGTCCCTGATTGCAGTGCATCTCACCGACTGCAGCGACGAGGAGGCCGCCTTGATCGCCAAACGCGGGGCCTCTATGATCGTAAACCCGGGCTCCATCGGCATCATCGATGGAATCGTCTGTCCCAGCGTAGTGTTCCAGGAGGCAGGGGGCAACGTGGCCCTGGGCTCTGACCAGGCGCCGGGCAATAACTGCCACAACATCATCAACGAGATGAAAAACGTCTGTCTGTTCAATAAAATCAAGTACCAAAACCCGGAGATCATGCCCGCCTGGAAGGCGCTGCGCATGGCCACGATCGAAGGGGCCAGAGCAATCGGTCTGGGGGATACGGTAGGCTCTCTGGAGGCCGGAAAGCAGGCGGACTTTATCGCCATCGACTTGAATTGTCCCTCTATGCTCCCCATTTACACATACCCCATGCGGAACATGGTTCCCAATCTGGTGTACAGCGCCCGCGGCTGCGAGGTGGCTCTGGCCGCGGTGGACGGCGAGATCATCATGCAGGACGGCAAGTTTACCCGCATCAACGCCGAGGACTACCTGGCCGCCATTCCCCAATATCCCGACGACATCGGCCGGCGCGCCGCCAAGGAGTTCTTCGAAATCGACGGCACCAACGCTCATTTCATGCGGGAAGACAAATTGTAACGCATCTCTGTTATCACATCCAAATCCTTCCTTTCTTTCATGCCGGAGGGCCTGGGGCAAATGGCTCCGGGTCCTCCGGCACTCTCTGTGCCGCGCCGCACCTCTTTTGAGCTGTACGGCGGTCCCACCACAATGGATTTGATCGGGAGGCGAGATCCATGCTTCAAGCGCATCCGGAAACAGGGCGTGAGCGGCCGCCGATCGTGGTCCTGCTGCTGCTGTCCTGGCCCGCAATTCTGGAACAGCTGCTTCTGACAGCAGCCAACTACATAGACACGGCTATGGTGGGCTCTCTGGGGACAAATGCCACCGCTTCCGTGGCAATCAACTCCTCTGTGTGCTTTCTCCTGTTGGGACTGTTCGCGGCGGCCGGCGTGGGTTACTCGGTTCAGGTGGCCCACGCACTGGGTGGGAACGACCAAACACGGGCCCGGACAGCGGCCCACCAGGCAGTGACCGGAGGACTTCTGATCGGCCTGGGGGCCGCTCTGTGCATTCTTCCCCTCTCCCGATTCATTCCCCAATGGCTGGGAGCCGAGGCCGCGATCCTGCCGGATGCACGGCGCTACCTGTTCTTCTATGGAATGGGCCTTCCCCTCCAGTCGCTGCTGGCGGTGTTGTCGGCAGTGCTCCGCTGCTCCGGAGATACGCGAACCCCCCTGCTGTTCAATGCGGGCGCCAATGTCCTGAACCTGTGCTTCAACTTCCTATTCATTTTCCCCGCACGGGATGTGGTCATTGGGAACCAGACGTTTTTCTTCTGGGGCGCCGGTCTGGGTGTGAGCGGAGCCGCAATCGGGACTGCCCTGTCCAACGGGCTTATGGGCCTCTCCATGATGGTCTACATGGCGCTTCACAAAAGCACCCTTCAGCTGACACCGGACGGCCCCTACTGTCCTCAGCCGGCGGTCGTCCGCAGAGCGTTGTCTCTGGGCACCCCTGTCTTTCTGGAACGTGCCTGCTTCAGCTGCGGTCAGTTGTTCATGACCCGTCTGGTGACAAGTTTGGGAAATGTCTCTCTAGCCGCAAACCATGTGGCTGTAACTGCCGAGGCAATCAGCTATCTACCGGCCCAAGGCGTCTCTTTCGCCGCCACTGCCGTAGTGGGGCAGACTGTGGGTGGAAATCGTCCCGCCCTGGCGCGCCAATACGGACGGCTGTCCGGACAGATCGGCCTGGCTTCCGGATTTCTGGCGGGGATTCTTCTCTTTACCCTGGCCCATCCCCTGGCCGGCATTTTCTCCCCTGATCAAGACGTGATCTCTCTGGCGGCACAAATGCTGCAAATCGTAGCCATCTCCGAGCCCCTCTACGGTTTGTCCATTGTTCTAGGGGGCGTGCTGCGGGGAACCGGCGACAGCCGCACACCGTTTTTCACCATTCTGATCGGAATGTGGGCGGTCCGAATGCCACTGGCCCCCATTCTAGTATTTGGGTTCGGTTTTGGACTGAGCGCTGTTTGGATTGCCATGGTGGCCGACCTTATGCTCCGAGGTATTCTGTGTCAGATTTTCGTCTCCAAAATCAATTGGGAGCGGCTATCCTCTTTGGTGTCCGGGTCGGTACAGGACCGTGGGACATAGTTGTTCCACCATTCGCATATCCGGATTTCTCTGCATATGCCGGTCCCCGGGAAGACGGCATACCGAGCAAAAATTCAAATCTGAAAACTTAGAGGAGACTGTAAAATGGATCAAATCTTACAGAAAATATATGAAATCGGCATCATCCCGGTTATTGCCATCGACAACGCTGACAAAGCAGTTCCCCTGGCCCGGGCCCTGGTGAAGGGCGGTCTGCCCGCCGCCGAGGTCACCTTCCGCACCGCCGCCGGCGAGGAGGCCATCCGCCGCATAGCCGCCGAGGTGCCCGACATGCTGGTGGGTGCCGGCACCGTCCTCACCACCGAGCAGGCCGACCGGGCTATCGCCGCCGGGGCCCAGTTTATCGTCAGCCCCGGCTTCAACCCCGTGGTCACCCGCTACGTCATCGACAAGGGCGTGCCCATGATGCCTGGCACCGCCACCCCCGGCGAGATGGAGCAGGCCATGAGCATGGGCCTGGACGTGGTGAAGTTCTTCCCCGCCGAGCAGAACGGCGGCGTGGCCAAGCTGAAGGCGGTGGCCGGCCCCTACACCACCCTGCGGTGGATGCCCACCGGCGGCGTGAACACCAAGAACATGATGGACTACCTGAGCTTCGATAAGATCATCGCCTGCGGCGGCACCTGGATGGTGAAAAAGGATCTGATCGAAGGGGAGAAGTGGGACGAGATCACCCGCATCTGCCAGGACGCGGTGAAGACCATGATGGGCTTCACTCTGGCCCACGTGGGCATCAACTGCGCCAACGCAGACGAGGCCGCCCAGACCGCCAAGACCCTGTGCGCTCTGTTCGGCCTGGAGTACAAGGCGGGCAACTCCTCCGACTTCGCCGGCTCCATGGTGGAGTGCAACAAGGCCCCCGGCCGGGGCGCCAACGGCCACATCGCCATCGGCACCTACAACGTGGACCGGGCGGTGTACCACCTGGGCCTCCAGGGCGTCCGCTTTGACCAGGCCAGCCGCAAGACCGACGCCAAGGGCAATACCAAGGCCATCTACCTCCAGGACGAGGTGGGCGGCTTCGCCATCCACCTGGTGAAGCGCTGATTTTAAAATCTCAGATCCACGATATATCTTTTAAGGAGTACTGAATATGAAAGTCGTTACCTTCGGTGAGCTGATGATCCGGCTCCAGCCCTACAACTACGAGCGCTTTGTCCAGGCCGACCACCTGGAGTTCACCTTCGGCGGCGGGGAGGCCAACGTGGCCGTCTCCCTGGCCAACTACGGCGTGGACGCCGCCTACGTCACCAAGCTGCCCGCCCACGCCATCGGCCAGGCGGCGGTGAACTCCCTGCGCCGCTACGGCGTGGACACCTCCATGATCGTCCGGGGCGGCGACCGTGTGGGCATCTACTTCAACGAGAAGGGCGCCTCCCAGCGGGGCAGCGTGTGCATCTATGACCGGGCCCACTCCGCCATTCAGGAGTCCCAGCCCTCCGACTTCGACTGGGACAAGATCTTCGAGGGCGTGGACTGGTTCCACTTCACCGGCATCACTCCGGCCCTGGGCCCCAACCTGGTGGAGACCTGCAAGGAGGCCTGCAAGGCCGCCAAGGCCCACGGGGTGAAGATCTCCTGCGACCTGAACTACCGGGGCAAGCTGTGGACCCGGGAGCAGGCCCGGGAGGCCATGACCGAGCTGTGTCAGTACGTGGACGTGTGCATCTCCAACGAGGAGGACGCCAAGGACGTGTTCGGCATCGAGGCAGAGGCCACCGACATCTACGCCGGCGAAATCAACCGGGAGGGCTATAAGTCCGTGGCCAAGCAGCTGGCTGACAAGTTCGGCTTTGAGAAGGTGGCCATCACCCTGCGGGAGTCCCACTCCGCCTCCGACAACGGCTGGAGCGCCATGCTCTACGACGCGACCTCCAACGAGTACTGCTTCTCCAAGAAGTACGAGCTGCGCATCATCGACCGGGTTGGCGGCGGCGACAGCTTCGGCGGCGGCCTGATTTACGCTCTGCTCAACGGCAAGAGCACCCAGGACGCCGTGGAGTTCGCCGTGGCGGCCTCCGCACTCAAGCACACCATCGAGGGCGACTACAACATGGTCACCGTGGCTGAGGTGGAGAAGCTGGCCGGCGGCGACGGCTCTGGCCGCATCCAGAGATAAGCAAATCCTTGATATCTTATGGAGTTCGCGAAATTCCTCTGTTTTTTGAATTACCTTTAAAATTCAGGTTGTATTGACAAAAAATGCGCCGACAGGATATCTTCCTACCGGCGTATTTTTCATACTCTTTTCAAGAATTTTTCCCGCGTCAGTTTCCCCGCTTCGCACTCCACCTTTTTCTCTCTGGCTTTCTCACTCCAAGTGTAAAAATCATCCGCCGCCATGGTCCCAGCCTTCATCCGGGCAAAACGTTTCTTGTACTCCCGGCGGTAGGATTTGAATATCTCGTCTGTCGCCCGATTCCGGTTCCACTGTAAGATGGACACCACCTGGCGGCAGGCGCGTCCCTTGGCGTCGAAGGGGTGGTTGCAGTATTCCGCCGTAGAGTGTCCCATCACTGCGAAATACTTTCCGTAGTTCCGGCACACTCGCATCCGCACCTTTTGCTTCAGACACTCTCGCAGATGGTAGTCCACCAGGTTAAACATGCTCTCCGGCAGCAGCACGTCCACATATCGTCCGCTGGCAGTCTGCTCAAAGGTGACGGTTAGCAGCTGAACGGGAAACCACGGAATCGACTTGCATCCCTCGCTGAGGGTGAGGTGTGCAGTTTTTTCTACGGCGTCCATCAGATGCTCCTGCCACTCCAAGCTAAACAGCTCAAAGTAGATGTGTACTTTCCTCAGCTCCATTAAAAGCTCTGCTGCTGTTTCTCAACGCCGACGCAGTGGAAAAGGTGCTAGGTGTGTCACCCGCCAGCGCTTACGAGTTGATACACGAACCTGGTTTCCCCACTCTGCGCATCGGCAGCCGCATGGTAGTTCCCAAGGAACAATTTGTACAGTGTGTGTCTGCTCACACACAGGGAGGTGACTGCCAATGAATCCGCTCGCCATACGGCGCCATCCAAGTATGTACCGGTTCCCGCTCCCGAATGAGATCCGACAGTGGAACCTCAAGCCCGCCGCCTTCGCCATCCTGGCCTATCTCCGGTACCGCTCCTGCCGGAAAATCCACGGTGTGTTTACTGTCCGGAAGCTCGCCACACGTACCAAAATGAGTATCCAAATGGCGGAGCAACAAGTGGACATTCTGGTAGACTGGAGGCTCGTGACCTGCAGCCTGCTCCCAACCTGGCCATCACTAAAAAACAGAAACTATTCACTCTGCCGGATGACATCTTTTATCTGAATCTTGTTCACGGACCAATCACGATCTACGCCTATCCGCTTTACTGTGAGGACCGCCGCACGCACCAGCGCCATCCCAGCTACAACACCATCGCAGATGTCACTGGGCTGTCCGTCAACACTGTAATGAAGCATGTCACCACATATGTGGATAAACAGCTCAGCACAGTGGAACACACCAGCTACATAAATGACAAAGGTATGAAGTGGATCGGCAACAACTGCTACGCCATTCTCCCAGTCCAGCAGGCAATAGAGGCGTTCTATCAACAAGGCCTGAGTCGTCTAAAAGATGATGCAGAACACCATCAGATAGCGAAACTCCTACACGAACAGAAAAGCCCTGCATGATCACCTGTGAACCGCTATGCCCGATCACGGGAAGATCACAGCCCTATCTCCCTCATAAAAAGGGTACAGGCCGGTTTTGGCAGCTTTTCGAAGTCTTGCTGGAGAACGCAAGGAGAAGCAGATAAAATAAAAATATCGCTTCTCCCCAAGGTGTGACGGACCATCTGTATCCGTCAGCAGCAACCGGTAGGAGATACGATTTTACCCACCCTCGGGTGGGGCAAGCAGAGCGTTTGGCTTGCCGCAAGCGGCCGCCAAACGCCTTTTTGCGGGCAGAAGCCCGCACCCACTTTTTCTGCCCTGCGGGGCCAATTGATAATTTTCTGATAACTCTGCCCGTTTGGTATGGCTATCCACAAAAATTTTTGGTATGTTGTCGTTCCCGGAGAGGGAGCGGCAGCATGCCAAATTTTTATGCGGAGGTGATGGAACATGGCAGTCCGAACCAGAAACCAGGTGATCGCCTTCCGGGTCACTCCGGCAGAGGCAAAGAAGCTCCGGGAGAAGGTGCGCCAGTCCGGCCTGAGCCAGCAGGAGTACCTGCTCCGGGCCGCACTGGAACAGCCGATTCTTGTGATCCACGAACTCAAGCCCATCCTGACGGAGCTGCGCGCCTGGGGAAGAAACCTGAACCAGCTCACCGTCCTGGCCCACACAGGTCATATCCAGACGGTGTACTTGAAAGAGTTGACGGAAGCGCTGGGCAAGACCTATGAGGCGCTGAACGGTCTGCTCACAGAGAAAGGACCGGTGATCTCCCCTGGCGACCTGTAGCTACATCAAAGAGCGGACGCAGACGGCGGGCGCCATGGGGCGGGTGATCCGCTATGTGTCCCAGGAGAAAAAGACGATGGACGAAACCGGCCGCCGCTATCTCTCCGGAGTAAACTGTACGCCGGAGCTGGCACAAAAGAGTTTCCTGGCAACCAAGAACCTCTACAGAAAGGCCAACGGAACCTTCTTCTACCAGTATGTCCAGTCCTTCTCCCCCAAAGAGGAAGTCACGCCTGCGGAAGTGCATCAAATCGCGCAGGAGCTGGCGGAGCGGTTTTTCCCTGGATGCGAGGTTTTGGTGGCCACACACATCGACGCGGAGCACCTGCACTCCCACCTGATCGTCAACTCGGTCCACCCGGACACCGGAAAGAAGCTGCACTTCACCCCCAATACCCTGGAGCAGATGCGGAAGGTCAGCGACCAGATCTGCATGGAGCACGGCCTCACTACCTTGAAGCCATACCAACAGGACCGGCGCACTCAAGGTCTGCGAACTGGAGAATACCGGGCAGCCAACCGAGGCGACAGCTGGAAGTTCCAGCTGATCATCACAATCGAGGAAGCCATGAAACGAGCTGGGACGCGGGAGGAGTTCCTGCGTGAAATGAACCAGCGGGGCTATCAGGTACGCTGGG
>UMHQ01009665.1_pt1 | contig 11609 bp, 9 predicted proteins | sample 1965531 | NCBI WGS metagenome assembly UMHQ01 (sample SAMEA4836098, study PRJEB28245) | human gut metagenome | biome: gut microbiome; material: fecal sample | place: Denmark | collected 2008
CATGCCTATGACTGTGGTCGCTCTGCGTATATGAGAGCGTATGGTGTCCTGTCCGACATAATTATCTTCGTATACTTCCGGCAGAGGTCCGTCGTCTCTGATGGAGCCGTTGAGCACAAAAGGCACATTGTTTTTAACACAGCTATATATTATGCCGTCTTTTATATTTTCTTTTTTAATAAATTCAGGTATAGAACCGCATGTATTGATGGCGTTTATGGTGTCGAGGTGATTGTAGTGTCCCTGAAAGTGCTGTTTCTGATTGATGATGTCACACCCCAGCGCCGTCCGGAGATATCCGCCTTCAAGGTCATGAGTAGCCAGAGCGTTGCCGGCGAGCAGAGCCTGACAGTATCCGCCGGCTATTATCTCCTGCATCACCCTGCGGGCTTCCCAGTCAAAACTGCAGGCCGGTCCGAGAACCCATACCACATATCCTCCGTTTTCCTTCTCATATCTGAGCAGTTCAACAAGGTCTTTGTAGTCCTGTGTGAAAGAAGTCTCTCTGCTCCTCTGCTGGCGGAAAGCAAAGGTGTTTCTTACTTCCTCTTCTTCTCTTTCCCAGCAGTCGTCATGTACATAGATACCTTCGCTTCCGTCTTCGGTTCTGCCGGTTACAACCATATCCCCTTCACGGATGTTGCGGAACTCAACGACTTTTATCTTTTCTCCGTCCCACACTGGAACGGCGTCCATGCGGCTGTCCTCAGCCAGATACCATTTACCTTCTATTTTAAAATACTCAGGGAAGATGGACGTCGCGTGAAACCCGGCCGGAGCAGCCTTGGCGTGAGGCGCTTTTTCAAGGCGCGCGTCCGGCGCGTCCGCAAATCTTCTCTGTGTAAAATCAGGCGCGATATACTTTGCTAATTTAAAACTCATATGCGATCTCCTCTCTTTGATAACACGACTCATTTTAACACAACACAAAACAGAATAAAATACAGACTGTATAATATACTTTTTTTAGTTACATTGTCGCGTAAAATGTAAATATATATTGATTTTTCAATATCTTTATATTATACTTTAGTCTATACTTTAAATTGTATCAAAAATAAAACATCCGGAGGCGGACATGAGCAGAAAAAATTTAAAAAACACCAAGGGCAGGATCGTCGCCGCGGCGTGGCAGCTTTTTTACCAGCAGGGTTATGACGACACCACCATAGATGAGATAGTTGAGGCATCCGGGACGTCCAAGGGGTCATTTTACCACTATTTTGACAGTAAGGACGCCCTGCTCACTTCTTTGTCTTATCTGTTTGACGAAAAATACGAGGAACTGATCGAAACCATGGATCCGTCCCTTTCTCCGGTTGAAAAGCTTATCTACATAAATCACGAGCTCTTCCTGATGATCGAAAACACGGTTTCAGTGTCTCTGCTCTCCCAGCTGTTTTCATCCCAGCTGGTGACCAAGGGAGAACGTCATCTGCTTGAGCCGAGCAGGACGTATTACAAGCTGCTGAGGCAGATTACCGTCGAGGGACAGCAGAAAGGCTTTTTCCGCGACGAGCTGTCGATCAATGATATAACAAGAGCTTACGCCATGTTTGAACGCGGTCTTATGTACGACTGGTGTCTCTGCAACGGCAATTATTCTCTCTGCCAGTACTCGTCAGTAATGCTTCCCCTTTTCCTTAAAGGTCTCTGCCGCTAACCGTCTTCCTGACGATAACAGCCCCGCCTGCCGCGGATTCTCCGCGGCGCCGGCGGGGCTTATCTGATCTTCTGTTTTCTCGGGCGGCGTTTATTTTATAACGTCGCAGCCCATGTATTTTCTCAGAGCTTCCGGAATGACAACGGAACCGTCGGCCTGCTGGCAGTTTTCAAGAATCGCAGCCACGGTTCTTCCTACCGCCAGACCGGAACCGTTTAAGGTATGGACAAATTCGGCTTTGCCCGTTTCCTCGTTTCTGTAGCGTATGTTGGCTCTTCTGGCCTGGAAATCCTCGAAATTGCTGCACGATGAAATTTCCACATATCTGCCGTAGCTCGGCATCCATACTTCTATGTCATAAGTCATGGCCGACGAGAATCCCAGATCTCCGGTACTGAGCCTTACCACCCTGTAAGGGATGCCGAGGCGTCTGAGGACTTCTTCGGCGTCGTCTGTAAGTTTTTCAAGTTCGTCATATGAAGTCTCAGGTTTTACGAATTTGACCAGCTCGACCTTGTTGAACTGGTGCTGGCGAATAAGGCCTCTGGTATCTCTGCCGGCAGAACCCGCTTCCGCGCGGAAACACGGTGTGTAAGCAGTGTAGTATACAGGGAGTTCTGCTTCAGCCATGATCTCCTGAGCCCTCAGATTAGTAACGGGAACCTCTGCTGTCGGGATGAGGAAAAAGTCTTTTTGCGGTACATAGAACATATCCTCCTCAAACTTAGGCAGCTGTCCGGTGCCTGTCATAGCGGCTCTGTTTACCATAAACGGAGGCAGAATCTCGGTATAATCCTGATCTACTGTATGAAGATCAAGCATGAAAGAGATCACGGATCTTTCGAGCCTGGCTCCCAGACCTTTGTAAACAGTAAATCTTGTTCCGGAAATCTTGGCAGCTCTGTCGAAATCAAGAATATCGAGGTCGGTGCCTATATCCCAGTGGGCTTTTGGCTCAAAGCCGAAATTTTTCGGTTCTCCGAACTTTCTCAGCTCAACATTGGCGCTGTCGTCTTCGCCTGTCTGTACGTCTTTGTACGGCGTGTTCGGAATCCCCAGGAGCAGCTCTCTGAGATCTTTTTCCACTTCGCTCACCTGAGCGTCCAGTTCTTTTATCTTTCCGGACAGTTCTTTCATCTCAGCCATAATGGCTGTTGTGTCTTCTCCGGCCTTTTTGAGCTTGGGTATCTCTCTGGAAACCGTATTCTGTCTGTTCTTCATCTGTTCAACTTCGAGCAGCAGTTCCCGGCGTTTTGAGTCCAGAGGAAGCACTTCGGAAAGACCGTAGTCTCCCTTGCATCTTCTCTCCACAGCGGCTTTCACATTTTCGTAGTCTTCTCTGATTCTCTTAATATCTAACATATACCTGTCCCTCTTTTCTATATCAGGCTCCCGGCGTCTATCGCTGAAGCTTTAGTATCAAAACAAATTCTTTCTGTATCTGCGGTACAGATCTCTGAGCAGTGACATTTTTTCCTGAAGTTCAACCTGAAGGTCTGAAGCCGTCTGGTAATCTCCGCTGTCAAGCGCCTCTTTTACCCTGGTGAACAGTCCCCTGGAAGAAAGGCTGTCCTTGGCGATGGCTCTCCTCAGATCATTTATCTTTTCCCAGTTCTCCATGTCGTAGTCGGTGGCGTCGGCGCCGTGTATCAGCCGGTAGCTCCTGACGTCGGCCATGTAACCGGGTATTACGCGGTCATGCAGCTCAGTCTTCCACTGGTTTACCGCGTAAGCCACAAAAGACTCCAGCGAAGCCTCGGAGATCACTCCGCCGGCGCACACGGCTTTTGTCTTTTCGGGATATTTATAAAAGCCCTGGATGTTTTCCCATACTGTGGCGGGAGCCACGCCAAAGAGCCGGTTTCGTTCCTCTTCGGTGTAATCTTCAAAAACATCCTTTTCGCTTCTGTATTCTCTTTCTTTTTCGAGATAAAAGTCTTCTTCGCCGCTTTTTTTGGAAAGGGATTTTTCCAGATCTTCAGGCGTTTTGTGAGCTCTGAGGGCATTGGTTATGCCGTCGAGCATCGCCATATAGCTGGCGGCGATTACCAGATATGTATTGGACTTGGGATTAGGGGATCTTAGTTCAAATCTGGTGGCCAGAGACTTGTTCGCGTCACGCACGAGGCCGACGAGGATCGTTCTGTTCCTCGACGGATCCGCCGGATCGTGCCCGAGTGAAGTAACCACGCACACAGGAGCCTCATACCCCGGCTTCTGCCTGTTAAGCGCGTCTATGGACGGACTTACAAAAGGATTGACGGCTTCATAGTTTTTGAGTATACCCATGAGTCCGCCGAAGCCTACGGGATTAAGGAAATCTTTTTTCGGATCGGCGGCGGAAAACAGATTGATCACTTTACCGTTTTTCAGTCTGGCCGATACACCAAGATGCGTGTGTTCACCGCTTCCTGCCACGCCCTCTACCGGCTTTGCCATAAAGGTGGTCATGAGCCCGAACTGGTTAAACACATCTCTTACAACGTATTTGACATGCTTCTCGTTATCCGCGGCCTGCATGGCGTCGGCATATTTCCAGTCGATCTCCAGCTGTTCCATTATGTGGTCGTGAGAACCGCTTCTTGTGAGTTTGGACTTGACTCCTCCTACTTCCTTATGACCCATTTCCATGCCCAGACCGTAGCAGTCCAGTATCTCCAGCGATTTTTCCAGAGCGGATCTCACAGGTCCGTAAACGCGTTTCCAATACTGCTCTTTGAGGACCTGAGAGATAAAGAGCTGTTCCTTATCGGCTTTGTCCTCGGGGGTCCTGACCCAGAATTCCAGCTCCGTGGCGCTGGTGGTCATTATCTCCTCTATATCGTCGGCGCTGTCCGCCCCGTTGATGTATTCAAATACATAAGGGTTTTCTCTCAGAAGCTCCATGAGACCGGTCTTGAATTTTTCTACGGCATCTTTGAGTATTGCCCTCGATCCCACTTCGGCTCTGTCATTGTGTACCAGGAAAGACGGGATCCTCAGCGTTCCCACCGGGAGCCCTGTCTTTCCGGAAATATTGTCAAAGTTATAATCCACATACCAGTTGACGTCTTTGTCGGGTATCATGTCAACTTTGGCGTTGTTCAGTTCCGCTATCTTAGGAAGGTGTACGCTGGATCCGTCTGTCTGAACTCCGTGCATCAGCATATCGTCCATATCGTTTAAAAACAATCTTACGGGTATCCTTTCATCAGTACCGTTTCCGGCTATGTCAAGTCCCATAAACGAAACAAACTCAACCTCCGGGTGCCCGTTCAGAATCGCTTTCAGAGATTCCTGACCGTGTTCCTGCGGCGGTATTTTGAACAGCATACGTTCAAAATCAAAATCCAGCATTTTTTTCCTCCTGATAATGCATATTAAGCGGCGTTATATTTCAAGCTATTATGATGCTAACTGGCCAAGTATTTCTTCCAGTTCATCCATATATTCTCCGTAAGCAGCCCAGTCTCCGGACTGAACAGCTTCCTGAGCGCTGTCATAAGCTTCCTGAGCGTTCATTATGAGCTCTGTCTGGCTCAGTTCCTGAGACGGCTCTCCGGTGGAAGGAGTATCGCCCTCCGTCGGCTCTCCCGCAGGTTCCTGACTTACGGACTCGTCTGAGTTGTCAATGGCCGCGGCTGCTTCCTCTCCAAAGAGGGAGACGAGACACTCCGCGAGGGTTTCTTCGTAAGCTATCCTGTCTCCGTATACCACGATTATTCTCTTAACCTCAGGTATGCTGGAGTTGGTGGCTTCCAGATATACAGGCTCTACATACAGGATAGAGGAGTTGATCGGAATTACGAACATGTTTCCTCTGCTGTACTTGGTGCCGGAAGAGTTCCAGAGGGAGAATTCTTTGGAGATCTCCGTGTTCTGGTCGATCTGAGCTTCTATCTGTTCCGGGCCGTAGACAGTCTTGTTCTTAGGGAACTGATAAAGCACCAGTTCGCCGTAATGATCACCGTCGTTTCGGGCAATGAGCAGCGCCGTCATATTCCGTTTCGACTTAGGAGTAAACGGTATTGAGTTAAAGAACTCCGCTTTTTCCTCGCCCGGAAGTTTGGCAATATAATAGGTAGGCGTCATCTGAACCTGTTCTGTTCCGTAGATCTCATAGGCTATATCCCACTGGTCCTCATTGAGGTAGAAGACTCCGATGTCTTCCATGTGATACCTTGTATAGATGCTTGCCTGGATCTGAAGCAGTTTGTTCGGGTAACGGATGTGCGCTTTGAGGTTTTCAGGTATTTCGTCCCCGCTCTTGAACAGGTCAGGATAAATCTTGGCATATGTCATGGCGATAGGATCTTCCTCATCTACTACATAGAAGTCCACGTCACCGTTGTACGCGTCCACGACGACTTTGACGGAGTTTCTGATGTAATTCACGCCGTCGTCACCGTATGGCTGAGAATAAGGATAATTGGAGCTTGTGGTATACGCGTCTACCATCCAGTAAAGTTTACCGTCGACCGTTACCATATAAGGATCGTTCTCATAGGTCAGATACGGCATGATGGTCCTTACTCTTTCCATCACGTTCCTGTTAATAATGATCTTTGAATCGCTGTCTATGTTGGAAGATACCAGCAGTTTAAGGCTTCCCTCTTTCGCGGCGAATATAATGCGGTTAAAGAGGTTGAGCCTGATACCGGCGTCTCCCTCATAGAAGGTATATTCATTGCTTTCTCCGGAAGGATAGTCAAATTCTTCCTCATCGGTTCCCACTACAACATATTCGTTGGAAAGCTCTCCGAAATAGATCTCAGGTCTTGTGATCTGTATCTCATCTACGGAAGATTCCGGAGGGATATTGCCGATCAGCACATCCGGCTGTCCGCTGGCTGTCACTTTATCTACTCTCGAAAGAGTGATTCCGTAACCGTGAGTATATTTGAGATGACGGTTAAGCCATGAGTCGCTGATCTTGGTCTCGTCAATTTCTCTTGTGGCAAGATATGTCTGAGTATATTTGCCGTTTATCATGTATCTGTCGTTGTCCACATCGTTAAAGGTGTAGTACTGACGGATACTCTGAGTCTGATTATAGAACTGCTGCGTCGGATCGAAATCATTGATACGGATATTGCTTATGGTCTCCGAATTATCAACTATGTCAGAAGCTTCGAGAGAATTATCCGCCGCGAAGTCCGTAGTAGTAACGTCATCTAACTGATACGCGTACTGAGTGTATTCTATGTTTCTTTCCAGATACTCTGATTCTTTGTTCAGTTCGTCCGGAGAAACGATAAAGTTCTGGATGAGCAGTCCGGCGCCTGTTCCCACCAGACCCACGGCAATCATAATCACCGGAACGGTGAGAATCTTCTTGTAGGTCTTTTTCTTCATGTTGACCACAAACAGGATGGCCGCCACAACGGAAAGCACGCACAGAATTCTAAGCTTCCAGAGGGTAATGGTAACGTCCGTATATCCGGCTCCGTAAACCGCTCCCGTATGCACGTGAAGCAGGTCAAACTGCTGCAGGAAAAAGTTCACGCCCAGCATTATGAAGAAAATGAATCCGAGCATGGCTATCTTGCCGGAAGCAATCTGAAGCATCTGCTTAAAGTTGTTGTCATCAAACTGCTTTGCCGGTCTTACCGGTTTTGCCTGCGGTTTTTTGCCCATGAAAGCCTCGGCGAACTTTCCGAAGAAATCGTTGCCGCCGGCAGTGCGTTTGTTTCCGCGTTCAAAAGGATTGGATTCTCCGGTATATCTGTCGCTTCCGGAAAAAGCCTCGCCTTCCGCTCCGGCGTACTCGGCTCCCGGAGGTACGTTTTCCCTGAATACATCCGGAGTCCTGACAGTCATCAGGACTATATAATAAATCACTGTCAGGATTATAAATCCGATGATGACGCCGATCAGGATCTCGTTCAGCTGTGTCAGGAAATCAAGCCTGAAGATATAGAACGATATGTCCAGACCGAACAGCGGATCATTTATGTCAAAAGAAGTGCTGTTGGCGAATTTGAGTATCTCAAACCACAGCTGCATTACTGTCATAACCGTCGCAAAAACGCCGAACACTATTGCAAGCACCAGCGTTGTCCTCTTGAGGCTCTTCATGTTGACCTCTTCCGAGGACGCGATCTTGGCGAAATATCCTTTTCTGAGCTTATTCAGATAAAGATACACCAGCCCCGTCACGACAATGAATGTCGGTATCCCGACTGTAAGTTGTGTCACCAGCTGTTTAAAGAACACGGAAAGGTATCCCATTTCCTTAAACCACAGGAGATCGGCTATAAACCCTATAAGGCTCACGAACAGTACGATAACCACTGCTATCGCGAGAAATATCAGGCTAAGCCGTTTTTTTGCTTTTTCCATCAGATAGTTTCCTCCTTAACTTCGTCAACTGTCAGCTGACCGCCGTTATCTGCGATATATGCGGTCTCATATTTTGAGATGGTATCTCCGTCAGCGGCGGCATATGTAACTTTGCAGAGTACGCGGTACCCGCCGTCATCGCTTCTTATCTCGCCGATCTCAAGGGAATTTACGCCTACGAGATCTTCATCCTGATTCCCGTCTCTCCATTCGTCATAGTAATTTATCACCGCTTCTACTATTGACTGTCCGTATGTCTTATCCCCGGCGTCCTCACCGCTGAGAGGACTGTTGGTAAACGCCTCTGTCTGCGATACTTCTCCAAAAGAATAAGTCTTTTGCGGGTCGTATTTTAAATCGGCGGCATATGTTATCGCTCCGATGTTTTTCCCCGCCTCGGAAGCCGATCTTATATATTCTTCCATATAAGATACTTCTGTCTCGGCAGGCCGGTCTGCCTCGCCGTCATCCCCGGTGAACACCGCCGTTATTTTGCTCATTATATTGTCTACAGCGATGGAAAATCCGCTCTCCGGCGCGATGGCCTTTGCTCCGATAATCACTATCTCTATGGCAACGATGATTGCCAGTATTATGATGACTGCCTTTATGGCTTTGTTTCTGCCGCGCCCTTCATCGTCGTCATCGCTGTCGTCTGAGATGGCTGTTTCTATTTTCTTTCCGGCTGTCTCAGGAGCAGTCTCAGCAGCGCCGCCGTTGTCATTACCGCTGTCATTGTCAGAGTCAAAAGTGTCAGCGGGGAATACGTCTGAAAATCTGAGCTTTGTCTTTTTTTCAGGCGCTTCGGCGGTTCCTTCAGGCTGCTTCGCTTCTTCTGTTGGTTCGTCCTGAAAGGGGGGCTTTTCGTCCGCCTCCTCTTCAGCGGTTTCCCCGGCGGCCTTTACAGGCGGTTTGGCAGATTCCGCGGAAATCTTTTCATCCGCCGCCGGTTCTGTTTTTTCGGGTCCCGGCTTTTCAGGTTCTGTAAGATCTACCACGGCAGGACGCGGAGGCTGCGCCGTCCCCACTTCTCTGAGGGGAGGTACCAGAGGAGTCTCGGTCTGCCTGATCACATCCTCAAATTTCGGCGGCTCTTTAAGCTTCTCCTCAGGAATCTGTGTATGTGTAAGTTCATCCCACTGAGATTTTCTCTCGTTTTCCAACGCCTCTACTCTGGCTCTTTCTTTGTCAAGCAGATCCTGAAAGGCGTCACGTTTGGCGTTATACGTGTAGAACCGGTCTTTTCCTGAAGAAAGGTCTTCTTTGCTATACCTTATGGTGGCGTTCTTTTCCACTTCTTCCATGTCTTCAGTGCCGAAAAGTTCTTTTTCCAGTTCTTCTATCGAAAGTACGTCTTCTTTTGTCTGCTCCGCGGCGGTAACAGCCTCTTCTTTCGCCGGCTGTTCACCGGCGCCGTTTCCGTTATCGCCGGCCGTAACAGCCGTTTCTTCTCCTGTTTCTTCCGATCCGCCGGGAACGATTTTCTCTACGGCTACCGGAGCCGTATCACGTCTTCTTTCTATCACGGAATCCCAGTTGAGTTCAAACTCTTCGTCTTTTCTGCGTCTTTCCACAGGGAACCCGTCAAGATTCCAGTCAAAATGTACGGTTTCCCTTTTTGGTTCGCTGCTGTATTGTCTGACTTCGTCTGAAATCTGCTGTGTGCGGCGTTCCGCCTCAGCCCTGAACGGAGGGTTGAAAACGACTTCTTCGTATTTAGGCTGCCGGGAAGGCGTCTCCGGAGTCTGTTCCTGTCTGACCCTGGCTCCGCAGTGGGCGCAGAATCTGTCTCCGTCATGTAATTGTCTTCCGCATTTTGTACAAAACATTTTTTTCCTCCGTATGCTATGTTAATATGTATCAGTCTCTTATCTTTCCCGTCAGTTCTTCTTCTGTGAAAACTCTGCCCGAACGTGTCCTGTTTATATTATCCGGCCCGAATTTGCTTATTTTATCCCGCGGAAAATCTTCACCGGCTATGCCTTCCTTTTCTCCTCCGTCAAGATCACATGCGCCGCCGCGAGACATCTTTTGATCCGGCCGGTCCGCCGCGTTCTCTCCGGCAGGCATGTCCTTTTCTTTTTCAGCAAGAGTTTCATACCTGATCACTTTTGTATCGTTTCCGGCATATCTGAGGCGGATTTCCGCTCCCTGTATCTTTATCTCAACTTCTTCAAGACCTCCTCCGCCAAAGCTCTGAAGATCCCTGAGCAGATTCTCTATCCTGCCTTTTTCGGCGCCATGCTGATCCGCCGGCTGCGGCTGTTTCGGCGGCCTTTCAGGCTCCGGCGTCTGCGGGACAGCAGGCGGTTTCGGCTGCTCCGGCATATGTGGGACAGCAGGCGGTTTCGGCTGCTCTGAAGTCTGCAGGGCAGGATCATCGGAAATTGCAGGAGCCGCAGCGTTCGCGGCTGACTCGGCCGCGCGCTTTTTCCCCCGTCTGGCTCCGCATATCGCAGCAATCAGAACAATCAGAACTACAACAACAGCGCCTGCTATCATCAGTACAGACGCGTGTTCCCGGCAAAATCCGGTAATGATATCTATTATTTCGTTCAGGCTTTCAGCCATAGTTTCTCTCCTAAAATCCTATAGTTCTTATTATTATATAACAACCGCCTGTGAATTGCAAAGAAAAAAGAGCAGTTTTGAGGCTGCTCTTTCTCATTTTTACAAATTGCAAACGACACTATCTGTTGCCGCAATCATTTGCCTTGTCGGCGCTTTTCTGATTCTTCTGATTTTTCTGAGATTTCTGGTTTTTCTGGTTTTTTTCATTTTTCTCAGAAGCGCGACCGTTTTCTCTTTCGTATTCTTTCATTTTTATTACCCCTCCTTATATGCTTATTGTGCGCCCGCGTTCATACAAGTATGAGAGGAAAAAAACGGAATACGCGCGAAAAAATGTTGACAAGGCCGAAATAAACTGTTACTATAGATAAGTGCCACAAGCACAGGATTTAATATGCATCTTTAGCTCAGCTGGCAGAGCACCTGACTCTTAATCAGGGTGTCCAGGGTTCGAGCCCCTGAAGATGCACCAGAGCAAAAGCCTTGAAATTTTAACGATTTCAGGGCTTTTTTTCGGGCTCTACGTCAAATGTTGGGGTAGAGCCGAAAAAAGCAGGGTTTGTGCAACCCTGCGAAAGTTTATTCTATATGAAACATCAATTTTCCTACTTATGTTTTCATCTGTATTTGCTATAAATACAAACATGTTTTTCATATCTAACGATATGATTCGGCTCCCAACCATTTGAAGATCCGCTTTTGCTTTTTCGATATTCATTAAGCCACGCCTCCTACAATCATACCGGATGACACATTCCACTTTGTTTTTCCATATTGTTCCTTACTTGCGTTATGAGGCTTCATTTCAACCTCTAATTCAAGATTTAATTTGTCGCAGATTTTGGCCAAAGATTCTATTGTGAAATTATAATCTTCGCTTTCCCATTTCGAAATCATGCTCTGCGAAACCCCCATAAATTCTGCGAATTCTTTTTGATTCATTTGTCTATCAATCAACTTTTTTCAAAAAACAAAAATGTAAACAAAAAAACGGGGCATTTCTGCCCCGCATGAGAGTGTAGACAAACCTCAGACAATTTTCACGAGTTGCCTG
>UMHQ01037659.1_pt1 | contig 11603 bp, 11 predicted proteins | sample 1965531 | NCBI WGS metagenome assembly UMHQ01 (sample SAMEA4836098, study PRJEB28245) | human gut metagenome | biome: gut microbiome; material: fecal sample | place: Denmark | collected 2008
CGCTGCGCAGGGCTTCGGTCAATATGGAGAAGGTGTTCGCGGAGAGGGAGAAGGGGGAAGGCGGGGAAAGGAATAGAACGACAAGACCGTGTGTTGGGGGGCAGAGATAAGTCATGAGATGATCCCTTATCTCGATGTCTTCTGAAGTGCAGATTCAACCCGTGGCCGTTCATGAGTACAGTAGTTAACCGCCTGAAAGGGATTGGCTGATTAGATACAACTGTTTCCATGCGAATGGGGCAGATGCCGTAACCATTCGGAAATTATAAACGGCGGTTCATCCCCACGCGTGTGGGGCAGATTCGGCTCGTCATGGTCCTCGTCTCCGGTTTTCAGCGGTTCATCCCCACGCGTGTGGGGCAGATGACGGGGCGGGCTTTACATGGCCAACGGAACAAAACGGTTCATCCCCACGCGTGTGGGGCAGATGTGAGGCCGGGGCTTTTCTTATCTGATGAGGATTCGGTTCATCCCCACGCGTGTGGGGCAGATTAACATGTCACAAGCGTTTAAAATATGTGAGAATCGGTTCATCCCCACGCGTGTGGGGCAGATGCTTTTGCACAATGGCCGGCCCAAATGCGCCCAATCGGTTCATCCCCACGCGTGTGGGGCAGATGCCGTGGCTGGCTGGTTGTAGGCCACGTCGGACGCGGTTCATCCCCACGCGTGTGGGGCAGATGCTCTACCGACAAGGCCGCAAAAATCAAGACGTTGCGGTTCATCCCCACGCGTGTGGGGCAGATGCGCTCCATCTCCTGCTGCACGCCCCGCAGGCGGCGGTTCATCCCCACGCGTGTGGGGCAGATGAGAAGAGAAGAAAAGAGAAACCCCCGTAGCCCCCGGTTCATCCCCACGCGTGTGGGGCAGATTGGAGAAAATGAGAAGCATTATGTTTGCCCTGTTCGGTTCATCCCCACGCGTGTGGGGCAGATGATTCGCCGCGCGCCCGCAGTGCGCGTTGTCAGCCGGTTCATCCCCACGCGTGTGGGGCAGATGAAATAATGCCGCCAATAAGATTAGCAATGCACGCTCGGTTCATCCCCACGCGTGTGGGGCAGATAAACAATGGCTCTTGTTGATTTATGGATTACAACCGGTTCATCCCCACGCGTGTGGGGCAGATGTAATGATGCAGGAGGTGAAAACCCTAATTGAAACCGGTTCATCCCCACGCGTGTGGGGCAGATTGGCATTACTTTGGGCGGGGCAAGTGGTGGTTATCCGGTTCATCCCCACGCGTGTGGGGCAGATGGGATCTGAATGCTTTGGAGGCGGCCATTACATATCGGTTCATCCCCACGCGTGTGGGGCAGATTCCGTCGGGGCCAGCATGATGAGGTCATAGGTGGCCGGTTCATCCCCACGCGTGTGGGGCAGATGACTGTGCGGGCAGTGCAAATGCAGGGAAACGGCGGTTCATCCCCACGCGTGTGGGGCAGATGAAGGCACGGAAGTTTACGCTACGAACAGCCGCACCGGTTCATCCCCACGCGTGTGGGGCAGATCGATATCATTTTCCAAACCCAAACGGCTGAACTACGGTTCATCCCCACGCGTGTGGGGCAGATACGGGTTTCCGCTGCGCCCCTTGACAAATTTGCCCGGTTCATCCCCACGCGTGTGGGGCAGATGGCTCATGTGGCTCTCCCTCCAACTCAACCTCTTTCGGTTCATCCCCACGCGTGTGGGGCAGATGTGGGTGATGAAGGCACCGCCCTACGTGAGGCCAGCCGGTTCATCCCCACGCGTGTGGGGCAGATGGATGCGATTCCTATATACTGAATCGCATTTTTGCGGTTCATCCCCACGCGTGTGGGGCAGATATGTGGCAACCCGCACCGCAACAGAAAGATAGCAGCGGTTCATCCCCACGCGTGTGGGGCAGATTGCTATCGGGGGAAAATAGTTCGGGCAATGTAACACGGTTCATCCCCACGCGTGTGGGGCAGATGCGAGATACGACGGTGTAACGGTAATAGAATCAGGCGGTTCATCCCCACGCGTGTGGGGCAGATGCTTGTTATGGTGCTGCTGGAGCGCGTGGACGGGCGGTTCATCCCCACGCGTGTGGGGCAGATGCAGGAGCAAGGGCTGGCAGTAGCTATCTCAACGCGGTTCATCCCCACGCGTGTGGGGCAGATACGCTGTAAGCGTTAAGGACTATTTGGATGACGCGGTTCATCCCCACGCGTGTGGGGCAGATACCCACAGGACCGGCAGGGGGCGCATTTACACAGCGGTTCATCCCCACGCGTGTGGGGCAGATCATTTGAAGCGCGGTTTGTGCTACCGTGGTAAAACGGTTCATCCCCACGCGTGTGGGGCAGATGCTACAACGTCTACATAATTAATAGACATTTTGCCGGTTCATCCCCACGCGTGTGGGGCAGATCCATGATGCGCCCCGCAACCCATTCCATGAACGCCGGTTCATCCCCACGCGTGTGGGGCAGATCCATTTTTCATTGTCTGCGTATGCCGCAAACTCACGGTTCATCCCCACGCGTGTGGGGCAGATGGTTGGGGGTAAGCGGCGATGAGTTAAGTGAAGGCGGTTCATCCCCACGCGTGTGGGGCAGATGTACGAACGCACCGACGCCGTGAACACGTTTAGCGACGGTTCATCCCCACGCGTGTGGGGCAGATGGCATGCCCACCGCACCGCGTCCCGCTGGTGCGGCGGTTCATCCCCACGCGTGTGGGGCAGATGCCGCATTTCCTTCATTGTCGTTGTACCCCCGGTCCGGTTCATCCCCACGCGTGTGGGGCAGATGATTTTTTCAGCATCACAATCCCGTCGGCGTGGAAGGTTCATCCCCACGCGTGTGGGGCAGATGAAAACCGGGTGCTTGCTGACACCTATCATGACGCCGGTTCATCCCCACGCGTGTGGGGCAGATTGACTAGCGTACTAATCTCCTGCACCCATTCCACCGGTTCATCCCCACGCGTGTGGGGCAGATGTACCTTCATCGCGTTCCACGGCGAGAAAGGCGACCGGTTCATCCCCACGCGTGTGGGGCAGATTTTATACAAAAATAGTCTAAAATCGTCCCACGTCCGGTTCATCCCCACGCGTGTGGGGCAGATTTATCTCCGAAGGCGATGACAAGAGGGTCGCTTTCCGGTTCATCCCCACGCGTGTGGGGCAGATGCCATATACGGGCAACTATCTTCTAGCCCTGAATCGGTTCATCCCCACGCGTGTGGGGCAGATACTGTCCGAATCGGAAATGCAAGTAAATGCTACCGGTTCATCCCCACGCGTGTGGGGCAGATGTTGGTCATCAAAAGCGTTACGAACTGTCCGAACTCGGTTCATCCCCACGCGTGTGGGGCAGATACTTCCCAAAATGCAGCTATGACTGGATTTTGATCAATTGTAAACCATCGAAGTCTATGATTGATCGACGGGGGTTCCCGTATGTTTCCATGGTGAAACCCTGCTCATTATTGGTTGAATAGGCAAGGAGGCAATTTCCTCCTTCGCTTTTTTGCTTGACGGTTTCCCATAACTTCTCCCTTACGATAGCGTTGAGTGTACCAATAAAAACACCTGTACTAACCTGAATCAAGTAGCGTGTGCATTCACCTTGCAAAGAAGGTGATACCTTTTCAAGCACTAGCAGGGTCATGGAGAGAGATCACCTCCCCGGTTAATACCGCCCGTAATCCTTTTTCCATCAGTCTCCCAAAGATCACCGACTGGGATGGCATTATCCTGCTCAATGGATTGACGGACTTGGAAAACCCATGCGATGTCCTCGGGAATCCGCTGCATGATTCTCTGATGCTTGATGCGTTTCCGGCATTCTTTGCGCACCTCTCCGTCCAAATCTGAATACCCGTTTCCGACAACGGAAAAGGCAGCGGGAATGCTGCATTCGGCCTTGTACAGATCGGCGATATCGTATACGAAGGATAGCATCTTTCCGGTGTGGATAAAGCCCAGGCCGGCAGAATAGCCCATGGAGACGATGGCCCCCTGGCAGATGCCGTATAGCACGTTGTTTGCGATAGAGAGGGCACGATTGATAGGATTGGCATCTTCCCAGGAAGTGGTCTTATAATCACGTTTGGTCCAAGGCACGCCGTACTGCTTTGCAAACAGACGGTAAGCCTCCCGAACACGAATTCCTTCCATGCCCCGAATTTGTGAAAGGGACAGATTTGAGCAATTCATATCGGGAAACCGTCTTTCATACATTTTCCGGACGACCTGCATGTGAAATTCTTCATCCATGCAGAGCTTCGCCTGATGCAACAGGTTATCAGCGCTTCGGGTTTCGCCCATTCCCACAGCATAAAAACGGGACGCGGTCTCTCCGCACCAGATGACGGTACAACCGTTGTCACAAATGGCTTTGATGGCGGCATGAGTGATGCTTACGCCTGGGCCCAGCATTAGAACCGTCATTGCAGCGATAGGAATCGGCACGGTGCCGTCAGCACGAATGGCCCGTATAGACAGATTGTCCTGTTCGATGATGGCACGTTCAATATATAAAAAGCTTAAACTGTCCCTTAGCTTAGGCAGACGCTGAAAGTCCTTGGGCATGGTTATCCTCCAAGAAGCAGCATGCCCATTCCATAGGCCTTTTCAGGACCGATTCCGGATTGATAGGCATCTGCAAACCGCACCGTATCAGTGATTTCAAGCCTGCCCATCATGCGGACAGCACGCAGGCAGATGTTTCCTGTAGAACGTTTCCCGTGCAGATCAAAAGGTGTGTCTTCCTGAAGACTTACAACGCGAAAGCCTCCCTTTTCCCCTTGGTGTCGCAGCCAATCGGCGCGCTCCTGGGCTGTTCGCAGAAACACGCGGCGACTGTTGGCACCGGTACGTATCACTTTTTTGCTGGGATGTGTCAGCAGGTCAAAAGAGAAAGTTTGACCGGGCGCAAAGCGATTCACCAAAGGTTGCAAATCACATTGACGCACGGTGTGGGAATTGATCCAGGCTGTTTGGCGCATATCTGGAAGGCGGCTGCTGGTCAGATACAGCATAATTTCATTTTGCTGCTCTACAATCCGGTATAGAATTTTTTCGGTATATCGTGCTACGCTGTTCTCAGAGGGCGAATAGAGCCGCATGATGTTTTTGTGCATGTCGCAACAATCTGCCAAAGCTTGTCTTGCGCTTGGGTTATGTCGGTCAATAGCGGCACAGGTCATGTACAATTCCACTCACCTCCTGAATTCAACGCAGCGGACATTGCGCTTTGCAAATGAATACGCAGAAGCGTTGATAGGCTGATCGCTACGCTCTTTAAAACCGTATGCATCCTCCACTTCCGCGCGCACGTAGGCAGAGGGACGCTCAACGCGGGGATGGTCCCAGTCGAAGGCCCGCACGGCCTCCTCCAGAGAAGCATAGGCCTCCGTTATAACAGGCACAAGCGGACGCGTAGGCGGACAACTCTTTCTGCCCAAATACGGCACCCATGCAGGATGACGCAACGCTTCAAAGCAAGCATTCAGCCGTTCTGCATCGCCAGAGAGAAAGATGGTAAAACAGGCGTCCTGAATGTATTCACGGGGAGTACAGAGGGTTTCGCTCCGGGGCTTGCCCTCGGAATTGGGAATTTTGCCGATTCTGCTTTGCACAGTATGAAAGTCGGTCATGATGGAGCCGGCACGGTCCACTCGCACAGCCATTTGAAGTAACCTAGCAGTTTCATTCAACCAAGGATCTCCCCGCGGGATACCCATGGCGCATCCAAGCAGGCCGATAAGGGCGGATTTGGTCGGCATATCGGAGGTATCCCGATGGTCCCACCTTGAACGCTCGCCCCAGCTCTGCAGTACGCCTTCGAGACGAAGCAACATGATTTTCATGGGGGTATCACTCCTTTGCCCAGGCAGCACATGCCTCCACGAGCTGATCGAAGCGGCTGAAGCATTCGCACTTGGCCGGATGGTTTTCACTGCGCAGAGCCATGAATCCGCGATGTACAATGGGCAGCTGGTAGCAGTCATCCATCAGATCCACTTCGCTGACCAGCTTGTTGATGCTGTCCTGCACAATTCTCCTGGACATTCTGGAGACAGGCTCCGCATATGCATTGGCATAGTTCAGAGGGATTTTATCCTTTTTCACCTCCACCAGAATAGCCTCGGGCAGCACATGCCCGGCAAAGGTATTCTGCTTGCCTGACGGATTGCTCATGGCCATCACGCGCAGCAGAACCGGCAAAAGCTCATGCACTTTTGCAAGGCTTTCGGGAGAATCCTTCAGGTTTTCCCGGAGCTTGTCCATGTCCAGGGAAGCGTAGAAGTAGTAGCAGCAGCTGTCATAATCGATATCACCAATCATCCCGGCGCCGCTTTCGTCCATCAGGTGAATCAAGTCATCCACAGCGGTAAAATAATCGCTTTCCAGGTTCACAGGATGTGTCGAAACCGCGTGGGCAACCTGCATGGAAGCCTCTACATTCAGGATGATATCGGATGTCACCATCCGTCCAAAAAGCGCAATATCCAAGGTAATAGCGCGTGCCTGCGCCTTTTTCATGGGACCTATGACGGCATCGGGTTTAAGCTTTTTGAATTCCTGGACATCTTTGCTCTGATCGATGAGTGCTTTAACCGTATCCGCCAACGCCTGGACGTCTTCGGGAGAAAAGAAAATCATCTGGCCAGTGATCAGATCGTTGCTTACCTTTTTATCTTTGTTGGCAATTCCGGTGAGGATCAGCTTCGCATGGTCAATATATGCCTCGTCCACGTTCATTTCACGCAGCTTTTTTGCAACCATCTCCGGCAGGTTGCGAGAGCGCCATCCCTGACTTTCTAGCACGCCGAACAATTCCGATGTGCGCCAGGAGCGCTTGAGACACTGGCTGGAAATACGCCCGCGCTGGCTCCCGCCGAAATAGCAGGTCTTTGGCGCGCCGGTTTCGTCGCGGTTGAGGTTGGTAGATGGAAAGTTCTTCAGCATATGGATTTCAAAAAGCATGTTCATTCCTCCTCAGTTGTCTGAAAATACCGTTGCGCCCAGCGAAGCTGAACGGTGCGGCGATCGTTGTTCCAGTACAGTACATCTCTCAACAGAGAGTCAACATCCGGCATCACTTGCCGATTGTCGCTCCTGAGCATCCTGGCCAGCCTACACAGCTTGGCGGACAGATACCCGTCTTCCTCCCACCGGGTATCCAGCAGGGAACGTATTCGCGCATCCATGCCTCCGGTAGCCTGACGCATGGCCAATTGCCGAAGCAGCTTGGGCATGCTGCCGCTCTCCCTGGCTTCCTCCACATTCCACAGGCAGGCGAGGGTCAGCACGCAAAACCAGCACTCCTGCTTTCTGCTGCTGAGCCCCGGAGGAATTAGGCGATAAAACGCCGCCAAAGCGCGGCCGCTGGCATCGCACAGTTTTCCGCCGGCCTCTCTTCGCAGGGCTGCGCGTTCACCCACGGAAAGCTTTTTTATCTCTTCGACGAGATTCCACTGTTCATCCATTGTTGCGCTCCTTTCTCAATTTCTCGTAGCCGCTAAGAATATGTTTTTGTATGTTCGATTGAAGAATGATGTTGCGCGCATCATACCCAAGGCGCAAAGACAGTGCGTGAAAGACTTCCTGAAGCGCTGCATACACGGCGCCATCCACTTTTTTCATCAGGGATAGATAGTCTGCATCCGAGGCACAAGCGAGCAACTGACCAAAGTATTCGCCGAACAGATAGGCCCGCATGACGGCTAAAAAATGATTCTGCAGGTCTTCCGCCAAGGACACGGGGACGTGGATGCCCGTTGCCTGCCGGATGAGGCGGCTTATGGCCTCTACATAATCCAGGTCGACGTGGAGCAAGTCGCCCTTCTCCTCGTCGTTGAGGATTTCGCTGGGAATGAGCATCTCCTCATGCAGCGTATCGACCAGCGTGGCATTGCTCGTGATCAGTCCCACGATGCTCATGCGGCAAAGGCCTCTTTCCGACGGATACCGGGCGACGATCTGAGGCTGCCTTCCGAACCGGTTTTCCCTGGAAACCGCCATGGCACCCAGGTCCCGCCAAAGGGAACGGCCGCTGGCCGGTTTGATGGAGCTATACGTTCCGTCCTTATTCAGCCTGTAGGGAACATGAGGGTCACGCCAGAGGGGATTGCCCTTGAAATCCTTTCCTTGCATATAATAAAGGCGGCAAACATGGCCGGAGTCATCTGCAAGCAGCCGGATTCTTCTTGGCTGCCAGGTCATCCCCTCCAGCAGGGTCACGCTCGCATAGGTTTCCTTGGGCGTGACGGGTCTTTTGTTGCGCCAGGCAGGCAATCCATAGGGCAGATTGCCCGCCTCTTTGATGGAGATCATGCTGAGCACCAGGGTTTCGAAAAGGTTGTCACCGTGAATCAGCACATACAGACAGGGCGTGTTGTTGACTGAGGACGGATATCCCTGTGCGGCCGCGGTACAAAACAAGTAACTGGTAAGCAGGCACAGCATGGCCTTTGCCGGCGTGAGTGAATGGGTGTCAGACCAGTGGTGCTCAAAGAAGATGTGATTGTTTCCGGACGGAACCTGCAGGTCAATCAGCGCGGCAGGCTTTGTCTCCTGATCATAAGCCGGATCGCAGGCGGCTTGCAGAAACGGCCTGTCCGGATCAAACAGATCAAAAGAAACGCCCTCGTTTTCACACTGCCGGATATAGGCGCGAATGATTTCCATATCAAAGCATCCACGCTCAAGCAGCGCCATGCGCGCATCATAATGGGGCAGCTGGAATGCATCCATGGCAAACGCGCACAGAAAACGGCAGACTGCATACGTTTCAAGCGGCGTGCTACATGAAATGCGCTGTAGCTCATGCGCATGCTCCAGGCAAAAGATCAGCGAGACGTACCGCCCATCCGAAAGGGGGATAAAAGGTTCAGTCAATATGTTGTAGTTCATGCTTCCTTCCTCCTGCGTACAATCGCGCCCAGCGCATCGTTATAATCGAGAACCACATTTCCAAGGCATACAGGCAGGTGCTCTCTGCAAACCAATATCACATCCCGCAATGCTCCGTTTCCGGTACGGACTTTTTCCCCCTCTCCCAGCTTTGCGCGGATGGCAAAGCTGTGAAGCAGTACATCCTGTGCGACAGAGAGCGGTATGGCCGCGTTTGTCGCCTTTTCCACCTGAGTCTCCTCAAGCAATGCAACGCGCAGCGTAGGGGAAGAAAGCCGTGTCTTCGCGACAACGCGTTCGTCGCTTTCCTCGTAGCAGAAGACGCCATCGGCATTGTCCCAGCCAAAGAAGCGCTCCGCGTCAGGTGCCGGCAGCTCGCAGGATTTTGCCTGCGCCGCCATCGTGCTGTTTTGAAACATCATGCTCAACCATGCCTCTTGTGCTTCTTTGGGGTGCTGATATACCCGTTCAATGCACGGCCTGATACCGTCGGGCACCGAAACGTGGCAGGGAAGCTGCTGCTGCGTCTGCATCAGCAGCCAGGGCGGATAGACTGCGCCACTGGCGCCATAGGCGTCTTCATGCGCGGCACCTGGCACAAGAACCTCAATCAATGGTTGCGCCATTTTCTGTGGACGTTCCGTTCGGGCATGACGATGAACACGCCCCGCACGCTGCAATAGCAGATCCATGGGCGCAATGCATGTGATCATTCCATCAAAATCCAGATCCATGGATTGTTCCACGACCTGCGTGCAGACGAGAATCGCCTTGACGGGTCGCTCCTGCGCGCCTTTTCCAAACAGGTCAACGCACTGTTTTTCAACCGCATTCCGATGCATGGCCATCATCCTGGCATGAAACAAGAGCACTTGAGTATCGGACTGCCTTTCGACAATCGCCTTGAAGACCCTCTGCGCGTCATCTACGGTGTTCATCATGACGCACAGGCATCCTCCGGCATCTACATTGCTTAACGCCCGGTCCGCCAATTGCTGCGGATCATCCCAGATAAAGACCGGCTCAAACAGATAACTCCCGCATTGGGCGGTACCCGAAACGGCTACCTGCCGGACCTCACCGTCACGCACCTGCGTAATGAGGGGATAGGCCTGCTCCGCTTCGCATGCTTTGGCACCTGCAGATTTCATAAGCGCAATGCGCTTTTCCTCCGTCAATGTCGCCGACAGCATGACGACGGGGATATGCAAAACGCGACACCATTCAAGCAGCTTTTCAAGAATGCTGTACATATACGCGTCATAGGCGTGCACCTCGTCGATGAGCAGCACTTTGCCCAGAAGCCCCAGCATGCGCAGGCTGCCATAACGGATCTGCAATGCTGCCATCATCGCCTGATCGACCGTTCCAACGCCGTTCTCTGCAAGCATTGCCCGGCGCATGGGCTGCAGCCAATCCGCTCTTTCCGGTCCCTCTTCTTCGTCCTTCATATAGGAAATAGGGGCTAACAGACTAAGCCATGCCATGCCGTGCATAAGCCTCGGCCCTTCTCTATGAATCTGTGCAAACATTGCTTTCATGCGCTGATACATTTGATTGCTGGTCGCGGCGGTTGGCAAAGCAAAATAAAGGCCATGGCGGCCTTGCAATCCGCACAGCCGGGCTGCATAAAAGGCGCCCGCTTCTGTCTTGCCTTCGCCCATCGGCGCTTCAAGAATGGTCAGATCAGCATCCGGCCAAACATCGGCCATCATCGCCGATTGCAAGGGCCGCAACCGGGCGTGCGACAGAAATGGCCATAGCGTCTGATACACCTGGATGGGAGGAAAAGGCTGATTTGAGCTTAAACCATACTCTTTTACAATATGGTCGGCAAGCGCGCTGGAAAGCATGCAATAGCATGAATCGTCTTCCCCACTGAGGCTTTCAAAGGGCATTGACGAAGCAACCCAATCGGCCAGAATCACAAATGATGACAACACCAGTACACAGGCATCGCAATGATTGCAATGATCCAACTGGTCAAGCTGTGGATGAAACAGCTCTATGACCCTTTGGTGAAGCGCGTCCGCCATTGCTGTCCATTGTTCTTTTCCTCTTTTGGGTGGACTGGCATGACCGGTTTTCCCCTGATGATGAAGCTCAATGGCGCTTGCCAGCACTCTGGCAACAAGGGGATTCATGTGAAAAAGCTCGGTTGCCCTTTTTCGGAACAAACGGGCTCCGTACCGTTCATGGCGATATCCACGTTCCTGATCCAAAACCGATATAATGCCGGATTGGATGAAAACGGCCGCATCCTCCGTGGACTTTTTTTGAAAGGCGGGATGAGCTTTCCCGTAGCAATCATGCATGGCGGCCAGATAGGCGACTAAGTCAACGGCCTGCTGTGCCTTAATATCAAAATAGGCTGCGAGCAACTGCGTGCCGCAGAGAAAACGGGGATCTTCCGCCAAACGGGCTGCGCAAAACCCGCTGTCGATCATATGATGCCAGAGAGATTTATAGGAAGGCGACGCCTTTGCCCAGAGCAGGCGTTCATCTGACATATGCTTTTCCCTCCGTAGAAAGATAAACTGCAAAACTGTATATAATTGCTATATCTTTCTGAAATTCTATCATAAAGATACTATATGTGTAAAGCTCTTATGATAAAATTCGACAGAGTGTCCAGAATGTTTTCGAAGTGGTATGAAGCTGGCCTGCGGCTGCGTGACATGGCGGGAGATCAAGCCGGGCACCTCCCGCCCGG
>UMHQ01008414.1_pt1 | contig 11601 bp, 8 predicted proteins | sample 1965531 | NCBI WGS metagenome assembly UMHQ01 (sample SAMEA4836098, study PRJEB28245) | human gut metagenome | biome: gut microbiome; material: fecal sample | place: Denmark | collected 2008
TTCCTGCTGGCACTGCTCACAAAGAAGTGTATCACCAGTATCATCGTTTCCGGAGTATTGGGCTATCTGCTGTATTATAAAGCAGGATTCTTTATGCCGATGACTGACGCGCTGCTCGATGCTACCACAGACGCGGACAATAACTATATCGTAGTCATATGTCTGCTGTTCGGATGTTTTGTACAGCTCCTCAGACAGTCAAAAGGAGCCATGGCGATCAGCGACCTGGCAAGAAAATATGTAAAATCAGAAAAACAGGTTCTGTTTCTGACATGGCTGTGCGGAGTCATAATATTTATTGACGATTATCTCAGCATACTGGTAACGGCGAACTGTACCATCACTTTAGCAGACGAGTACAAGACTCCGAGAGAAATGCTCTGCTATATAATCAACACCACTTCCGCGCCGGTCTGCATCATCATTCCTATTTCGGCATGGGTGGTATTTTTCTCAGGCATATTTGAACATACGCCTGAAGCAGCCGTTGTCGGCGGCAGCGCCATGGACATATGGTACAACATCATGCCGTATTTCTTCTATCCGTTCCTGTGCGTGCTCTTTGTGCTTCTGGTTATCTTCGGGATCGTACCTAAGATGGGCGGCATGAAAAAAGCGTATAAAAGAGTGGAGGAGACCGGTCAGCTCTGGCCGGCGTCCAGCAATATTCAGAACGAAAGCGACGAGTTTGGTGAAGTGATGGGCGCTGCGGCAGACGACAGCGGCAAAGAGGAAAAAGAGATCCAGCCTCATCTCTGGGCCTTTGTTTTACCGATGGCTGTGGTAATAGCGGGAGCGCTTGTCCTTGACGATATCCTATATGGCGTTATCCTCGGAATAGTGGCTTGCTTCATATTGTTCCTGCCAACAAGGATTATGAGTTTCAGCAAGTTCTGCAACTGCTGCTACAAAGGTCTGGAAGACATGCTTTTCATAGCGGTAGTACTGGTAACTTCTCTGTTCTACAGACAGTCCATAAGCCTTATAGGACTGGCGGACTATCTGATCGAAGTAGCCGGCCCTTACATGAGCGCGGCCTGGCTCCCGGCCATTTCGTTTATCCTCATCGGTCTCGTATGTTTCGCTACGGGAAATATCTGGAGTATCCCGGCCATATGTACGCCGATCATACTTCCTATGGCCGCCGCCTGCGGAGCGAGCATCCCTCTGACTCTGGGCGCGATTATTTCCGCGGCGTGCTTCGGAGCGCAGGCCTGCTTCTATTCAGACGTAACGCTGCTCTCAGCTTCCGCGTGCAGAATAAGCAACGTGGACTACGCCGTGGCCCAGCTGCCTTATATAGGTATAGTTACGGCAGTCTCGTTTGTCGGATACGTCGCGGCAGGCTTCATGATGATCTGATCCGCAATCAGTGGAGGCCGGCATGACATATGAGGAAATGAAAGCGGCAGTATTTGCCGAAATTCAAAAGTACAGTGAAGAAATGACAGCCCTCAGCGACCGGATGGCAGATGAGCCGGAACTTTCGGGGAGAGAATTCAATACTTCACGGGGCATAACAGAACTGCTTAAAAAGCACGGATATACGACAGAATACCCTTTCGCCGGAAAACAGACGGCTTTCAGAGCCGTATACGGTGATAACAGCCGTAAACACAAAGCTGCTCTGCTGGTGGAATACGACGCTCTGCCGGATCTGGGACACGCCTGCGGACATTGCCTGAGCGGGGCGGCCGGCATCCTCGCCGCTCTCGCTCTCAGACCTCTGCAGGATGTTCTTGACACAGATATACATATTATCGGAACGCCGGACGAAGAAAACGACGGAGCAAAATGTTACATGGCCGCCGACGGTGTGTTTGACGGGTACGATCTTGCCATAATGACTCATATGTATGACAAGAATCTGGTCATGCCGAGGTTTCAGGCTCTGGGAGAGTTCTTTTATGAATTCCGCGGACAGGCCGCTCACGCTTCTGCGGCGCCCTGGGAAGGAAGGAACGCTCTCAACGGAGTCCAGCTGATGATGCATGCCATAGACATGCTTCGCCAGCATACACGGCCCGACGCTCAGTTTCACGGCGTTATAAAAGACGGCGGAGTTTTCCCGAATATCGTGCCTGAAAGAGCAGAACTCCACCTGTTCATCAGAGCGGGGGACAAGCGCTATATGGAGGAACTTGTCAGGCTTACAGACGACTGCGCCCGTGGAGCGGCCACAGCAACTCAGACAGAGTGGAAGAGAAAGCCGCAAGAGCAGACATATTATGTCGATCTGCGCCGCAATGAAGCCGGCGAGGCCGCGCTCAGGGAAGTTTTCACCGAACTGGGCATAAAAGAAAACGCGCCTGCGGACACTCTGTTCGGCTCTTCGGACATAGGCAATGTCAGCTACGCCTGCCCGGCGTTTCACCCGTGCCTTCAGATAACCGACGGAGTGCCGATACACACCCGGGAATTTGAGCAGGCAGTAAGAACTGACAGGGCTCACAAAGCCATCGCTACAGCGGCTCGTATCATGGCTCTGCATATCGCCAAAATATTCGGCGACAAAGAAACGCTGTCTGCCGTCAGGGCAGACTTTACCAAAGATCAGTGATATAAAATACAAGCGAAAGCCCGTGTCTTTACCGACGCGGGCTTTCGCTTTTTTTGTATTTAGAAAACCACGAGATAGTCGCGTGGTTCAATTTCTGCCCCGGCGACCCGCGCCTGCCAAAAATTTTCTATTTTTGTAATTTTACAGATACCAGAGAAAGTCTAAACCAAGTAAAGTCCCCATTTCAAACAAAATCCGAACCTCTCAGGGAGTCTGCAACCGGACGCTATCGCTTCCGGGATTTATAAGGTATTTTAAGAGAGTTTTTCTTACAGGTGATCTGCAGCAACTAAAAAAACTCTCTTCACACCTGCAAAAAACAGGAATAGTAGAGAACACTTCCGGCTCAGACTCACCATTGATATCTAAAAAGACGAGATATGGGGACTTTTTTGATAATCTAAATTGAAACCCGCGGACACAGATGAGGAATATATTATTATGGTTGAACTGGCATGGAAAAAAGAGTAGAATAAGGGCAAAGGAGTAAAGAAGCCTTATGATTTATAAAGCACACATAAATGAAAATACAGGTGAAGAACAAACTATTAAGGAGCATTGTGAGTCAACCGCGAGACTATGTAGTTCTTATGCGATAGCCCCACTTAAAAGTATAGCAGAGGTGTGCGGTTTGCTTCATGATGTCGGGAAATACCAAAATAATTTTCAGCGTCGCATTAACGGCGAAAACATAAAAGTAGAACACTCAACCTGTGGTGCAATTGCAGCATCTCAGCAATACGGGATGCCGGCAAGCCTTTTAATGGAATATTGCATAACCGGACATCACTCCGGCCTTCCTGATGCTGGTTATAAAAATGACGCTCCGGAAAGAGAACCGTCAACCATGTATAGCCGAATGAACAGGCAGTTTGGAAATTTTGAGGCCTATAAGGACGAGATAAAGCTGCCGGAAATTTCAGAAGCGGATTTGAGAAAGCTCGCCGAGTTTATCGGCAGGGATTGCAGCAACAAGGAACAGCTAATAGATAAGTTCGCCTTTATAACAAGGTATTGTTTTTCTTGTTTGGTCGACGCTGATTCAATAGACACTGGCCTGTTTTGCGGGACGATGATTGAAGAACGCCCGCAGGCGGATTTCGCCGAATGTCTGAAGAGGGTCGATGAAAGATTATCCTCCTTTAAGAGTGTTACCGAACTGCAAAAGACGAGGAAAAGACTCCAGCAACAGGCGTTTGATAAAGTTGATGAAGCGGCAGAGATTTTCTTGATGAACATGCCGACCGGAAGCGGAAAAACTCTTTGCAGCATTAAATTCGCTCTGGAAAAAGCTGTTAGAGAAAACAAAAAGAGAATAATCTACGTGATACCTTATAACAGCATTATCGACCAAACTGCCGCCGAGTTTGAGTCCACGTTCAAGGGATGCGCGCAGATACTGAGGCACCAGTCTTCGTTCTCATATGAAGATGCTGAAGATATAGAAGAAGACTATAAAAATATCATGAAAACCGCGGCTGAGAACTGGGATGCACCACTTATAATTACGACGGCAGTGCAGTTCTTTGAATCTCTTCATTCAAACAAGAGAGGTAAATTGCGCAAAATGCATAACATTGCCGACAGCATACTCATTTTTGACGAAGCTCATATGATGCCGCAAAAGTATTTACAGCCTTGCCTGCAAGCCATCGCTTATGCAACAAAATATCTTAACAGCGAGGCCGTATTTCTGACTGCAACAATGCCGGATTTTTATAAGCTGATTAGGCAATATGCTTTGCCAAACAGCGAGATTAAAGAATTGGTAACGGACAAGACATTCTTTGAAAAATTCGACAAGTGCAAATTCGAATTCATTGGAGAAACGTCAGAGGAAGATCTGATTATTAAAGCCGGAAAATCACCTGCCAGCCTGATAATAGTAAACAGTAAAAAGAGAGCTAAGGAAATTTTCCATCATTGCCACGGTAAGAAATATCACCTTTCGACGTACATGACTTCTATCGATAGGAATCGCATCATTGCCGAGATAAAAGACGAATTAAAGGAGCTGGAAGATGAATACAGCAGCTCTGCGGATATTCCGGAAGATAGAAGGATTATTGTTATATCGACGTCATTGATTGAAGCAGGTGTAGATCTCGACTTTTTCACGGTCTTTAGAGAATTGACGGGATTAGATAGCATCTTACAGTCAGGCGGGCGCTGCAACCGGGAAGGAAAACGAGAAAATGCCGTGACGTACATTTTCAGTTTTTCTGACGCCAAAAGGATATCCTCCGATGAGTGGGGAAATCTCACGAGAGGATTGCTTGATAAATACGCAAATGTCAATTCACCTGAATGTGTAAGAGAGTATTACGACAGGCTGTTCTTCCTTAAGCAGGAAGATATTAAAAGATTCGCTATGAGCAATTTCTGCAACCGAATAGATGGGATACCGTTCAAAGAATATGCGGAGCAATTTAAAATCATAGACGACAATTCTTATTCTATTGCCGTTGCGCGCGATGATAACAGTCAGAAATTAATTGAACAGCTTAAGTTTACAGGACTGGTCAGCGGTCGTAAACTGCAAAAATATACGTGCTCTGTGAGCCGGTCTGAGTTTAACGGGCTGCGTGAACAGGGAGTCGTGGACGATTACGGCAGCGGCATCTGGTGTCTGACAAATCTCGATTATTATGACGATAGCGAAGGAATAGGGTTTGAACCAAAGGATTATATCCTTTGAAAGGAGAGATGATATGAGCTATGGATTTAAAATCATGGTGGAGGGGGATTACGCCTGCTTCACCAGGCCGGAGTTCAAAGTAGAAAGGGTGAGCTACGAGGTTCCTACGCCGGGAGCGCTTGAAGGTATGCTCAAAAGCATATACTGGAAGCCGGCAATTAGATACGTGATAGATAAGATCATTGTCTTCAATCCCATTGACTTTGCCAATATCAGGCGAAATGAAGTTAAGGACAAGATTTTGCTGAGCGCCGTTAAAGGTCAGATGAACGGAACGGATGCTGATCCTGCGATTTATACCTCGGAATCGCGCAGCCAGCGGGCATCGATGGTGCTAAAAAACGTCAAATACGGCATAGAATTTCATTTTGAGCTGACCGGCTTAAAAAGTGAAAATGAGGATGAAGGAGAGAAAAAACATTTCAACATTATCAAGCGACGTTTGGAAAAGGGTCAGTGGTTCCGGAGCCCGTGTCTCGGGTGTAGTGAATTTCCGGTCAAGAGGATTGAACTTGTTGAAGACTTTGATATGGAACTTATCAGCTCGCCAGTTAAAGCGATGGGTGATACAGATCTTGGTTACATGAGCTATAAGGTCGATTTTGCTGACAAAGGAATTCCAAAAGGCGGAGATTGGGATAATCCGCACTTTTCCGATAAGGCGACGACGTTGTATTACAGACCGCACATGATAAACGGAGTGATAGACGTGGCAAAGTACAGGGAGGAATTGAAATGTTGATAAAGGGGCTGTGCGATTATTACAATATCCTGAAGGAAAGGGGAAATGTGCTGCCGGAAGGATATTCGCCGGTATCGATCAAATACAAAATATCACTCACTGATGAAGGGAATATAGACGAAATCGTGTCGTGTCAGGGAGAGGTAGAAAGCGGAGGGAAAAAGCCAAAACTAATTCCAAAAGACGTGATAATGCCAAAGCGAACGGAAAAGCCCGGGATTGATGCTAACGTGATTGAGCACAGGCCGTTATATATCTTTGGTCTCAATTACAATGATGGGAGATTCGATCCGGATGACAAGACCAATAAAGCCCGCAAATCTCATGCGGATTTTGTCGCAAAAAATCTTGAATTTATTGAAGGACTTGATTCCCCGGTAATAAACGCCTATAGAAAATTTCTTCAAAATTGGGCACCTGAGCATGAACTAAATAATCAATGCCTTTTCGATTTGGGAAAAAACTACGCTAACTCTGGATATGCTTTCTTCCTTTCAGGCGAGCCCGAGAAACTTCTTCATGACGACCCGCAAATTAAGACAAAGTGGAATGAGGAGTTTACGAAAAGAAATGGAACAGAAGAGGGAGCGCATATCGCTCAATGCGCAATTTCCGGTGAAACAGCTCCTATCGCGAGAATACATAGCAAAATAAAAGGCGTTGCAGGCGGACTTACGACAGGGAGCGTTCTGATCGGGTTCAATAATTCATCTGAAAATTCATACGGAAATGAGCAGTCGTTTAACAGCAACGTTTCCGAAGAAGTGATGACTAAATATACAGAAGCACTTAACTATCTGCTTAAAGATAGAAAACACAAGATCGTCTTAGATGACATGACGGTGGTGTTCTGGGCCATGAGCAAAAATGAAGGCTACGAGGGCAATATAATGGACATGCTCATGGGCAATCAGAACGAAGACAGCGGCACTGATACCGAAGAAATGATCAGAGACATACTTAAGCGGGGCAGCGCTTTGGCAATTACGGAAAATGAGCTGAACACAAAATTTGCCGGATTAGATCCTGACACAGATTTTTATATTGTCGGACTTAAACCGAATTCGTCGAGAATTTCAATCAAATTCATTTTGAGGAAACGATACGGAGACATCTTGCTGAATGTCGCCCGCTTCCAGGGTGATGCTCAGGTAACGGAACCGCTAAAATTGTTGCCTCTTTACAGGATAAAAAAGGAACTGGTGTCGCCGAACAGCAGTAGTGAAAAAGTCAATCCGGCCTTGCTGTCAAAGCTTTTTGAAGCAATCATGTATGATGGCATATTTCCAGCGTCATTGCTCGAAACTCTCGTGCGCAGAGTGAAGACGGATAAAAACGCCAACGAGGCAAGGGCGGGACTGATAAAAGCCTATCTTAACCGCAATGAAAAGGAGGAAATAAAATTGGCACTCGATTATGAAAACAAGAACCAGGCGTATCTTTGCGGCCGACTTTTCGCCGCTTTGGAAAGATTACAAAAGAACGCACTGGGAGATATCAATGCTACGATTAAGGACAAGTTTTTTTCGTCCGCCGCGGCTAAACCGGCAACGGTCTTTCCAACGCTCCTTACTTTAGCACAGGCACACCTCAAAAAGTTGGACGGTGAAGGAAGCAAAGTGTTTTACAACAAGTTGATAGGGCAGATCATAGACAATTTAGAAGATGAATTCCCTGCGACATTGCCGCTGGCAGATCAGGGGAAATTTATTATTGGTTATTATCAGCAGACTCAGGAATTTTTTAGAAAAAAAGAAGACAGAGAGGAACAGTAGGAGGATAAAAAATGATGATTAACAACAGATACGACTTTGTAATGCTCTTTGATGTAGAAAACGGTAATCCGAACGGAGATCCGGACGCAGGCAATGCTCCAAGAATCGATGCTGAGACCGGATATGGCTACATAACCGATGTGTGTCTTAAGAGGAAGGTGAGAAATTATGTGGAGCTGACGATGGAAGGCGAACCGGGATATAATATTTTGATAAAGCCTGACAGATCGCTTAATGCAAAATTTACCGAAGCTTATACCGAAGAAGGGCTTAAAACTAAACAAAAAGGTAAAAATCCAGACGATGTGAAAAAGGCGTGCGAATTCATGTGTCGTAACTATTATGACGTGAGGACGTTTGGTGCGGTAATGTCAACCGGCGATGACCCATGCGGTATAGTAAGAGGCCCTGTGCAGATCAATTTCGCTAAGAGTATTTCGCCGATTTTCATTGAGGATGTCACTATTACAAGACAAGCCAGAACAACTGAGGATCGCGCCGAGACTGGAAATACCGAGATGGGGAAAAAGAGCATAATTCCTTACGGTCTTTATCGTGCGGAAGGTTATATATCCGCGGCTCTCGCTCAGAAAACCACTAAACTTTCCGAAGAAGACGTAGAACTGCTTTGGAAAGCGCTGATTAATATGTTTGAAAATGACCACAGCGCCGCCAGGGGCAAGATGTGTATGAGAAAACTCTATGTGTTCAAGCATGATTGTGTTCTCGGCAACTGTCCATCACATATTTTGTTTGATAAAATTAATGCTAAGCAGAAATCGTCAGAACCGCCTCGTGCGTTTAGCGATTACGTCGTGGAAGTAGACAGACAGATGCCGGAGGGTGTCGAGCTCATAGAAAAGATATGATAAGTCGGGAATTAGCTGAAAGCGCCATATCCATAAGAAGTATACAGCATTTTATTTATTGCCCACATCGTTGGGGACTTATTGAGATAGACAGAGCCTGGGCGGAAAATTATTTTGTGACCAAAGCAAATATAATGCATGAGCGAGTGCATGACTCCGACAATCATTATAATGCGCATGGCAAGAAAGTATACACCGCTGTTCCCGTGTATAATGACGAAAAAGAATATAATTTATATGGTGTTGTAGACTGCCTTGAAGAATCGGAGAAAGGTCTATGCGTAGTGGAGTATAAACCGACAAAGCCGAAAGATACAGACTACCGCGAAGACGACCTTATGCAGGTTTTTGCTCAGAAGATATGCGTAGATCATATTTTTCGTTGTGATTGCGATACCGTATTGTATTACGGAGACGTCAGAAGACGGGTAAAACTCCCTTTGCGTGAGAGATATGACCTTTACGACGCCAAGCTAAAAGACATTTTGACTCGAATGCGCAATTATATGAAACGAGGAGAAATACCAGAGATTGGCCGGAGTCAACGCTGCAATGGATGTTCCATGAAAGATCTTTGCATGCCTAAAACGTCTGTGAGCGGCACCGTGCGAAAAATGATTACGGATACTGTTTCTGATGACTGAAGCGCAGAGAACGCTTCGAGGAAGGTGTTTGCATGAGAAGGCTTTTGAATACAATTTACGTGACCAATGAAAACACATATCTTACCCTTGACGGCGAAAATCTGGTCTGCAAACTGGATAATGAAGTGAAGCTGCGAATCCCTTTCGACAATATCGAAAATATCGTATGCTTCAATTATGCAGGTTGTTCGCCGGCCCTGATGGGGAAATGCGTGAAAAAACTCATACCCATCAACTTTATATCACCGCAGGGAAAATTTTTGGCGAAGGTCTGCGGCGAAACAAAGGGCAACGTTTTCCTGCGCGTACAGCAGATAGACAAATTTCGCAAATGTGGACTTGAGCTTACGCAAAATACCATGGCAGCCAAATTCAGCAATACTCGGCAGGTGATAAAACGGACGCTGCATGATAACGCCGCATTAAGGGATGACGAGACAATTAAGAGTGTTTTAGACGTGCTTGCCGACGGCGTTGATAAAGTATATAAGGCAGCTACTGTTGAAGAAGTAGTGGGTATCGAGGGAAACTGCGCTCAAAATTATTTTTCGATTTTCAACAAGCTGATAACTAACGTAAAAGTTCCTTTTACTTTTGAATTTCGTAGCAAAAGGCCACCTCTGGATCCTGTTAACGCTGTGCTGTCATTTGTCTATACATTATCGACAAGCGAATATGCTTCTGCTTTAGAAACGGTGGGCTTGGACAGCTATATAGGCTTCTGTCATGCATTGAGAAGCGGACGGACCTCTTTGGCTTCTGATCTGGTCGAAGAAGCACGCTGCTTGGCGGAACGGTTCACCTTAACCATGTTTAATTTGCAGATATTGGGCGAAAAGGATTTTGAAAGGCAAATTTCGGGCGCCGTATGGCTAAATGACGAGGGCAGAAAAAAAGTTCTGACAAAGTGGCAGGAACGAAAAAGAAAAGATATGATGCATCCGATATTGAAGCAGAAGATTCCGGTAGGATTATTACCATACGTGCAAAGCAATCTTCTGGCCAAATATGTCAGAGGAGACATTGAGGAATACCCTCCGTTCTTACAAAAGTAGGTGACAACCATGATGGTATTGATTAGCTATGATGTCAGCACTTCTGACAAAGCGGGACAAACCAGATTGAGAAAGGTGGCCAAGGAATGTCAGAACCATGCACAGCGTGTTCAAAATTCAGTTTTCGAGGCGAATCTAGATTATTCAAGCTTCATGAAATTGCGAGAACGTTTGATAAAGCTGATCGATCAGGAAAGAGACAGCCTCAGGTTTTACTACCTCGGGAATAACTGGAGCAAGCGAGTTGAGCACATAGGCGCAAAAGAGACATATGATTCGGAAGGTGTCATCATTATATAACCCAGTTATACTGTGAAAGTAGAGTTATAGATATATTGTTCAGGCGAACCCCAAGTAATAGCTAAAACATATTGACGTTCGCGTGAAAAATGTATAAAAAACAGTATAAATTGAAAGAATAGAGTCCTCTCCTTGTGTGTGCGCGTCCGATATATATCTTTTTGTTACAAAATATAGCGGTCGCGCCCCGCAAGGGGCGTGTGAGTAGAAATTTGCACGAGGCACAGACGACTTCGCCGGAGGATTAGGTCGCGCCCCGCAAGGGGCGTGTGAGTAGAAATCATATAAATCATCAAAAAATTCTGGCGATAAAAGGTCGCGCCCCGCAAGGGGCGTGTGAGTAGAAATTAGAAAAATTACGATAAACACTAAAGTAAACAAGTCGCGCCCCGCAAGGGGCGTGTGAGTAGAAATCGGTAGGAACGCCCATGTAATCCGCAACAGTACCGTCGCGCCCCGCAAGGGGCGTGTGAGTAGAAATAGTAGCCTTTTGAACTATAGGAGTTATCAATGGGTCGCGCCCCGCAAGGGGCGTGTGAGTAGAAATGTATTAGCGGTCACTTTTGCGCTCAGAGTAAAATGTCGCGCCCCGCAAGGGGCGTGTGAGTAGAAATAACAGTCCGGTTTGTCGGAAATTCCGTAGAATAAGTCGCGCCCCGCAAGGGGCGTGTGAGTAGAAATTCGAGCGTGCCCGGGAAGTTGATAATCCTGTTTTGTCGCGCCCCGCAAGGGGCGTGTGAGTAGAAATCGGTCAGATCGGCGTCCGCGTTCCAGCCTGTTGAAGTCGCGCCCCGCAAGGGGCGTGTGAGTAGAAATATAAAGGCCACGGTGAATGAGATAAACACGAACGTCGCGCCCCGCAAGGGGCGTGTGAGTAGAAATCCGTGAACCGGGTACAACAGGCAATCCGGCCGGAGTCGCGCCCCGCAAGGGGCGTGTGAGTAGAAATGAAGAAGAC
>UMHQ01003777.1_pt1 | contig 11566 bp, 9 predicted proteins | sample 1965531 | NCBI WGS metagenome assembly UMHQ01 (sample SAMEA4836098, study PRJEB28245) | human gut metagenome | biome: gut microbiome; material: fecal sample | place: Denmark | collected 2008
AAACGGTGCTATCGTTTCCGTCTGCTCGCAGTGTTACAGCGGGAGCACACGCCTTGGCATCTATGCAACCAGCAATGCACTCAAGGAATCAGGTGCGGTCGGCTGCTATGATATGACCACAGAGGCCGCCGTTGCCAAGCTCTATTACCTCTTCAGCTGCGGCTATCCGAAGGAAATGATTAAAGAACTGATGACGCAGAATCTGCGCGGAGAAATCAGTGTATAAAGCATAAAAAATCACTTGACAAAGCGGAAGACTTTATATTATACTATGACCATAGTTAGCGTCGGCTAACCAATGCCGACGCTATTTTCTTGGCGTGTAGTTAGCATATGCTAACTACCTCACATTACTATAATTAAACTGAAAGAAAGGTTGGATTTTGACAATGAGTAAAATAGCAGTAGTATATTGGAGCGGTACAGGCAACACAGAAGCAATGGCAGCATCCGTTGCAGAAGGCGCAAAAGATGCAGGCGCAGAGGCAGTTATGCTGAAAGCCTCGGAATTTGATGCTTCCATGATGGATTCCTACGATGCAATCGCATTCGGCTGCCCTTCCATGGGTGCAGAAGAACTGGAAGAAGATGAATTCGCACCGATGTTTGAGGCTTGCGAAGCAAAGCTTTCCGGCAAGAAGATTGCGCTCTTCGGTTCCTATGGCTGGGGAGACGGTGAATGGATGCGCAACTGGGAAGAAGCCTGCAAAAACGACGGCGCACTCATGGCCTGCGACTTCGTAATCTGCAACGAAGCTCCGGACGATGACGCTGCCGCAGCATGCAAAGCGCTCGGAAAAGCTCTCGCATAATTACATATTGTTTTCGCAAGAAAAATATGTTATACTGTATCAGAGATTCGGGGCGGTAGAAAGCCGTTCCTGCCGATGCAGAAGCATCGGAGTTTAAAACAGAACACAAACAAAATTAAATCAAAACAAAATAAGAATTTTTACTGAATATTTTGAGAATCGTATGCTTAGAAGGCACACACATCCTCTGAAGGGGATATGTGTGCTTTGCTTTTTTTGAAATTGAGGTGATTTTTATGACTTTACAAGATTTTTTTACAGAGCAGCCGAAGGTCGCAATCGCATTTTCCGGCGGTGTGGACTCCTCCTATCTGCTTTATGCGGCGAAGCAATATGCCAAGGAGGTCTGCGCTTACTACGCAAATGCGGAGTTTCAGCCTGCTTTCGAGCTTGAGGACGCTGTCCGCTTAGCAAAAGAATTGGATGTCAGACTGAAAATTTTGGAATTAAATATTTTGGAAGTCCCCCATGTCAGTGATAATCCTTCCAACCGCTGCTACTACTGCAAAAGAGCTATTTTTACGGCAATCACAAATGCGGCATTAAAGGACGGTTTTTCGGTACTGCTGGACGGCACCAACGCCTCCGATGATACTGCTTCCCGTCCGGGAACAAAGGCGCTTCAGGAGCTGTCCGTCCTCTCCCCTCTGCGTGGCTGTGGACTGACCAAGGAGGCAATCCGAAAACTTTCCCGTGAAGCGAACCTGTTTATATGGGATAAGCCTGCTTATGCCTGTCTCGCCACGAGAATTGTAACTGATGAGCAGATAACACCTGAGAAGCTTGCGGCGGCCGAAGCGTCAGAGACCTTCCTGCACAGCCTTGGATTTACGGACTTTCGAGTTCGCACGCAGGACGGTAATGCGAAAATTCAGCTGACGGAAAAGGATTTCCCTTTGCTTTTGCAGCATCGCCGGCTAATCTTAGAAAAATTATCTTCCCATTATAAATCCGTTGTTCTTGATCTGGAGGTAAGAGGATGAACACAGATATACGCAAATTATTAGAAGCGGTCAGCAGTGGCACGGTTTCCGTTGACGACGCGCTTTTGAAACTGAAGGTGAAGCCTTTTGAAGATATCGGTTATGCGAAGGTAGATATGCACCGAAAGCTCAGACAGGGCACAGCGGAGGTCATCTACGGCGCGGAAAAAACGCCGGAGCAGATTATCGGAATCGCCGACACCATGCTGCGGGGCGGACAAGATACGATTCTGATTACCCGCCTTTCCCCGGAAGCCGCGGCCGAGGTTGGCAAAATTCACCCTCTGAATTATCATCCGGAAGCTCGCTGCGGCGTTATCGGTTCGATACCTGAGGCGGATGGAATCGGAAAGATCGTTATTGCAACAGGAGGCACCTGCGACATTCCCGTCGCGGAAGAAGCCGCGCTGACGGCTTCCGTCCTCGGCAACGAGGTCGTGCGCCTTTACGATGTGGGAGTTGCCGGTCTGCACCGCACGCTCTCTCACCTTGACGATATTATGGACGCAAGCGTTATCATTGCGATTGCAGGCATGGAGGGCGCGCTTGCAAGCGTGCTCGGTGGTCTTGCGGACTGCCCGGTGATTGCGGTTCCGACCAGTGTGGGCTACGGAGCGTCCTTTCACGGACTTTCCGCGCTTTTATCCATGCTAAATTCCTGCGCAAGCGGCGTATCGGTGGTAAACATCGACAACGGCTTCGGCGCAGGCTACCTTGCCAACATGATCAACCATATGAATTTGAAGAAAGAAGGTTAAATATGAAGACTTTGTACCTTGACTGTGGAATGGGAGCTGCAGGCGACATGCTTTCGGCGGCTTTGCTCGAGCTGCTTCCAAACCCCGATGAATTTATAAAAGAGCTGAATGCGCTCGGCATTCCCGGTGTCGTTTTCAAAGCCGAGCCATCCGTAAAATGCGGCATCACCGGAACGCGGATGGTCGTGACCGTAAATGGAAAAGAGGAAGAAAGTCATGACCGCCATCATCACGAACACCATCACCTGCAAGCGCACAGGCACCACCATGAACACAGTCATGAAAACCACCACACCCACAGCGGACTGCACGACATCGAGCACATCGTATGCGACCACCTTGCTCTTTCCCCGAAAGCCAAGGAAGATGTCATGGCGGTGTACGACCTGATTGCGGAGGCGGAAAGCCATGCGCACGGACTTCCCGTAACGCAAATCCACTTTCATGAAGTCGGCACGATGGATGCGGTTGCCGACATTACCGCCGTTTGTATGTTGATGGAACGGCTGGCAGTCGATGAAGTGGTGGTCTCCCCTGTCCATGTCGGCAGCGGGCAGGTCAATTGTGCGCACGGAATCCTTCCGGTTCCCGCGCCTGCAACGGCATATATACTGAAAAATATCCCGATTTACGGCGGTGCTGTCAGCGGCGAGCTTTGCACGCCTACGGGAGCTGCACTGCTTCGTCATTTCGCGAATCGTTTCGGCAGCATGCCTGTGCTGAAACCGCAAAGCATCGGCTACGGAATGGGGAAAAAGGATTTTGAAGCGGCAAACTGCGTTCGCGCGATTTTGGGTGAAACCGAAGATGCGGTCGATGTAATCTGCGAACTTTCCTGCAATGTGGATGACATGAGCGGAGAAGCAATCGGTTTCGCGATGGACAGACTTTTTGAGACGGGGGCACTGGATGTATACACAGCCCCGATTGGTATGAAAAAATCCCGTCCTGCCGTGATGATTCATGTAATGTGCCGCGAAAGCGACAAAGAAGCCATCCTTGAAACCATTTTCAAACATACGACGACGATTGGCATTCGCGAAAATATGTTCCGCCGCTATACCCTTACACGCCGCACGGAAACGGAGGAAACCGTTTACGGTCCTGTACGGTGCAAAATTTCCGCAGGCTACGGCACGCAGCGCAAAAAATACGAATATGACGACCTTGCGCGTATCGCAAAGGAAACCGACCTCTCGATTGAGACGGTTTTGACGAATATAAAAACAAAATAAAAGGAGTTACTTATGAACAGGAAAAAATTTCTTTCGTTCTTCCTTGCCCTTCTCCTGCTGCTCGGCACGAGCGGGTGCGGAAGCAAAACAGACAATCCTATAGAAACGGACAGAGTGGTAATCGCAGTCGGCTCCGAGCCGGAAACCCTTGACCCGACACAGGGATGGGGACACGGCAATTCGCCGATTGTGCAAAGCACGCTGGTGAAATATACTGCCGATTTGGATTTTGAAAATGATCTTGCTTCGGGTTACGAACTGTCTGCAGACGGTCTGACATGGACCTTTACGCTGCGGGACGACGCTTATTTCACGGATGGTGAGAAGGTAAAGGCATCCGATGTTGCATTTACACTGGAAACGGCTAAAGCCGCACAAAGCGCAGTCGACCTTACCTATATGGAAAGTGCCTCTGCAAAGGACGATGCAACGGTTGTCATCAAGCTTTCCAAGCCGACCTCAATCTTCCTCAACACCCTTGCTTCTGTCGGCATAGTGCCCGAGCACGCTTACGGGGAAGATTACGGCAGAAACCCCATCGGTTCCGGCCCCTACAAGCTGGTCGAGTGGAAAGAACAGGAGCAGCTTCTCTTCACAGCAAACGAAAATTACTACGGCAAAGTGCCTGCAATTAAAAATGTAACCGTGGTCTTTATGTCTGAAGACGCAGCTTTGGCTGCGGTTCAGGCAGGCGAAGTCGATGCCGCCTACTCCAGTGCCACGCTCGGAACCACAAAAGTCAGCGGCTACCATATCGAAGCAATCACCTCTGCCGATAATCGTGGCTTCACTCTTCCGATGCTTCCCGACGAGGGAAAAACCACGGCGAGCGGCGCAAAAATCGGCAATAATGTAACCTGCAATTTGGAAATTCGGCAGGCAATCGCCTATGCGATTGACCGCCGGCAGATTGCCGATACGGTTTTGAACGGTTTCGGCAGGCCCGCCTATTCCGAAAACGACGGTATGCCTTGGAATAACCCGGATGTAAAACTTGAAACGGATTTGGAATATGCGAAAAAGCTGCTCTCAGGTGCAGGCTGGGCTGACACTGACGGCGATGGAATCGTGGAGAAGAACGGGTTAAAAGCGGAATTCCGCTGCCTGTACCCGGCAGGCGATTCTGTGCGGCAGGCGGTTGGCATGGCGGTTGCACAGCAGCTTGAAGCCATCGGCATTAAGGTAAATGTGGAAGGCAAAAGCTGGGATGAAATTACGAAGCTCATGTTTTCCGAAGCTGTGCTGATGGGCTGGGGCTCTGCGAACCCGAACGAAACCTACTACCTGTACCGCTCGGGCGGCGCGCTTTTGGACGACTTCTATAACCCCGAAGGTTACGCAAATGAGACCACGGACAAATATTTGGACGCTGCGATGACGGCTCTGAGCCCGGAGGAAGCCAATGAGAACTGGCAAAAAGTACAGTGGGACGGCACATCAGGCACCGCGATGCAGGGCGCATGCCCTTGGGTCTGGATTGTCAACCTCGACCATGTAACCTATGTCCGCGACGGACTTTCCATCGGAAAGCAGCCGATTCACGGTCATGGACACGGCTTCTCCCTGATTCAGAACCTCAGCGAATGGTCCTGGAGTGGGGCGTCGGCATGAGAGACACGTTAAAACGGCTATGCCGCATCTTTGTATTAAACAGTGCAAAAATAGTATCGCTGTTATTTGCGGTAAGCATTCTTTCATTTGCGCTCATCAGTGCCTCGCCGGTCAATCCTGTTCAACAGTATATCTTAGGACTTGATACAGCGGTTTCGCCGGAGCAGCGCGCGCAGATTGAAGAATACTGGGGTGTTGATAAACCTCCTGTGCAGCGCTATTTCACATGGCTTTCCGAGGTTTTGCAGGGAAATTTAGGTGAGTCCGCCATCTACCGTAGACCGGCTCTTGATATTATCGGCGAGCGCTTTGGTAATTCTCTTGCCCTGATGCTTTGCGCGTGGCTTCTCGCGGGCCTTATCGGATTTACGCTTGGATGCGTGATGGGAATGCATAAGGATAAGTGGCAGGACAGGCTGCTGAAAAAAATATGCTATCTTCTCAGCTCGATACCCACCTTTTGGCTTGGGCTCTTGTTTTTACTGATTTTCAGCGTTCAGCTCGGTTGGTTTCCGATTGGATTTTTCTCGCCAATCGGAGTTCTCAGCGAAGAAGTGACGCTGTGGCAGAAAATCTATCATTTGATTTTGCCTGCGGTGACTTTAAGCCTGATGTCCTTTGCCAACATCGCGCTTCATACCCGCCAAAAACTAATCGACGTGCTGAGCAGTGACTATGTTTTATTCGCAAAAGCCAGAGGCGAAAGCCCTCGGACAATTTTATGCCGCCACGGACTACGCAATATACTGCTTCCCGCGCTGACCTTGCAGTTTGCATCTTTCGCCGAGCTGTTCGGCGGTTCGCTTATGGCAGAAAATGTGTTCAGCTATCCCGGTCTCGGAAGTGCTGCTGTCGCAGCCGGACTTGCGGGCGATGTTCCGCTTTTGCTTGGAATTACGCTGTTTTCTGCGCTTTTCGTCTGTACCGGCAATATGATTGCCAACCTTCTTTACGGGGTTGTTGACCCACAGATTCAGGAGGTGGCTGTATGAAAGCCTCGCAAATAAGAGTAAATCAGCGAACAAAAATTGTCATTCTCGCAGTGCTCATTCTCATCGCATTGCTCGCAGTTTATGCCTGCAGCATTCTGATTCCTGCAGAGGCTGTGGAAGGTGATTTTTTAAACGCGAACCTCGCGCCTTCTTTTTCACACTTGTTCGGGATGGATGCGTTGGGAAGGGATTTGTTCCTGCGGACACTAAAGGGACTTGCGCTGAGCATTACAATCGGCATTTCGGCTTCCGTCATAAGTGCTGTAATCGCAGTCTTAGTCGGCATCGCCGCCGCTTCGGGTTCCAAACGGCTCGATGTACTAATCAACTGGTGTATCGACCTTGTGATGAGCGTACCGCATACGATTTTGATTCTTCTGATTTCGTTTGTCCTCGGACGCGGTCTTAAGGGACTGCTCGTGGGCATCGCTGCAACGCACTGGTGCAGCCTGGCGCGTCTGATTCGCGGAGAAGTTTTGCAGCTTCGCTCGCAGCAATATGTCGCAGTATCGCGTAAACTCGGAAAATCGACGGGATGGATTCTGAAAAATCATCTTTTGCCGCATCTGCTGCCGCAGTTTATCGTCGGTCTGGTTTTGCTGTTTCCGCATGCGATTTTGCACGAAGCTTCAATCTCGTTTTTAGGCTTCGGACTTTCGCCGGAGCAGCCCGCCATCGGCATTATTTTATCGGAAAGCATGCGTTATCTGTCGGTAGGGATGTGGTGGAGCGCGGTGCTTCCGGGCTTGATGCTCGTTTTGCTGGTTTTGCTCGTCGATAAATTCGGAGATTATCTGCGTATGATTTTAGACCCATACAGCGCACAGGATTAAAGGAAAGGAGTCCCGATGGAAGAAAAGAAAAGCCCTCTGCTTGAAATACAAAATTTATCCGTTTCTTTCCGCATGTATGAGCGCGGACTGAAACAGCAGGATTTAAAGGTAATTTCGGATTTGCATCTGACGGCGTATCCCGGAGAAATCCTTGCGATTGCCGGCTCTTCCGGCTCGGGAAAGAGCCTTCTTGCCTCTGCAGTTTTAGGCGTACTGCCGTCCAATTCCGCTTGTCAGGGAAAATTGCTCTATAAAGGAGATTCTCTTACGCCTGAACGCCAAAAACAGCTTCGTGGATCGGAAATTGCGCTCGTTCCGCAGTCGGTTTCCTACCTTGACCCGCTGATGAAAGTCGGCGCGCAGGTCGATGGACATTACAAACCGAAGTTAAGCGACAAAAGGAAAAAACTCTTTGAAAGATTTCAACTTCCTGAGCAGACTGCGCAGCTTTATCCGTTCCAGCTTTCGGGCGGAATGGCAAGGCGCGTACTGGTATCCACGGCATTGATTACAGACGCGGAGCTGATTATCGCAGATGAGCCGACGCCGGGCATGAGTCTGGAGCAGGCGCTCGAAGCCCTGCAAATGTTCCGGGAGCTTGCGGATGAGGGCAAAGCCGTCATTCTGATTACGCATGACATCGACCTTGCCTTTGAGTTTGCTGACCGCGTCGCCGTGTTTTATGCCGGCACAACGGTTGAAATCACGCCGGCATCTGATTTCAAAGCGGGTCCTGACTGCCTGCGTCACCCTTATTCCAAAGCATTATGGCGGGCGCTTCCGCAAAATGATTTTAAGCCGATTTCCGGTTTTCAGCCCTATGCAGGGGCGCTCCCCTGCGGCTGCCTGTTCGCGCCCCGCTGCTCATGCAAAACAGCCGAATGTGAAAGAGAAATTCCGCCCGTGCGCAGTCTCAGAGGCGGAGACGTGAGGTGTTATCATGCCACTTGAAGCAAAAAATATTTCTTTTCGATATACCCGCAAGGATCCTTGGATTTTCGAGAATCTCAGTCTGCGAATCGAAAAAGGAGAACGCCTGGCGATATTCGCTCCGAGCGGATACGGCAAAACCACTCTTGCCCTGCTGCTTTCCGGTTATCTGAAACCAAACAGCGGCGAGATTCTCTTAGATGGAAAGCCACTGCCTGATAAAGGAATCTGCCCTGTGCAGCTCATTTATCAGCACCCCGAAAAAGCAATCAACCCTCGCTGGCGTTTGAAACGCGTGCTTGAAGAAAGCGGTTCACTGAACCCGGAGCTGCCGGAAGCGTTCGGAATTGAACCGGCATGGCTTTCGCGCTTTCCCCGCGAGCTTTCCGGCGGCGAACTGCAAAGGTTCTGCGTGGCGCGCGCGCTGATGAGCGGCGCGGACTATCTGATTTGCGACGAAATCAGCACGATGCTGGATGTAATTACACAGGCGCAAATCTGGAATCTCGTCCTTGCCGAAGCCGAAAAGCGAAACATGGCCGTCATTGCCGTCACACACAACAGACACCTCGCCGCAAAAATAGCAGAAAGAACAATCGACCTGACCGTATAGAGAATTGGCGATTGTTCTTTTTTGTTTGGACCGTGCCGGGCGGTCGGGACTTGTGTGGGCGGGTGGCCGGGACTCGGTGCCGCCGCCCGAGGCACCGAGCCTGTGACCTGGTGCGTTTTTCTGTCCGGGATGCGCTGGACGTCCCAAGGTGGTTGGGCGAGGCGGTCTGGCTCTTGAGCACATGTTTTTGTTCCTGAACGCACTTCCATTTATTGGGAAAATGTATATTTACACGAAATTTCCTTAAAAAAAGCCCTGTTTTCGTGTATTTCGGAATGTTTCACGGATGTTTCACGCAAAATTTTATAGTTTCAGAAAATTTACATTTTTTTGAAGGTTGAAATTTCAACAGTTTCACACCATGGATTTTTATGGAATTTTTTATTCCAAAGTGTTTTTTGCAATAAATGGAAATTTTTACACGAAGTCAACCCTAAAAATCACCTTTTTTCGTGTAAATATACATTTCAGGCTCGTGTTCTCATGCACATTGTACCGCGCACGCACGCGTATATATGCGCGCGCGTGGAAAACTGCAGCCGTGCGCGTGCACTCGAACAGAAAACTGCGAGCACCATGCCCGCAGCCTTCTCCTATTTTATGATATTATATCCACAGCCCTCAAAAATCGTATCGAAACGGCAGATTCCTTTGTACTGACAATAAGCACACGCCGAAGTGTCGTGCGTCTTCATCGGGTGAATCTCTATGCTGCCGTCCGCAAGGCTGTCGCAAAGCTCGCAAACCTTTTCGCCGACCACTTCACGCAGCTTTACAAATTCCTCATCACTGAGCAAATTATCTTTGCCCGTGCCCGAAACAACACCTTCTTTATTGATTCGAATCGGCACGATGTCCGAGATTCCCGAAAAATCCCCCGCCACATTGCGGATGACATTCGGGTCGTCCACGATAACACCGTTGAGCTTATAGGATTTTTGGACCTTATCGGAAACCTCATCGGGGTCAATGGTTTTGCCCGACATATCAATCATCGGCTCATTTATTTTGAAGTAGAAAACACCTGCCGGCCTGCGCTCCTGTTCGAGCGCCGCTTCCAGATAAAGCATGAGCTGAAGGCGATACCCTTCCTCGACCTCCGACAAGTTGAAGTTTTCGTTTCCCGTCTTGTAGTCGATAATCTTAACACGGTCGCCCGGCAAATAATCCACGCGGTCGATTTTTCCTTCAATATATGCCTGCCCACCTCCATCGAGTTCGACGGCAATTGGCTTAATCTTCCTGCCGCGTCCGAACGAAACCTCAAAATCACAGCGCTCGATTTCTCCTGCGCGTACCTGTTCAATCAACGCCCAGCAAACCTTTTCGCAAATATCCGTGATTCGCTTCCCGCGATACTTTTCTTCGTTACCCACTTCAAAAATTCCTTCGCGATAGCTCACAGTCTCCGCGGAAAACACATCTTCCACGAAGGCTCTGCATTCCTGCCTGCTGACAGTCATCCATGGAGATTCCGGAGCCGTCACCGCTATTCCGTTTCGGGTCAGGTGACGGGTCATTTTCATCAGGCATTCGTGGTAGATGTCCCCGATTTCTCTCGGTGCCACTTCAAAAATGCGGCGTTCTTCCGGCTTCAGTCCGTAAAGGACGAAGTGGGAGAACGGACAGCGCGAAAAGCGCTCCAGCCTTGACGGGCTGAGGGAGAGGGTGGTGGGTGGGGCAGATGCGCTCTCGTCAGGCTGCAGTTCTGGTTGTTCGGTCGCAAGTTCCGTGCCAGCGGCGCGCGTTAGGTTTTCTGCAGACTGCGCGTTTTTGGTCGCAAGTTCCGTGCCATCGACGGCGAGAGTGTTCGAGGCTGCGTCGCATGTCGATCCTTTAGCTGTGTCGCAGACCGGACTTGCGTCATTTCCCATATTCAGGGGAGCGTCTGTATCCCCTGTGTCTCCGCTGATGGTATCCAGTGGCAGACTAATGCTTTGGTAATTGCCTGTGTAGAGCGCTTCTGCGGTTTTCCGTCCAAGTTCTTCCTGCTTATTCGTAAAAGCGATGCCCGCACGAATCGGTTCGAGTGCCTCAGGTTTGTTCTTCTTGAACCATGCGAGGGCTTCGTGCCAGTGCGGTGCGAGGGGCCTTCCCTCGCAGGCCGCCTGCAGGGCCTCCGTCAGGTGCCGGAGCCCTGCAGGGCCCGCGCCGACCAGCTCCGCGTCCGACTGCCGGTTGAGGGCGTCGCGGGCCACCGGCGTGTCACCAAGCAATCCGGCCAGTTTTGTGAACACGCCGGACGGCCTTGCCGGGCCGCCTTCGGCGTCCGACAAACTGTAACTTATCCACAGCCGCTCACGCGGCTTGGATAAGTTCCGATAGATACCCATCCGCTCCTCGAGGAACCGCACATCATCCACCTTGCAAAGCTCAATCCCGTTCTCCTTGAACAGGTTCTTCTCGTCGCTTCCGAACAGGCCCGAACCGGGCTTCTCATTCGGCAGCACACCCTCGTTGGCACCTACAACCACAAGTGCCTTCATCTCGCCGGTTCGGGTACGCTGCATCGTTCCCATCATCAGGCCGTCCTTCGTCGGCGGCAGAATCCCGATTTCCACCTGCGAAATACCAACCTCAAACAAATCCCGAAACGCCGCCGCGCGGAATTTTTGCTTACCCATAATCTCGCTCATTTGGTCAAAAATTCCGATGACCTTGCCCCAAATCTGTGCCGTTTCCTCGGCAAGGTCAGGACGGCCCTGCTCCGTCTGCAGCACTGTAAGGTCGGCAATTTTCTCCGGCAGCTTCACCTTCTCGTACAAAAACCCGTACAGCCCGCTGATAAACTCACCGCAG
>UMHQ01055063.1_pt1 | contig 11481 bp, 16 predicted proteins | sample 1965531 | NCBI WGS metagenome assembly UMHQ01 (sample SAMEA4836098, study PRJEB28245) | human gut metagenome | biome: gut microbiome; material: fecal sample | place: Denmark | collected 2008
GAAATCCTCCAGCTTCTTCCAATCCGAAATCCACGTAGCTTTCCGGAATTCAAGAGTGTGTAGATACTGTTTTTACCAATTCCAAGAACTTCCATCACTTCGGCCGGAGTAAGGAAGGTACACGATTCCAGGACGTTTGAGAACCGGTCCTGGGCGTAGTCGAGTGAATCACGGTACATGTAAATTCCCCCCTTTTGCGTTATTCCCCTGTTGCACCCTGTTTGCTTTTCCTGTCCCCTTCAAAAATATATCATTTCAATAGAAAGCCGGAAACTGCTGAGGTTTATGCCTCGATCACAGCTTCCGGTTTTTCTCATTTTTATGTTGGAAAGGAGAGGATACCCATGCTGAAAACGCTCTTATCCGTCATTCGAGCCGTCATTGTGGAGCTGGTGAATCAGCTGTTCCGGCAAGTCTGCACCACCGTGGGGTGAATCAGAATGACCGCCAGGAGGCCCGAGAGAAGCTGCTCGGGGTTCTTCTGGCGGCCGCGGCAGCCCTGCTGTGCGCGGCCATCGACTATGTAATCAAACAGGAGGATGAAGAACCATGACAGGAGAAACCTTTACATGCGCCGTCTGCGGCGGTGAGTACGATCTGGACCAGCGGCGGGAGTTCGACGACCAGGACCTCTGTCCAGACTGCCTGGAGCAGGAGACGGAAACCTGTTCCGTCTGCGGGGAGCGAATCTGGAGCGACAATAATGCCGGTGACTCTGATACACCCCTCTGCCAAAGCTGCTATGAGCGGCTCTATACCAACTGCACCCGCTGTGGAGCGCTGATTTCCAACGCCCACGTCTTCTACGCCTGGGACGATGTGGGCAACGAGGAGCCCCTGTGCCGCGACTGTTACTCCCGCTCCACCCGGCCAAAGGCCATTCAAGACTATTATTACAAGCCTGACCCCATCTTTTATGGCAAAGGCCCCCGCTATTTTGGGGTGGAGTTGGAAATTGATGGAGCGGGGGAGTGCAGCGAGAATGCCCAGCAGATTCTGGAGCTGGCCAACGGGAGCCGGGAACTGATCTACTGTAAGCACGACGGCTCCCTGAATGACGGGTTTGAGATCGTGACCCATCCCATGGCCCTGAAATTCCACCAGAAGAACATGCCCTGGAGTGAGATTCTGCGGGAGGCGGTCTCCATGGGGTACCGGAGCCATCAGGCCGGGACCTGCGGGCTCCATGTCCATGTGAGCCGTGCCGCCTTCGGTGAGACCTATCAGGAGCAGGATAGCGCCATTGCCCGGGTGCTCTACTTCTTTGAGAAGCACTGGGAGGAGCTGCTGAAGTTCAGCCGCCGGACCCCGCGCCAGCTGGAGCACTGGGCGGCCCGATACGGCTACAAGGAACATCCCAAGGACATCCTGGACCACGCCAAGAAGGGAACCAATGGAAGCCGCTATACCTGCGTCAATCTCCAGAACGACAGTACCATCGAGTTTCGGATTTTCCGGGGCACCTTAAAATACAACACGTTAATCGCCACATTGCAGCTCGTTGAACGAATCTGCGATGTGGCGATTTTTCTGTCTGACGAGGAGCTGAAGGCCATGTCCTGGACCACCTTTGTCTCCGGCTGTCAGGCCCCAGAGCTGGTGCAGTATTTGAAAGAGCGCCGTCTGTATGTGAATGAGCCGGTGGCCGGAGAGGAGGAGCTGTGAGATGTGCTGTCTATTCGGCCTGATCGACTACGGCCACAGCCTGTCCAGAGGGGAACGAAACCGGATTCTCACCATCCTTTCCACTGCCTGCGAGGTACGGGGAACGGACGCCGCCGGAATCGCCTACCACAGCCGGGGACAGCTCCATATCTACAAGCGTCCACGGCCTGCCCATGCCATGGAGTTTCAGATTCCCGGGGACGCCTGGGCGGTGATGGGGCACACCCGCATGACCACCCAGGGGAGTGAAAAACGTAACTACAACAACCACCCCTTTCTGGGCCATGTCAAGGAGGGAACCTTTGCCCTGGCCCACAACGGGGTAATCCAGAACGACCGGTCGCTGCGGAAAAAGCTGCGGCTGCCCAAGACCAGAATCGAGACGGACAGCTATGTGGCGGTCCAGCTCCTGGAGCGGGAGAGAGCGCTAAACTTTGACAGCCTCCGGCGGATGGCCGAGCAGTTGGAGGGCTCCTACACCGTCACGCTGCTGGGACCTAAGAATGAGCTGTACTTCATTAAGGGGGACAACCCCATGTGTCTCTACCACTACCCAAGTGCGGGACTTTACCTGTATGCGTCTACAGAGGAGATCCTGAACCGGGCGCTGCGGTGTCTGCGTCTGCCGTTTGGAAAACCGATACCGGTCTCAATTCAGAGCGGAGAGATTTTAAAAATCGACGAGGACGGACATATCTCCTGCGGAAAGTTTGACGACAGTAAACTGTTTTCCTCCTGGCGATGGCCGGGATGGTATCCGTACAACAGTTGGCGCAGGTTTGGAGGAAAAACGGAAGAAGCGGACCCCTACCTGGAGGAAATCAAGTCAGTGGCTGCCGCCTTCGGATACACACCGGAGGACATTGATCAGCTGTACCAGGAAGGATTCACACCCGAAGAGTTGGAGTCTGTTCTATATGGCAAAGGATTATGGTGAGGAAAAACGCATGAAAATTCTAGTGGTGGAGCCAGGAAAAGCACCCTGTATAAGGGGCATCGCACATGGCCTGAAGGCAATGCAGCAGGTAGTGGGCGGCCCAATCCAAGCAGTCTATCCTTTTCAGGATTCTGCCGCTCTTGTGTGTCACGAGGAGGGAAAGCTGCTGAAGCTGCCCCTGAACCGAGCCCTGCGAACGGAAGATGGGACGGTCTATGATATAATCTCTGGCCCTTTCTTTGTGTGCGGACTATCTGGGGACAGCTTTGCCTCCCTGACCGAGGAACAGGTTCAGAGATATATGAGCCTCTTCCGACGACCGGAGCAGTTTCTGAACATCAGCGGCGGTCTGCTGATCCTGCCTGGATAAACCAAAACCGGGTGCCAATAGGGCATACCCTAGTGGCACACGGATTATGTATTTCAAAAGGGTCGGTTTCCGAGATTTGGTATGTGCCAATTTGGAAACCGACCCTTTTGAGAAATGTTCAAGTTATTTCTGCAGGAGTATCTAAGAGGGAAACACAATATTCCTTTAACTTTGGAATGTCATATTGAATGATCTCCCAAGTAGTTTCTGGATCTACGGTACCATAGCTATGTGCGACAATATTCCGCATGGCTTTGATTTGACGCCAGGGAATCGAAGAATGCTGAGATCGAAATTCCTCGCTCAACTTTCCGACCAGCTCTCCAATTTGCAGGATACAGAGAGCGGCTGCGTTTCGATAAATAGGATCTGAGGAAAAAATAGAGCCATCGTTGCCAAAACGGGCAACGGTCTCTTCAATCTGCTGACAATAGGAGACAATATGCTCCAGGATGTGGATATCACGATTAAGAGGCTTCATATAGCAGCACCTCATCGTTGTGAATGGATTCCAAAAAATGAGGATCCAAACTGGTGGTTGGAATCAAGTCGACGGACACTCCAAGAGAGTCTTCCAAATCAAGGAGAAGACCTGCCAGCTGCAACCCTTGGATTGCGCCCTTATCAATGCGGAGATCGATATCGCTGTTCTCATTCATGTCTCCGCGGGCGTAAGAACCAAATAGATAGATCCGCTTCGCACCGTATTGTCTGGCTAAGCGGGAAACGATATCCTGGATCTCAGATAGCGTGCGGACTGCCATAATAGCCACCTCCCGAAACAAGATTCTGTACAAGCTTTATCAATTTTAGTATACCAAGGAACTGTGTGCTTGACAAGAGAAAGGAATTGAGCAATGAGAATCGGCTATATCAGAGTGAGTACGCAAGAGCAGAATACGATTCGCCAGGAGATTCTGATGGAGCACCTGGGGGTAGATGAGCTCTACATCGACCGGGCCAGTGGGAAAAATGCACAGAGACCGGAACTGCAGAAAATGATGGAGTATGTGCGAAGGGGGGATACCGTTATTGTCGAGTCGATCAGCCGGTTTGCTCGGAACACCCGCGACCTACTCGAATTGGTAGAGCGGCTTGCGGGCAAAGGAGTAGAATTCATATCCCAGAAAGAGGCGATCGACACTACGACGCCCACAGGAAAGTTTATGCTGACCGTCTTTGGTGCGGTGGCGGAACTGGAACGGGAATACATCCTCCAGCGGCAGCGGGAAGGAATTGCGGCTGCAAAAAGTCAGGGCCGATACAAGGGGCGAAAACCCATTGAGCCGCCAGGTCTGGATGCAGTAATGCGGCGGTGGCGGGCAGGGGAGCTGACAGCAGCAGAAGCTATGAGAAAGCTGAACTTGTCGCCCAGCACATTTTATCGGAAAGCAAAAAGATTCGCCGGTTAAGGCGAATCTTTTTTTGTATTCATGGCCAAAAGAAAGGTTTTCAGCAGACTTTCGGCATACTCCCGCTCTGTATTTGTACAACTATGGAGGAGAAGAGAGATTGGATCGTCGGCCTGGACCTCTGCTCTGCCAAATAGAATATAATCTGTGGTCAGGCGGAGCGTGGAAGATATTTTGCAGAGGGTCGGAACAGACATCCCTTTGACACCGAGTTCAATGTCCGAACAAAATTTCGGTGTGACCTCTAGCAGTTCGGCAAACTGTTCTCTGGTGTAGCCAAGATATTCCCGCTGCTTTCGTATTCTGCTTCCGATTGCCGTCCAGTCCATATTGTGCCCCCCAGTAGTTTCATTCAGTTTATCCCGGAGAGTTCCTGTTATAAATAAACTTTAAGTGTTGAAATAGAGGAACTTTTAGGGTAGAATAAGGGATAAGAAACAGGAGCTTTTTTCTTCTCATGGACAGTTTCCGTCTAACCCGGTCGGTATAATGGAGAAGGAGGGAGAGAAATGGCAGAGGAAAAAGGATTCCGCCTCCTATCTCTGTATGATCAGTTGGTCAACCGGGGGAGCATTCAGAAAAAAGAGGCCGCGCAAGTCTTTGGCGTGTCTGAGCGCAGCATTCAGCGGGATATTGAACAGCTTCGGAACTTTTTTGCGGAGCAGACCCCGCCTTTGGAGATTCACTATGATCTGGGGCAGAACTGCTACCGGCTGTCCGAGGGTGAGGGCGCGTTTCTCTCTTGTGGAGAAATGCTGGCAGTTTGCAAGATTCTCTTGGAAAGTCGGTCGCTGTCAAAGCGGGAGATGGATCAGATTCTGGATAAACTCCTGGTTCATGGTATGCGGCCGCCGGAGCGGGAAAAGCTCCAGGAGATTATTTCCAACGAGCGCCATTTTTATGTGGAGCCCCGCCACGGAAAACCGCTGGTAGACATTCTATGGACCCTGGGGCAGGCCATTCAAAGCCGCTCAGAGATCCAGGCGGATTATCGAACTCAGACAGGAGAGAAGAAGCACCGCCGGCTCCAGCCAGTGGGCCTGATGTGCTCTGAATTCTACTTTTATTTGGCGGCATTTTTGAAAAACGTGGACCGGAATCAGGAATTTGAATATCCAGAGGACCCCTATCCCACTATCTATCGGGTGGACCGTCTGGAACAGATCCAGGTACAATCGGAACACTTCACCGTCCCATATGGTCAGCGCTTTTCAGAGGGGGAATTTCGAAAGCGGGTCCAATTCATGTACGGAGGGAGGCTGCGGACGGTCCATTTTCTGTATAAAGGGCCGTCGGTGGAGGCTGTCCTGGACCGTCTGCCCACAGCCGAGATCGTCGGCGAGCGGGACGGGACGTATGAGATTCGGGCAGAGGTGTTTGGAAAGGGGATCGATATGTGGCTGAAAAGTCAGGGGAACTATGTTCAAGTGTTATGATTATGCTAGGAGGGAGAAATAGTGCAGCCTTATCCTGTGGAAGTCGGGAAAAACTTTTCACCGAGTCCCGAGGAAAATCTGTTCGATACCATGTTCAAGCAATATGAACGCGTGGTGATCGAAAGCCTTATTACCTCATTTGGTTTGGACTTTATCGTACAGGACCAGCACGGTGGGGATGTCGATACGATCCTCAATGTGCGAAAGATTGGTGAAGATCCCGCTATAGGCTATAAGTCTCTGAAAAATAAAGAGGAATATCGAGCTCGTGGGGAATATGATTATGAACTGTACCATGACCAGCACGAAAATTATGCAGGATTACGCCGAGAAACAAAAAAAGGGTTTCAATCTTCAGGAACGCCAATTGATGATGCTTACACGGGCAGAAAGTTGTATTTTTACTCTAGAGGTGCATCCAGAGGTAACGCGGATAAGCAAGCATCGATTGACCATGTTTTAACTGCTCATACAATTCATAATGATCCAGGCCGTGTACTTGCAGGATTGAGCGGAGAGGATTTAGCCAATTCCAGAGATAATCTTATATTTACGAATTCTGGCCTAAACTCTTCTATGGGCGCCACTAAAAATGAAAAGGGGGAGGTTGTAGAGATTCCTGAATATATCAAACTTCACCCTGAGCTTCCTGAGCAGACTAAAATAAATATGATGCAACAGTATCGTGCTGCGAAAGCCTCTTATGAAGCAAAACTATGGACGGCTTACTATACAAGTCAAAAATTTGCAAAAGACCTTGGAAAGGCTGCTGCAAACGTAGGTGTCCGCATGGGTGCGCGTCAGGTTTTCGGTTTTATTTTTGCTGAGATTTGGTTTTCTGTCAAAGAAGAGCTGGAGCGGGTAGAGGAGCCCTTCTCGATGGAAGACCGGCTGAATTCCATCGGGGAAGGGATTAGGCGCGGCGTAAAGAATGCCAAGGAAAAATATAAGGATCTAATCGCTAGATTTGGAGAGGGTTTGGTGTCTGGAGCGCTTGCCAGCCTGACCACTACACTGTGCAATATCTTTTTTACTACGGCCAAAAATACAGTTCGGATCATCCGGCAGAGTTGGGCTTCTCTGGTAAAAGCGGCAGAAATTATTTTGTTCAACCCAGATGACCTTCTATTTGGAGATCGGATTTGCGCAGCGACTAAGATTTTAGCGGTTGGAGGAAGCGTGATTGCTGGAACGACAGTGAGCGACCTGCTTTCGAAAACGCCAGTCGGAGCGCTGCCCGTAGTAGGGGATATCATTCAAACCTTCTGCGGTGCCTTGGTTTCTGGAATCATGAGCTGCACTTTACTCTGCCTCCTGGATCGCAGCCAAATTATGCGGCAACTGGTCAACCGATTCAATGACGTTCCAACCATGAGCACTTCTATTCATTATTTTCGGGAGCAAGCGAGATATTTTGAGGCTTATGCAGCCGAACTGGAACAGATTGACTTGGAAGAGTTCCAAAAAGAGTGTGGTGCATATGAGGAAATCTCGGCTGGAATAGACAAGGTTTCCGATGAGAACCAGCTCAACGTGTTCTTGCGAAAAGTTTTTGATGAATACCACATTCCACTTCCCTGGCAAGGAGATTTTGATACTTTTATGTCCAACAAAGAGAATCATCTGGTGTTTCGGTGATGTTTCACTGTGATCAATGCGGAGCATGCTGCCGGAATCTAAAACGGTCCAAGTTGTATGCTGAACTGGACCGTGGGGACGGAACGTGCCGGTACCTCTCCGGAAATCTGTGTAGCATTTATGAAAACCGGCCGCTTTTATGCCGGGTTGATGAATGTTATCATCTGTTTTTTCAGGAGATGATGACCTATGAGGAGTATATCCGCCTCAATAAAGAGGCATGTAAATTATTGAAAGAGTGAAGGAGGATATTATTATGCCATTACCGCTTATTTTAGGAGGAGCCGCCGCCGCTGCCGCTGCGGCCGGAGTTGGAAGCGCCATCCATGGGGGCGTAAAAATGAAAAAAGCTCACGACACCATGAAGAGCGCGGAACAGCAGCACCAGAACAATATTGCCAGATTTGAGGCTCAGAATAAGCAGACGACCGAGGCAATGGATGCACTGGGCAAGAAAGAACTGGAGATTCTGGAGAGTTTCCAGAAATTTTCCGACATTTTTGATCGGATCCAGAACCGCCCCGAATTTCAAGAATACAGCAAGGATGACGTGAAGATCCCTATGTATGATGCAGAGAAATTGAAAGAGGTATCTGTGGGGGCGGGAGTTCTGCTGGGCGGTCTTGGCGGCGCTGCGCTGGGCACAGCCGGTGGATTTGCTGCTGCCGGTGCGACAACAGCCGCCGTCATGGCCTTTGGGACAGCCTCTACCGGAACGGCCATTGCCTCGTTAAGCGGTGCTGCGGCAACGAATGCTACACTGGCTGCTCTGGGCGGCGGAGCGATTGCGGCCGGCGGCGGAGGGATCGCGCTAGGTACGACGATTCTCGGCGCGACGACATTGGGCATGGGACTTCTGGTTGGCGGGATCATCTTCAATCTGACCGGCAGCAAGCTCTCAGGCAAGGCCGATCAAGCCATGGAGCAAATGAAGAAGGCAGAGGAAGAGATCAACCGGATCCGGCTGTATCTGGTGGAGCTGTCCGATGCGGAGACAAAATTTGAAAAAACTCTCTCCGCCGTAGACCGGGTCTACCGGCGTCATCTGGAGCAGCTCGGCAATCTGGTGATTTTGTCCGGAAAGACCGACTGGAATCTCTATTCCGATGCGGAGAAGACGCTGACAGAGAACACCGTCCGGTTGGTGAGCATGCTCTTCCAGATGTGCAAGGTGCAGCTGGTTTTGAAGGGGGAGAAGGAGGCCGACTTGAACCGGATCAACCACAAAGAAATTGATACGGCTATCCAAAATGCAGATGGTTTCCTGAAGGAGAAGGGCTTGACAGCGTTAACTTAAACCGTGTAAGATAGAAAAACTCCCTGATTCCGTTTTTTGTTGCGGAATCAGGGAGTTTAATGCATTTTAAGGGATGTTGGCCTTACGTCATTACACCATCTGCCGCAAGGTCCTCCGTCAGATCAGCGATGGGATCGCCGGTGGACTGGATGGAGCCGGCGGTCCAGGGGAAGCCGGAGGCGGCGGTGGGATAGACCCCGGTGGTGTGGTCCACGAAGTAGGGGGCGAAAGCGAAATTATTCCGCACGTCCTCATCGCTGAGATTTCTGGTGAGCTGGTGGACGATGGCCGCTACCATCTCCATGTGGCCCAGCTCCTCGGTGCCGATATCGGTGAGCAGCCCTTTTGCCTCGGCGAAGGGCATGGAGTACCGCTGGGACAGATAGCGCATGGAGGCCCCCAGTTCGCCGTCGGGGCCGCCGTACTGGCTGATGATGAAGGCGGCCAGCTTGGGATTGGGCGTGGCAATCTTTACCGGGAACTGGAGTTTTTTCTCATAAATAAACATCTCATTTCACCTCGTTCTGCCCAAAATTCCAGGGCCACGGGTCCTGGAGCCAGCGGTAGGAGCTGCCGGCGGCGGCGCTGGTCTTGGTGATGGGGCCGAATTTGGCCTCATAGGCGGCCTTGGCGCTCTGCTCCATGGCGGAGTACTGCTTAAAGAGCTCAAAGGCCTCCGTGTCATCCGGGTGGGTGTCCAGGTAGGTGCCCAGCTCCAGCACCACAAACTCCAGGGCCTGGAGCTCCACCAGGGGGGTAGAGGGCAGGGTGCTCCCCTCCACCTTTAAATGGAAGGGCAGGTTCAGACCGGGAAACAGGGTTCCGTTGCTGAGCGCGTCATTCTGGGAATATTGCTTGGAGCCGGTCTGCTGAAAAGGTACATAGGGGACCGCCAGCCCGGCGCAGGAGGGCATGGTGCCGTAGTTGTCCGGGCAGGAGGGCATCGGGCAGGAATTGCCGGTTTCGTTGTTCAAGACAGGATTCCTCCTTGGTTAGGATCGGAGGGCGCTCAGGGCTCCTCCACGTCATTCTATGTTCCGTCCGTCCGGCCGGTCCCCGGCGGGGAGGAAAAGGGGGAGGGGAGAGGCGGAATATGGGGGAATTTGAGCGGAGAAACGGAGAAACCGACGGAAAAACTAGCGGAGAGACGAAAAAATATTTTTCATATGCCGCCGCTGCGGACCATAGTCTGAAGGGGAGGTGGGGCCTTGTGAGAGGGAGAACGCGTTGGCTTGCGGCGGGCGTCCTGGCGCTGGGGGCGGTGATAGGGGGGGTATTGTGGCGGCTGGAGGAGAGCGTGTCCGCTGCCGCGCCGGCCCCCGCAGGGCTGGAGGTGCGGTGGATCGTGGACGCGGGCCACGGGGGAGAGGACGGAGGAGCGGTGTCCCCGGGCGGGGTGGTGGAGAGCCGGATCAATCTGGAGATCGCCCGGCGGGTGGACGGCATTTTTGGCTTCTGCGGAGAGCCCGCCCTCATGCTCCGCACCGAGGACATCTCCATCCACGACCCGGAGGCGGTCTCCCTGCGGGAGAAAAAGGCGTCTGACCTGCATAACCGAGCCCAAACAGCATCGGAATACCCGGAGGCCGCCCTGGTGAGCATCCACCAGAATATGTTCCAGCAGTCCCGGTACCGGGGAACCCAGGTCTTTTATGCTCCGACCCAGGGCTCTCAGGAGCTGGCCCAGGCCATTCAGGGGGTGGTGCGGGAGAGCCTCCAGCCGGAGAACAGCCGGGAGAGCAAGCCCATCCCGAGTACGGTGTACCTGATGAACCACATCCCCAACCGGGCGGTGCTGGTGGAGTGCGGTTTTCTCTCCAACCCGGAGGAGGAGGGGCTGCTCCAGGACCCGAAATACCAGACGAAGCTGGCGGCGGCCATTGCGGCGGGGTGTCTGGGAGGGGGCTCCGACCTCCCATAAGGCGGTTGTGTTCCAACGCCCTGTGTGATAGAATGTTTGTACGAGTAATGGAAAAGGTGGGTGGAACCCATGGAGGGAGCATTTGTCAACTTGACCCCGGAAAATCTGGACCAGGAGCACCTGTGCTGCATCATCCGCAGCAAAAAGCCCCACCCGGGGGTGGAGGCCAAGCGTCAGTGGCTCTCCGACCGCTTGAAGGAAGGCCACGTGTTCCGGAAGCTGGACGCGAAGGCCACAGTATTTATCGAGTACGCCCCCCTGGAGACGGCCTGGGTCCCGGTTCTGGGGGACAACTACCTCTACATCTACTGCCTGTGGGTGCTTGGCGGTGAGAAGGGGAAGGGGTACGGCCGGGCGCTGATGGAGTACTGCCTGGACGATGCCCGGGCAAAGGGCAAGTCTGGGGTGTGCATGCTGGGGGCGGCCAAGCAGAAGGCCTGGCTCTCCGACCAGTCCTTCGCCCAAAAATTCGGATTTGAGGCGGTGGACGCCACCGATTACGGCTATACCCTGCTGGCCCGGTCCTTTGATGGGACGGTCCCCCGGTTCGCGCCCCAGGTCAAGGAGCCGAGGGTGGAGGGGGAGGAGCTGACCATCTTCTATGACTTCCAGTGCCCCTACATTCTCCAGAGCGTGGAGCTGGCCCGGTCGTACTGCCAGGAGACCGGAACTCCGGTGACCTTCCATCCCGTGGATTCCCTGGAGAAGGCCAAGGCCCTGCCCTGTGTGTTCAACAACTGGGCGGTGTTTTATAAGGGAAAGTTCGAGACGGTGAACCTCCTGGACCTGGCCGCGCTGAAGCGGA
>UMHQ01070132.1_pt1 | contig 11474 bp, 7 predicted proteins | sample 1965531 | NCBI WGS metagenome assembly UMHQ01 (sample SAMEA4836098, study PRJEB28245) | human gut metagenome | biome: gut microbiome; material: fecal sample | place: Denmark | collected 2008
AATTTCCAGGATTGTATTTCATAACTAGTTTCCATAACTGCTCTACATAGGCTTCTTGATCTCCTTGTAATAAAAATATTTCTTTCTTTTTTATAGTGTAATAAGAAAGAAGAAAACTATTATCTGCATCCAAAAGAATACTCTCTTCTATGGCTTGAAACGCAGCTTGGTAGTCTTTTTGCTGAATACAAAAATCAATATAGTATTTTCTAACAGCCTCATTATGCCAATAGTTTTTACAAAAAGCCAGAAACTCCTCTTCTTTATATTTATCTTCTTGCAATAAATGGAAATACCAAATTGCCCATTTTCCTAATTTATAATTTCTAATCCATTCTAACTCACTCTTATCACATTCTTCTATTTTCTTTGTAATCCATTTTAATTTTACTTCTCTATATTCTTTTTCTCTAAATTCTTTTACAATAATTTTCTCTATATATTCTTTCATATAATCTAGAATAGGAAGCTCTAAATTCGATTGTAAAGATTTAAAAATAATCCTTTTCTCTCCTGGTTTTACCTTAGAAAGAATCTTTAGCCATTTATCATAGATATCATCAACTAAGCTAGAAAGTATCCCAGAAGAATCATCAACATCCAGCTTAGTTATCGAAATAAACATCTCATGTAAAATATCAAAAGCAAGTTTATAGTTTCCATCCTTTGTCATTGGAAGTATGTCTTTATATATAATGTCTTCCAATTCAGATACAAAACTATCAACATTGTAATAATTGATAAAATTATCCTCATCCGTATATTCTAAGATGATATCTTCTATTTCCTCTCTATACAATTCTAAATATTCTTCGGTATCATTTTCATTCAAAAGATTCTTAAACCTAAGGAATAGCTTTTCATTTTCCATTAAAACTTCACTTAAAAAGGAATTAATTGTCTGCTTGTCTATTTTTTCTAATAGATTAGAAATCTCTTCCTTCTTTTTATTCAAAGTACTTCCTTTCTTATCTTTTTTCTCTTTCTTATCAAACCATTCATAGAGTACAGCAGCTATATGTTTACAATTCTTTCCCTCTTCCGCATAGGGGCAAGAACAATAAAGCTCTGTAATATTATCTTGAGAGAGGAGAATTTCAACTTCATATTCTTCCGTTCCAAGTACATTTGCTCTAATCCTGTTAGAAGATATTTCCATATTTTGAATTGAATGACTTCGAAAATACTCATATCCTCTTTCTAAAATATGTGGCTTAAATAATTTTTCCCACTTCATACTTTCTCTCCTATTTCAAGCTAAAAAAAATTTTAAATATCTGATTGCAAGTTTTTCCTATCCTTACTATGCATTATAAGTTAGTATATCATACTTGCGATATTTATAAAATATAAAGGTTGTATAATAAATGTTGTTGATGAGAAAATTTACATTTGAGTGGGAAGTAAGGAAAAAATAATTTCTGACAGTACATTAGTAGCCATCACTTTATTATTAGCAGAATCAAAACCTGAAGAAAAAGAAATTATGATTAATGTGATTATGAATTTCTTAGAATGATAGAGCCTGTGAGAAAATTTCTGTAAATTCTATCTTCTATGATTAAAATTACTTTATTTAAATTGAAGATTAGGTATTCAACATTGGTTGAGTACCTTCATACATAATATTGAATTCTCCGTATACTTTACCCCAATTCCTTAATGGTTGAGTCCATTTCTTGGTAGCTTCTAATGTTGATAAATACAATACTTTTAACAGTGATTTATCGCTCGGATATACGGTTCTTTGTCGATTTAATTTTTTGTAAGTACTATTTAAGCTTTCTATCGCATTTGTGGTATAAATCACTTTTCGAACTTCTAACGAGAATTTAAAGATGGGAGTGAGTACATCCCAATTCTGATACCAACTTGCCATCGAATTTGGATATTTTTCTTCCCACGTTTCTTTTACTTTTTCTAAATTCTCTAAGGCTTGGCTTTCTGTCACTGCTAAATAGATACTTTTTAAATCAGAAGCAAATGATTTTTTATCTTTGTAAGACACATATTTTAAAGTATTTCGAACTTGATGAACGACACAACGTTGGTATTCTGTCTTTGGAAAAGCGGTAGCAATCGCTTCTTTGATTCCTGTTAATCCGTCCGCACAGATAACCATAATATCTTTCACACCTCTATTTTTTAAGACATTTAAGACTCCTAACCAGTATTTACTACTTTCATTTTCCCCTATTTCTAAACTAAGGACTTCTTTCTTTCCCTCTTTTGTAATTCCTAACACTACATAGGCAGCTATTTTTTTTATTCTATTATCTTCTCGAACAGAAAAGTGAGTAGCATCTATGAAAATCACAGGATAGACTTCATCCAAAGGTCTATTTTTCCAATCTTGTATGTAATCCATTACTTTATCTGTCACAGTCGAGATAAAACTTTCAGAACATTCGAAGCCATAGATTTCTTCCATTTGTTGAGATATTTGTCGAGTAGTCAATCCACGTGCATACATATTTATGATTTTTTGATCAATCTCAGAAATATCTTTTTATCTCTTTTTTACAACTTTAGGATCAAAAGAAGAATTTCTATCTTGAGGAACTTCTACTTGAAATTCCCCATAAGTAGAACGAATATTTTTCTTTTTCGTACCATTACGATAGTTTGCGGCGTCCGAATGTTGATATTTTTCATAACCAATATGTTCTTCCATCTCAGCTTCTAGCATCGATTGAATGGTTCCCCCTAAAAGATCTTTCAATGCTTCTTGAATATCCTGCGCCGTTTTAATATCGTATTCTTCTATGAGAGTGGCGATGATATTTTTCTTTCCTTCGGTTAATGGTTTCACTTTGTACACTTCTTTTTTCTCTTTCATAAAAATAGCCTTCTATGATATTTAATATTCTATCATAGAAGACTATATTTTTTAACAATTTACAGACTTTTTTCTACACCCCCTTTCAATGTGTTTCTATTAAAGTTTTATCAAGACTACATCAGTTCCTATTATAAAGCATTATTTACATTTCAATGTGTTTCTATTAAAGTACACATGCAGAATTATTCAGTAGAAATGACATACTATTTACATTTCAATGTGTTTCTATTAAAGTTAAATGCTTATTTGCTCTCCCTATTCCAATTCCCCAATTTACATTTCAATGTGTTTCTATTAAAGTTTGGAGATGCCTTAGCTCCTTTGATAGAAGGAACTTTATTTACATTTCAATGTGTTTCTATTAAAGTTACTACTTCTTTATTTACAATTCCAATTTTTAATAACTTTACATTTCAATGTGTTTCTATTAAAGTTCTTATAGAACCGTTGGGAGAGTCTATCTCTCCTAACTTTACATTTCAATGTGTTTCTATTAAAGTGGAGAGAAGATTGAATAAAGTAGAAGAAAAGGAAACTTTACATTTCAATGTGTTTCTATTAAAGTATTATCCTAAAGTAACTTTATAAACCTTAATCAATTTCTTTACATTTCAATGTGTTTCTATTAAAGTTACTTCAACTATCGTAATATTGAAAAAGAAAATCAACTTTACATTTCAATGTGTTTCTATTAAAGTTGAAATTTCTCCAGGTTGTAAATTTTTAATTTTAATCTTTACATTTCAATGTGTTTCTATTAAAGTTACTTCAACTATCGTAATATTGAAAAAGAAAATCAACTTTACATTTCAATGTGTTTCTATTAAAGTTCATATATTCTATTTGCTCTATTTGTATTAAAAATTGCTTTACATTTCAATGTGTTTCTATTAAAGTTGAAACAGCTATTTTTTTATAACTTTCATATTTTTCCTTTACATTTCAATGTGTTTCTATTAAAGTTATCTTTGGAAGTCAGAAAAAAGGCTGGCTACCTCACTTTACATTTCAATGTGTTTCTATTAAAGTTTTCTTAATAGTAAAAGGCTTTCCAGGTTCTCCCTGCTTTACATTTCAATGTGTTTCTATTAAAGTGAGAAAAGAAAGAAGTACGAATTGGGGATTTGAAAACTTTACATTTCAATGTGTTTCTATTAAAGTGAAGTTGTTTTAGCAGCTGTGCAAACAACAGGTTACTTTACATTTCAATGTGTTTCTATTAAAGTAAAAAATATAAAGACAGATCTATCAACAGAACAAGAACTTTACATTTCAATGTTTTTCTATTAAAGTTGGAGTACCAATTCCGAAAAAATTAAAAAAAGCACCTTTACATTTCAATGTGTTTCTATTAAAGTAAAAAATATAAAGACAGATCTATCAACAGAACAAGAACTTTACATTTCAATGTGTTTCTATTAAAGTTGGAGTACCAATTCCGAAAAAATTAAAAAAAGCACCTTTACATTTCAATGTGTTTCTATTAAAGTAAATTTACAAATTCTTGTAAAATAAACTTGGAAAACTTTACATTTCAATGTGTTTCTATTAAAGTTCAAATCTTTCTAAACCAAAGCCAAAACCTTAGTAACTTTACATTTCAATGTGTTTCTATTAAAGTTGAAAAGAAATTACAAATAATACATACGAAATTAACTTTACATTTCAATGTGTTTCTATTAAAGTTCTTTTAATTCAAGCAATCAAAGAGTTGAAGAAAGAGGCTTTACATTTCAATGTGTTTCTATTAAAGTCCGACTAAAGAAAAGTATTTTATTTCCAAGGATTTTTAATGTCAATTTTGTCTACCTAGTTGTAGTATGATTATTTTTTATTGTTTTAAAAAAGGAAAATGTAAAAAAATCTCCATAAACTCTTATTAAAATTAAGTTTGTCGATACCCTAGGAAATTTACACAATCAATGGTCGACAGATTCTAATTTTCTTTTCTATCCTATTTATCCTTTTTTTCTTTAATTATTTTCCCTAATCCTATCAAAGAATCATACTCACAAGAAACTACCTTTATCTCTTGATAAGAGTTTATCGTTATCTTTTTTTCTATGTTAGCTCCTTTAAGAAGATAAGACTCTACGCTCAAAGTATATTGCATCAATTTCTCTCGACAAAGAATTCTTTCTTCTTTTGAAATACTTTTTTCTTCCATGTTTTCACTCATTTGAGAATTTAATGGTAGCTTCAACTTTTCTTCTATTTTACGAATTTCCTCAATGTTTTGTTGATATACAGGAAGTGGGATAATCCTTTCTGATAATATATTACGAAAACGAAATTGACCTTCTTTGGCACTCATTTCGTTTGGTAAATATAAGCTTGGATTTTTTATAAAATCCTTAACTTCTTTGTAGTATTTAGTTGGTTCTAGTTTTTCTTTTGAATATGTTTGTTCTACTAAATCCATTTTTTCTTTTTCTGTCAAAATGTTTCCATTAGTTGAAAAATGTTGGCGAAGATCGTTTTTGGATATTTCGTATATTTCTTCTTGGATAGAGTAACCGATACCGGAACATTTCTTATCCCCACCATCAAACACATAGCAGTTAAAACCGTCTGTTTCCCATACTCGACTTCGAAAACATCTACCCATTCTTTGAAATAAACTATTCATATCGGACAGCTCCGTAATCAAAATATCAAAATCAATATCTAGAGAGACTTCCACAGCAGAACTGCTAATCCAAATTCCTTGACGATCATTGGGAGTATTATCTTGTTTTAGTAAGCTACCAAATTCAAGGATTGCTTTTTCTCGAATTGCTCTATCTTTTTTGATAAACTTGGCATGAAATAAATTTAGCTCTCTGTCCATTATATCATGGCTTAGTAATTTTTCTTGGGAAATTTCCATTTTTTCATATAAATCATGGTAGATTTCTTGACAACGTTTCACCGTATTACAGATAACTAACACTCGATTATTCTTGTATTTTTCCAAGATAAAATCTGCATTGATTTCTTTCTGTATCCACTGAACAGAATGACGACTTTCTTCCTTCACATAGGGAGTTGACATTTCAAATTCCAAACCTTGTTTTCGCATTAAATCCTTAATGAAGCCTGGAAAAGTAGCTGTTAAGATAGCAAATTTACCACCCATTTTTTGGATCATTGTCAGTCCTACTATTAAAAATCCGACCAAATCAGGTCCATACATTTGCACTTCATCAATGACTACTTTGGAATATGCCATTGTTGCTAATTTTGCTTCATATCCGCGGTAACGAAATACAAAAGGAAATAGTTGGTCTAAAGTGCAAATCGTCAGCGGCAGAGATAACTGTCTGGTTTTTATATAATAATTCTCCCATTCAAAACCGCTTCCCTCTTGCAATTCTTTTTCTTTCTCCCAAAGTTGCAAATAACTTTCTAAGCTCTCTCCATGAAGTAGAGCAAGTCTTTCTTCCACTCTATCATTCTTGATAATTTTATTCTTTATTCTATCATAAATAGCATCAATTGCAGTTCTAAGCGGTAGTATAAAAAAGCCTTTATGATCTCCAATCCACCATAATCCGGCTTCTGTTTTTCCAAGTCCTGTCTGTGCGACTACAATCACATTATCTTCTTGATGTGATTTCATATATTCCTGAAGGTTGTTCCAATCACTTTTTTCCATCCCTCTTGATGTTCGTTCCACATTTAAGTCCTGCATAAAAGTTTCTAATCCTTTTTCCAGAAAATCATTTTTATGTTCAACAGGTATATGAGCACTCGCTGCATAATCTATTCGGTTTAACAATCCTTTTAACAAAATATAGAAAACAGCTTTTTCACATTCCTTGGGGTTTAGAATATCCACCGGAAATTCTTGATAAAAAGAATCTTCAAAATAAAGATTTGAGTCAAAATAAATTTTTTTTTGATTTAATAATGGATATTGTTGAGGATTCATACAAATGATTTCCCACATTTGTTTGACATCTTCGCTCATTTCTTGTAATTGAGACCTGATTTGATCAATCTTATAACTTAGTAAATCTTCTCTATTATGATGAAATAAAATTGCACTATACAAAAGCTGTATTTCTTCCATAGGAAATTCCTTTGCCAATTCTTCTGCATTTAAACAAGCGATACTTAATATGGCATGTGGTAATTCATTCCGTTGTTTTTTTCCTGTTAGAATTCTATTTTGAAATGGGAAATTGATTTTACCCCAATCATGATAAACACATACTAAATACAGTACTTTCCATACTCTAGGAATCTTTTCTATAAAATTTGGATATATTGTTGAGATTCTAAAATATTCTTGTAGCAATATTTCAGTATGTTCCATGATTGTTTCTAGTGGATTGGATTTTGCCAAAAACTCATTTTTTATTTTTTTTGACATCTATCATCTTCGCCTCCCGATTCTCTGCCTCAACTATTTTCTTTATTTACCATAACATTATGCCTCAAATACCATATAATTATCTTCATCAAGCCAAAGTTGTTTCATAGCTTTCGTAGTAATCTTTGAAGTATATAACACTTTTACTTTTTCCCAACGTCGTATCCATTTTGGATCTTTCTCTTTTCCATAATTTTCTAAATAGTATCTTTTATTAAGTAGATACTTCGTTCCTCTGGCTTTCACTCCACGCTCCGTGTTTCTTCCTTCCACAAGCCCTTCTTCCAAATACTCCAAAGGAATATAAGCATATAAATCTTCTTTCTTTTTGGCATCTTTATGTGTTCTTTGAGTAATCTCCACTTCCTTTACTTCTTGGATCACTGCCAAATCTTCTCTTCTACCCAAAGATGGATATTCCCACGGTGTTTGAAATGCTTCTCGAATTTCTTTTGTTTCATGCTCATTTTCAGGTCTGATATGTAAAATTAATTGCACCTGTGATAATAATTCAGCTGTACCGATTCCTCGACTAATTCCAAATCCTCCAGCATCCATTTGATGTCTGCTCTTATCATATTTTGCTCCACTCTTAAACTCATATCGAGTATATAAATCATTGGTTTTTGAAATGTATTTCCCTTGAATACTAATTTTCATAGGGTGATATTCTTGATAGCGACAAAGATTATGTACCATGCCAATAACTGTTGAGTAAGGAGGCAGAGGATAACTCTCCTTTAACTGAAAAGACATAGGGTGACGATAATTTACCAAATCTTGATATAAAATAACTCTAACAGCTTTCATAATATGACTGCACCTCTTTTTTCAAATGATCAAAGAATTTTGACATTGGTATTGCTCCAAGTTCTTCTTTTAATTGCAGATTATTCCTAAACTTACCCTCTACCAAACCACATATTGTTTCTTCTTTCATATTTTTTGGCAAAATATTTTGTAATAAATTGATATTGATAGCATTATTTTTTACTTCTACCGCATTCTGAAAAATAGGATTTTTTATATCGTACACTCCTCCAATAGCAAAGAGTGGTTTTAAATCCTCTCTTCTTCCTCGAATATCTCGGTACAACATAGATATGGTATCTAATAATTGGATAACACGCCTACTCTTTTCTTCTTGTGATAAATAAATCTCTTCCACTTCATCTATTCCTATTTGATCTAAGTCTACTGTTAAAGTATAACTATAGTAAGAATGATGAATTTCCGACTGTGCAATATTCATATTTTCTTGCAAACGGTCTGCTAATCCTTTGTTAGTTAAAAAATCTAAATCCCCTTTAAATGTTTCCAAAGATATTGCATGAGATAAACGGACTTTTGCTGATCGTTTTTTCCCTGCTGTCTTTTGCTCTGTTTTTAAATATCCAAAAAAATCAAGCTCCGGATATTTTTCAATCGTTGCATTCTTATGAAATTGAATCACTTTTTTATCTGCACTTCCTTCAGCACTTACTTCTGCCAAGGGGCAATTTAATTGTTCTACAATATTATAGCGAATCGCTTGTCTTGAGATATATGTGTACTGATCTCCATTATTTCTAGCTACTTTTTTTAAAGCACTCACATTTCCTACCGCTTCTCCGTAGTTAGCACTTCCTGCCTCAAAAATCATAGTCACTGTCAATCCCTTTACTTTCATCTTTTATCCCCCTTCTTTTTAATTTTTTGACGTATTTCCTTCATTTTTCCACTCTTCACCTAACATTCCTGTAACAAATGCATAGCCCAATTCTTTAAAAGCCAACTCTTGATGCAAATAATCCGAAAATAAAGATGGAATTGGTTTTTGCACATACATATGAGCATTGATAAGAGAATCCATAAAAGCGATCTTATTATTTGTTTTTAGAGCATTTAGCATTCGATAGGCAATGCCATCTAATTTTTTATTGTATTTTCCTTCTTCAAAACCACCATAAGCTTCCTGTAAATGATGTCCGATAATTCTTGCTCGTTCTAACGGATTGTACTCTTTCTTCTCGTCTTTCATATACCCTACCTCCTTTAAAAATATGTCGTTAATTTCAATTATAGTACCTACTGTTCCCATTTTATAATAACAATCCTCACCGTTGGATATTTTTAGTCGCACTAACTTATGAATCAATAAAAATAAATTTTCACCCTGCATAAGTCGTTTTATTGTTTCATTATAAATATAATAAATATCATTTCCCTCTTTGAAAGAGGATTTACGAATATATTCCAAATCTGTACGGCACTTCTTGATTATACTCAGAAATTTTCTCGATAAAATACTAAAAGTGTATCGTTTTTTTTCAAGGCGAACTACTTGAATATCAGATAAATCATACTCCACATGTTCATTCATTTCTTTCGACATTCCTGAAACTAATGCTCCATAGATGGATTTTCCATCTTTTTTTTCTCCTAAGACATTTTTAAAAATAAGATCATTGATTCGAAGCATTTCTTTTAAATGAGTATTCGCATTGACGAAAATTCCCTTATCATATAAATAGGTAAATCCTGCAGGAACACAAGCATATATCAGTCTACAAAGTGGACAAATATGCACGTAATTATTAAAATTCCATACATGAGAAGTCTTTCTCGCCACGTCAAAACCAATGTGATTCATAAAGCTTAAATCTATATTGGTATCTTTAATAGATTCTCCACAACTAAAACAACGATATTTAAATTTAGTTTTTTCCTGTTTTAGATACTCTTGTGTAGTTTGTACAAAATATTTGTCAAATTCAAAGTACATATTCTGCTCTTTTACTTGTGGATTGAGAATGCTGATTCCATCCCAAGCATTTTTTATAATGTTATAAATGACGTTTTTAGCTCCGATATATTTTTGACTATCTTCCTGTTGAAGAAAATCATAGATTTCTTCTAAATGAGTAATCAACTTCTTCACATCTGAAATTCCATCTTCTATAGATTCCTTTTTCCTTAAATGAACTTTTTTAAGTTCTTTTTCTTTTTCCAAAGGATCAAAAGGACATCTTATCAATGGATACATTGCACGATAACTATTACTTTTCAGATATTTTTTTACATTCTCTACATGCTCATTCAGTTTCTCTAAGTCTTCTTTACCAAAGTTTTCATAATTTTTTTCTTTAAATTGGCTGATATTTTCTTTAAAATTTAAGGTTCGGTAAAGAGAAAGTACATTTTTATACTGCTTTATAAAATATCGAAAATATTTTTCGGAAAAATTCTGAAGTAACTCTGCTGAAAAACGAATTTGGTCTTCTTCTAGAGAAATACTAGATTTTTCATCACTTTCTTCTTCTTCCAAAATACGATAAAGTCCTATAATACCTGCATTCTTTAGCCAATCTTCTGATCGAATTACAATTGTTTCCATCAAATTTCCACCTCCTATTTAACTTTCATCATACCAAATCCAGTACTTTTTAAACTTCCAATTCCTGCTTTAGATAAATAATCCAGTATATATGATTTTGCTTTTATCTCTAACTCACAAATATTTGCCAAGACTTCTATTCCGTAGTGTTTAACTTTTACTTCTTTGTTTTTTAATACTCTTATTTCCATTGCCTGAACCTCATCTTTTGCCTCTGGAAAAGTATCAACAATTTGAATTTGGAGATTTTGAAGAAACAATTGCTGTCCTTTTGACTCTGATAAACTGTAAAACCAATCCCGATTCGTCTCTTCATTATGCTCTCTCACTACGCAGGGTGACATTGTTTGGAAAAAAGCTACATCTGTAGAAATTAGTTTTTCTTTTTGTAGTTTAATATTCGTAATACACATAGAAATATCTTTATAGAAGTAGCTGTGATTTTTTCCTTTTAATAAAGCATTATAGATATGAATTCCCAGTTCTAAGTCATAACAAGATAAATTTAATACTATCTGCTTATTCGGTATTTCTATAGTTTCTCTTTTAAAGTTACATTTCCCTAAAAACAATGAATAGGTAAAATTCTTACGAATAGTTGCTTTGCTCCCATATAATTTATAAAATAGTTCAGGATTTTCTTTTTCCATCCAGAACTTAATCAAAGAAAGGAAAATCCGAGAACGATCTTTGGGAATTTCTGATTGATTTAATTGAATTGTTACTGTAAAACGCATACTGAACCTCCTTTATTTTTTATATTATATTCTAAAGGGAATATTATGTCAATAATACATTTTATTTATCTATAAATTTAATTAAAATATAGACTAGTCACTACTTTTCATTATGTTTCTATTAAAAAAATTTTTATTTTATATTCTAATTTTATATTTCAG
>UMHQ01062873.1_pt1 | contig 11460 bp, 8 predicted proteins | sample 1965531 | NCBI WGS metagenome assembly UMHQ01 (sample SAMEA4836098, study PRJEB28245) | human gut metagenome | biome: gut microbiome; material: fecal sample | place: Denmark | collected 2008
CATAAAGATAAATACTGCACTTATCAGGCGCAGGTTAAGGAGCACTCGCTTAAAGTGTAAAGAGGTGAAAAAGGGGCTTCGCGGACACAGCAATGTGGACATATTGTATGTGAGTGACCTCGTAAAACCGGGGCTTGTAGAGGAAGTAGAAAAGAATCTGGACAGCTATGTAATAGACCATGTGGGTGACTCGGGAGTTCTTGAACAGTTTGCTGAGGCAAAATGGTATTCGCCGTTTCCACAGATTCAGACCACAAAGCGGCCGGATGTGGCGGTAAATGCGCTCCTAGAGGGGAGGGTGGTGGTGCTGTGCGATAATTCACCGATAGCAATAATACTGCCAACCACCATGAACAATTTTTTAAAAACCGCAGATGATTACTATAACAGAACGATAGCGGCAAGCTTTGCCAGGCTGATAAGGTACGTGGCTGCCTTCATGTCATTTACATTGCCGGGGCTTTATCTGGCGGTCACAAATTTTCATACACAGATACTGCCGACACCACTCATACTGGCGTTTTATGAAGCCAGACTCGGCTGCCCGTTTCCCCAGCTCATAGAGGTGCTCATGATGGAGCTGTCCTTTGAGCTGCTTCGCGAAGCCGGCATAAGACTTCCCGGAGCAATGGGAAACACGATAGGCATAGTCGGAGGCCTCATAATCGGACAGGCAGCAGTGGATGCAAATTTAGTAAGCCCTATAGTGGTCATTCTTGTTGCATTCACCGCACTCTGTTCGTTTGCCATACCGAGTGAGGAGTTTGCATTTTCATTTAGGATACTCAAATTCGTTGTAATAATGATGTCGGCATGGCTTGGATATTTTGGATTTTTAATAAGTCTGATGGTGATACTTTTGCATCTCGCAAAGCTCAAAAGCTGTGGTTACCCATACATGATGCCATTTGTGGGCAGCGAGCTGACAGGCGGCGAGGATGAAAAGGACAGTATAATACGATTTCCGCTTCGCAGACTATGGAGGCGGCCTGTATTTGCAAGAGAAAAGGAGTGCAGAAAGCTGAAAGGAAATAATGATGACTAAAAATATGAGCACAAGCTACACATTTGCACAAAATGAAAGCATATCGCCCCGCCAGCTATACAGGTTATACGTCTTTAATCTGCTTGGAGTCGGCACACTGGTGCTTCCAAACAATCTGGCGAAGCTTGGAAAGTATGCCTTTATCTCAATCGCACTCGGAGTTTTCATGGCATGGCTATTCATGTGGATAGTAAGCGAGGTACGTGAACGCAGGAAAACGATATATGACAGAAGCATTGATAAAACAAAATATGCGAAAATGTTAATTTATGATTTAATTATTGCGATATACGAGCTGTCACAGGCCGCATTTCTTGCATGGATATTTGTAAAGCTGATACGTGACAGCCTTATACCGGATGAGTCATTTACAGTTGTACTCCTTGTGATAATGGCGGTATGCGCTTATGCGCTAAGTGGCGGAGTGGAGTGCCGGGCAAGGGTATACGAGGTAGTATTTTTCTTTGTGCTGATACCGCTTGCTGCTATGCTTTTGTTTGCGATATCGGATGTGAGATTTGACTATCTGATGATTAAGGACAGAGTCGGTGTGGACTTTTGCATAGCGGATTTATTTGCGGGTGCATACTATGTGTTTGCAGCATCCATTTCCGTGTTCAATGTGCTGTTTGTAAGGGAACGCACTGCCTCACAGATACGGGGGAGTGTGAGTAAAGCAATATTCACATATGCAGGCATTCTTTTTTTATTGTATGCAGTATTGCTTGGAAACTTCGGAAAATATTCACTGTCGGAAATAGAGTTTCCGGCTGTTGTACTGATGAGTGATGTGCAGATAAAAGGCAGCTTCTTCAAGAGGGCAGATGCACTGATGCTGTCGGTGTGGTTTTTCAAGCTGTTTTCAGTACTCAATATGAGCCTTTATTATGCGGTTTTAAGATGTGAGAATTTTGCTGAAAATACGGGAAAAATTATATTTACATTTAATAAAAACCGGCATTCCTGCAGCAATAAGCAATTTGGCTCTGACAGACAGAAAAGTCATGACAAGGAAAAGAGCACTATGAGAAGCTGGTGCATCATTTTTGTCATAGCAGTCACAGCGACCTTAGCATATATTCTTGAAAGTGGAGATGAAATCGTGAAAAAATATCTTGGATTTTTATTGTGCATAGCGATACCGGTCATAGTAGTGCTGACGATAGGTCTCATGCTCACCGGCTGCAGTGCAGTGGAACTTGAGGAGCGCTGTTTTCCGACACTTGCGGCGGTCGATATTGTAGATGTAGATACTGACGAAATAACCGATAAAGAAGTAACTGATAACAAAGCATATGTTAGCCACAGAGATGTTTCGGCAAATGAAAATAGCGGATATATAGAGTTCTACTATAACATGGACAAATCATACGAACCGGAATATGCAGATGATATCAAAACAGCCGTGGACAGCTTCGAGGATCGGCTGTCACAAAAAGCCGATACCAATCATTTGAAGGTGATTTTAATAGGAAAAACACTTAGAAAAGATAAAGCAGCTTATTCAGACTTCATGGAATATTGCAAGACATCAAAAAAATTTCCGAGAAACACATATGTGTGCATAGCAGATGATATAAATGATATCTTTGATAACATGGGTGATTATTATGAGCAGAAAATAAATAAGGAGAATCATGAGGATGGTGAACCGATAATTACACTTGGCACCTTGCTGGATGACTATACGAATGAAATTCATGAAACCCGGTAAAATTTTCAAAAAGGATGAATAAGCTCGTCAAATAAGGCAATACTTGTTTACATGAGAAAGAAAATAATAATAACAACCATAGCAATAATATCCCTTACGGCAGCGATAGCTGCAAAAAATCATACACCTGCCGCAAACACCAATAGTATAGCGTGTACAGCCGACATGCAAAAATCCATCGCCGGCAAAATCCTGCGTTTCCACGTGCTGGCAAACAGCGACAGCGAAGCAGACCAGAATGTGAAAAAGCAGGTGCGCGATGCAGTAGGGGCTTACATAGAGCCATATCTGCTGGAGTGCGAAAATATCGAAGAAACCAGAGCCACCGTAAATGACCATATGGACGAAATAATAGCGGTATCAAAGGAGACGCTTGCAGCAAACGGTTTTACATATGGCGCATCGGCAGAGCTTACACACACTGATTTCCCGGAAAAGACGTATGGGGACTATACATTTCCTGAGGGAAATTACGAGGCGCTTGAAATAACACTGGGCGATGGAGCCGGTCATAACTGGTGGTGCGTGCTGTATCCAAACATGTGCTTTAGAGGCAGTGTGTACGAGGTGGTGGAGGACGAAGCAAAGGAAAATCTTAAGGAGGTACTCACTCCGGACGAGTATGAGAGCATATTTGACAGTGGAAAATATGAAATAAAACTAAAAATCCTTGATATTTTCAGATAAAACAGTTAGTATATTCATGCTGAAAAAATATATTAAAAGAAAATATGTGATGACAAATTATTAAAACGTGAATTAATTTAGATATGCAAGAGGATAAGGAGAAAGAAATGACAAAGGATGTAGTAGTATCATTAAAGGGCTTACAGCTCGCACCGGATCAGCAGTCGGATGCGGTAGAGGTGATTGCCCCGGGAGAGTATTATATAAGAAATAACAAGCACTATGTGCTTTTTGAGGAGATAATGGAGGGTGAGACCCAGACACTCAAAAATATGCTTAAATTCAATGACAATTATCTTGAGTTCACCCGCAAGGGACCTATGAGTGTACATATGATATTTGAGAAGGGAAAGAAAAACCTGACATATTATTATACACCGTTTGGAAGTATCCAGATAGGTATTGATGCCACAAGCATAGAGGTAAAGGAGACTGAGGACGAGATAAGGGCAGAGGTAAAGTATGCACTTGATGTCAACTATGAATTTGTAGGCGACTGTCACATCAATATAGCTGTGAAGAAAAAAGGCGCAGCAGTCAAAATTGCATAAAAGTCTGCCAAGCCTATGGGGTAAAAAATATATAAAGCATAAAAAAACAGAGCATGTGAGGAGGAAAGCCATCCCACATGCTCTGTTTATGTACATGAAAATTAAATCATGATATTATTTCTGCTTAGCCTTTTTGGCAGCCGCTTTAGCAGCTTTTCTTTCAGCCTTTGCAGCCTCCTCAGCCTTGAGCTGTTCGTTGGCCTTGCTGTAGTTTTCTGCCATTCTTGCACGGAAGCCTTTTTTCTTCTTAGGCTTCTCAAGAGGTCCTCTGATACCGCGGACAGCTGTGATGTAGATACCGCTGACAGAAGCCTTAACCTCTTTCTTTAAAGGAATCTCATCAAAGATCTGCTCGTCTGCGATAAGAGTCATGACTCTTGGTCCGACCTTGGCCTTGACTACAGGCAGCTTTGAGCGGCGCATAAGCTTTGGTGTCTGCTCAATAATCTGCTGTGGGAGACCGGCATCCTTTAGCTTCATACGCTTTTTGTCAATGATTAGCATATTGACAGTCTGTGATGCTGCAGCTATCTGCTCGTCCTGCTCTTCCTTTCTTTTTTGTGCTTTTTTACCGAGGATTGTTAATACTATAAATGCTACCACAAGCACTACTGCGATAACAATAAGTACGATTAATGCTGGATTCAAAACGTATCCCTCCTAAAAATTTGCTTATTTAAATTAATTCTATCAAATATGCTAAAAAAAATCAATCTTTATTGCAAGAATAGGTAAAACCGTAGTATAATAGAACTATATTTTGGGAAAAGTCTTTAGAAGATGCAAAGGGGTATTTATTAATGAAGAAAATTGCTCTTCTAGCTGATGGCTGGAGAAGATATGTAACATATTCGTGGGTTGAGGGCATCATGGAAGGCTCTAAAGAGCTGGGACTGGATGTGTGCCTGTTTTTTTACAACACCAACGGAACCTGGAGTCAAGATCCAAAGTTTAACAAAGGCGAGTATGCGCTGAACGATTTGCCTGATTTAAACAGCTTCGACGGAGTGGTATTTGACTGCACCAATACGATCAACCAGGATGAGATACATTATATGGTCAGAAAGCTTCAGTCGGTAAATGTGCCGGTAGTGAGTATCGGGTATAAGGTTGATGGGTTTTACTATGTAGGCAACGACAATAAGAGGCTGTTTCGCAAGGTGATGGATCATATGTACTATGAGCATGGCTGCAAAAGCTTTGTGTTTGCAGGTGGTCCGACGTATCATTATGAGAACAGAATTCGTTTTGAGGCCTTCAAGAAGGCTTTAAGTGATTATGGCATACCACTTACAGCTGATATGTACATGTTTGGTGATTTTGATTATCAGACAGGTGTCAGGTATATGAGTGATTGGCACGAGAGCAAAAAGCCGTTACCGGATGTCTTTTTATGTGCAAATGACAATATAGCAGCAGGACTGTGTGCGACAGCAGAGGTTCTTGGATACAAGGTACCACAGGATTTTAAGGTCACAGGCTTTGACAATCTGGATAAGGCTGCGTATTTTAACCCACAGATTACAACAGTGGATAACAACAGGGGCAATATAGGCAGAAATGCTCTTGAGATATTTAAGGCGCTTTGGAATGGCACGGGCGATGCTTCTGATAAATACCTTGATTCTGAGTTTATCCCGGCTGAGAGCTGCGGATGCCCTAATACCGGCAGAGTGGATTATCGTAATTACATAAAGAATATTATCAAAGGCTCCGTTGCAAGAGAGCAGGAGGAGGATGCAGTAATGATCCTCCAGAAAGAGCTCGAGGAGTGCAATGAATACTATGATTTGTTTGAGAGATACTCTGACTATATACAGAGCATGAAGTGTGACGGAGTGTATGTGGTCGGTGTTTCTGATCTGGCAGCTGCAAGGAACAATGCACACTTTAGGAAGCATGGCTATGATATTGACGACGAGGTTGTACTCTATGCGGATGACAAGGACAATGGAAAGCTTGAGTTTAAGAGTGTAAATGACCTTATGCAGTACATGCAGAGTGTAGATAAAAACACCTGCTATATGTATTGCTCGCTGCATTTCAGGGACGAGATAGTGGGCTATGTAATACTCAGGAATCCTGAGTTTTTGTACGACCATCCTGAGCAGTTTGATATACAGTCTGCCCTGCTCAAGAGGCTTGAGAATCTTTTTAAGCAAAAGGTACTTGAGAATACAAATAATGAGCTTAAGAATCTCTACAACCATGATGCGCTCACAGGCCTATACAATCGTGTGGCATGCAATGAGATGGTCATTCCTATGTTTGCTGAGCTTGAAGACCAAAATGTCGGCTGCACCATAGTATTTCTCGATGTGGATGATTTCAAGGATATAAATGATACCTACGGACACCAGTACGGTGACGAGCTTTTAAAGACTGTGGCGAGGGTGCTTGATGAGCAAAAGCCTGAGGGAAGTATGGTATATAGATTCGGTGGAGATGAATTTATCGTGTTTATCCCTGGGGACAGACATGACACTGCTGAGAAGTATATAAAGCGCGTGTATGATATCATGGAGCAGCACAGCCTGTTTATCAGTCACGGCATCATATATACGAAGCCGGGCAGTGGTAAGAGCTTTGACGATTATCTAGTAAGTGCTGACACAAAGATGTATCAGCTTAAGCAGCAGCGCAAGCAGAAAAAGGATAGCAATTTCTTAAAGGGAGTGGATATTTCATCCGTTCCTATGATGGTTGACAATAATATACAAATAATGGACAGGGAAGGTCATGTGTGCAGGGTATTTGATTTTTTAAAGCTGAATAATGTAAATTCAGTCCGTCTGCGCATATGGAATGAGCCTGATAAGGTGCCGGAGTCTAAGGGGTATTGCAGTCTTACATATGTTCTCGAGATGGCTCATGTCATTAAAAAATACAAAATGCATTTTCTGCTTGATTTTCATTATTCGGATTACTGGGCAGATCCGGGACAGCAGAATAAGCCTGATGCGTGGAAGAATTTAAGCTTTGATGAGCTGAAGGAGGCAGTGCACAAGTACACATATGATGTGCTATACAGATTAAAAATCATGGATTGTGCGCCGGATATGGTTCAGATTGGCAATGAAATAAGGAGTGGTATGCTGTTTCCGGATGGTGCAGTGCCACAGTACAGGCAGCTGGCTGCGCTTGTAAATGAGGGAATCAGAGCTGTCAGGGAGCTGCTCCCGGAGACAAAGGTCATGATTCATCTGGATCAGGGAGGCAGATATAACTGTATTATGCCTTGGCTTGATTCTATGTTTAATGCGGGCATGCTGCCGATTGACGCGATTGGCCTTTCCTTTTATTCGTTCTGGCATGGTACCTTCATGGATTTGAAGGATACTATGAGCAGGCTCATAAAATTATATAATCTGCCGGTTTATATTGTGGAGACAGCTCATCCGTGGAGACATTGCAAAGGAGATCATATCTCGAAGGAACTCATGGAGACTGCAGGCCTTGATGCAGGCAGCGCAGAGCAGAAGAAGTCTCTTGAAATAATCATGCAGATAGCAGCAGAGGTGTCAAAAGATACCGGAAAGACCGGTGTATACTACTGGGAGCCTGTCGGTGTGCCTGGTAAAGGCATGGGAACCTGGTTTGAGAATATGGGTATGTTTGACGAGCATGGCAGGGCTTTGCCGGGCTGGGATGCAATCAGGGACTTTGATCAGAAAAATCCTCCGATTAAAGAGCTTGATAAGTATATTGAATCACTTTATGAGTATGAAGAAACACCGGAGGTGGAGGATTTCATGAAGCTTCTTATGATTCATGGAAATCTAATCTCAAATCCTGAATTTAAGGATGGATTTAATAATTGGCAGATTGAGACAAGCCTCGAAGAAAGACAGTATACACTGGGTAAGGATGGAGTGTTTATCTCTTCGGATGCCAATTTTGACTATTCGATAAGCCAGACGGTGGATATTGAATATACCGGTGAGTATATAGCAGCGGTTGACTATAGAGGAACCAATACAACAGGTGTCGATGTCAAGCTGTTTATGGATGTGGAGGATGAAAGCGGCGTTCATACATATACAAGCGACATTTTCCCTGCTGATGTCAGGTTTGTGACACATCTGCTTAAGCCGGTAAGGCTGCAAAAGAATGCCAGGGTGACAGTAGGGCTTAGGATGCATACGCCTCCGGTGTTTGCAAAGATAAAGAAAATTTCACTCGTTGTAATTTAACCTGATATGTGATATTGTAGATAGGTATAGTGTTTTGCGGATGCGTTTTTGCCGTGGCAGGGCATTGTACATATAAATAACATGACTTACAGATTTCAGGAGGATTCCAATGAGTGAGAAGAAGAATACAGGTAAGAAGGCAGTCATAGCAGTGATTGTGATTGCACTTATCGTGGTAATTATTGCGCTTGCTGTTGTGATAAGCAACAAGAGCAAAAAGGATGGCTCAAAGAGCGCAACAGAGGCAGGCACCGAGGCCGGCAGCGAGACGATGCGAAGCGGACAGTTTGACATAGACTACGCAAAGCAGGTTACAAAGCTTGCAGACTATTCAGGTGTTGCAATTACAGTCTCAAACGATTATGAGATAAACGATACAGCAAAGCAGACATATCTGACCAATGTGCTTCAGTCATATGGTGCAGATGCGTACAAGCAGGTTACAGATCGTGATACAGTTGCAGATGGCGATTATGTCAAGGTTGATTACACAGGATATAAGGATGGCAAAGCATTTGATGGTGGTTCTGCTACAGATGTGATGCTTGATGTGACAAATAACAGCCAGGTCGGCGGTTCATCCTTTATTGATGGATTTACAAAGCCTATAATCGGAGCCAAGGTGGGTGACAAGGTTAAGGGTGACGTGACATTCCCGGAGGATTATGGCAATGACGACTTAAACGGACAGACAGTTACATTTGAGTATACAGTAAAGGGCATTTACTCAGCAGATCCTGTTGCACTTGCTGATATGACAGACGAGCAGGTCAACACAGTGTTTGGAAAGGCCGGAGTGACAACTAATGCCCAGCTTACCACACAGATTGAGAAAGATTTGAAGCAGCAGCTCTACAGCGCTGAGGTGGACAAGATAAAGAGCTACATGATTGAAAACAGCACAGTCGAGATTCCTGATGAGTATCTACAGGCCAGACTCAATGAGTATATTGCTTCATTTACCAAAGAAAATGTCAAGGATGGACAGACACTTAAGAAATATTTAAAGTCCAACTACAACATGACAGTGGATCAGGCCACAGAGAAGTGGAAGGAGAATCTGACAGACCAGATAAAGACAGAGTTCATCTTTGGACTTATCGCTGAGAAGGAAAATATCAAGATGGATGATGATGCCTTCAACAGCTATGTAGATTACATCGTATCAGCCAGCAATGGTCAGTTCAGCAAGGCTTCTGAGGTATACAAGTATTTTGGAAGCGGACACAAGGATGAGGGAAAGACATACCTTAAGAACCAGTACCTTGTAAACAAGGCTATCGATACAGTCACAGAGAAAGCAAATGTGACATTTGAGGATGGCAGTGCAGCGCCGGATACTTCAAGTGGCAGCGCGGATGCCGAATAATAACGATAAATATGCTGTCTGTGGTGATGCGCAGGCAGCTTAAATGGAGGATTAGATAATGGAACTTACAAACATACGCGAGATTTTCCGCAACAAGGACAAATTCGCTGACAAAGAGGTGACTATCGGAGGATGGGTCAGAAGCAATCGTAATTCAAAGAATTTTGGATTTATCGTGGTAAACGACGGTACATTTTTTGAGCCAATCCAGGTTGTATACGGAAATGGCTTAGACAACTATGATGAGGTTGGCAAGATCAATGTCGGAGCTGCAATTATCGTAAGAGGTACACTTGTGCTTACTCCGGATGCAAAGCAGCCATTTGAAATTCAGGCCGCAGAGGTGACTGTTGAGGGTGCATCCACACCGGATTATCCTCTGCAGAAGAAGAGACATACATTTGAGTATCTTCGTACAATCTCACACTTAAGACCTCGTACCAATACTTTTGAGGCAGTTTTCAGAGTGCGCTCACTCTGCGCATATGCTATTCACAAATTCTTCCAGGAGAGGGATTTTGTGTACGTGCACACACCGCTTATCACAGGAAGTGACTGTGAGGGTGCAGGAGAGATGTTCCAGGTGACCACACTTGATTTGAACAATCTACCTATGACAGAGGATGGAAAGGTGGATTTCTCAAAGGATTTCTTTAATAAGCCTACCAACCTTACTGTTTCAGGACAGTTAAACGGCGAGACATATGCTATGGCATTCAAGAATATCTACACCTTCGGACCTACCTTCCGTGCGGAGAATTCAAACACCACACGTCATGCGGCAGAGTTCTGGATGATTGAGCCTGAGATTGCTTTTGCAGACCTTGAGGATGATATGATGCTTGCAGAGAGCATGCTCAAGTATGTTATCAACTATGTGCTTGAAAATGCACCTGAGGAGATGGCATTTTTCAACAATTTCGTGGACAAGGGACTCCTTGACAGATTAAGAAATGTTGTTGAAAATGATTTTGCCCGTGTGACATATACAGAGGCTATAGATATCCTTTCAAAACACAACGACAAGTTTGATTACAAGGTATCATGGGGCTGTGATTTGCAGACTGAGCATGAGAGATACCTTACAGAGCAGATTTACAAGCGCCCTGTATTTGTCACAGATTATCCGAAGGAGATAAAGGCCTTCTACATGAAGCTGAATGACGACGGAAAGACTGTTGCAGCAGTTGACTGTCTTGTACCGGGAATCGGAGAAATCATCGGTGGAAGCCAGAGAGAGGATGATTACGACAAGCTTCTTGCCAGAATAAATGAGCTTGGACTTTCAGAGGATGACTACAAGTTCTACCTTGACTTAAGAAAATACGGCTCTGCAAGACATGCAGGCTTTGGACTGGGCTTTGAGAGATGCGTAATGTATCTTACCGGCATGGGCAATATCCGTGACGTTATCCCATTCCCTAGAACAGTTAATAACTGTGAGCTGTAATCACGAATGAATTTCATACATGAATAATTACCGCTCTCTGCACATATATATGATGTGTGGAGGGCGTTTTTATGTGGAGAAAAATCAAAGGTCCTGTTATAACAATATGTATCATGCATCTTACGGCGCTTTTGTGCCTTATCATACTTTCCATAGTACAGTGCTTTGTCGACATGGCGGAGTGGATAAGCTTTGCACTCTCAATGGCGGTCAATATAGTGGTGGGGCTTGTGTGCGGATTTTTGCTCAAATGCTGCTTTCACCGCAGACGTTTTATCAGGGTGACGGTCGTAGCATACTGGATAACGTATGTGATAGCAACAGTGGTCATAGATATAGGTGAATCAAAAAATATATTCGAGCTTTTGATAATACTCCTTCTGGTAATGTTTTCAGCGCTTGTTTTTCGCTAACTTGAAAAAGTAAATTCCAGTGCAGAAGTAAATTCCAC
>UMHQ01068513.1_pt1 | contig 11422 bp, 8 predicted proteins | sample 1965531 | NCBI WGS metagenome assembly UMHQ01 (sample SAMEA4836098, study PRJEB28245) | human gut metagenome | biome: gut microbiome; material: fecal sample | place: Denmark | collected 2008
TCTTTGCCAGCAGTGGAAGAATGGGCTTCATCAATAATCACAGCAAACCGCTTATTTTTCAGATCCTTTACACTATCCACGATATAGGGGAACTTTTGAATGGTAGTTGCAATGATTTTGGTATTGCCATTCAATGCAATCGCCAGATCAGCCGAGTTACACTTATCGTCCATCACACGGATGAGACCGGCCTTGTGCTCCATGCCCATGATGGCTTTCTGCAGCTGACGATCCACCACCACGCGGTCGGTCACAATGATGATATTGTCAAAGATGATTTTGTTGTCAGCGTCATGCAATGAACTCAAACGATGAGCCAGCCACGCAATAGAGTTTGTTTTTCCCGAACCGGCGCTGTGTTGGATCAGGTAATTCTGTGCAGTACGGTTCACACGGACATCGGCGAGAATTTTACGAATGACATCCAACTGATGGTAGCGGGGGAAAATGAGGTTTTCAGACCGCTTGACCTTGCTGGTCCGGTCATCGACTTTCTCCTTCACCTCAACAAAGATGAACTTGCTGATAAGGTCCAGGATGGTATCCTTCGTCAGAATGTCCTCCCACATATAGGACACGCTGTATTTGTCCTCAAAAGTAGGATTCCCTGCACCGGCTGTCACCCCCTCGCCGTTGCCCCTGTTAAAGGGGAGGAAGAATGTGGCATCTCCAGCCAATTTGGTGGTCATATAAACTTCTTCCAGATCCATGGCAAAGTTTACAAGGCAGCCCGCCTTAAACAGGAACAGACGGGTCTTGGGATTTCGCTCGGTGCGGTACTGGTAAATGGCATCCTGGTAAGACTGGCCGGCAGTGTTGCACTTCAGCTCAAAGGAGATGATGGCAAGGCCGTTCAGAAAAATCACCACATCGATGCGCTCTTTATCGCTGGCCCAGACCTCCTCCATGACAGAGAAGATATTTTGGCCGTATTTGCGAGTCAGTTCCGGGTTGAAGGTGGTGGCAGGCTTTGTGTACATCAGTTCCAACTTTTGATTGGAGATCTCAATACCATGCTTCAGCACCTCAATCAGGCTGCCACGGGCTTTGGTGGTTTCTGCATTGATAAAGCTTACGATGGTATCCTCCAGATCGTCCTTGTATATTTTGCGCAGGTACTCCATCGTATCCGGTTGGGTATCGTTCAGGAACTTGAACAGCATTTCCCTGTCAACAGCGAACAGGCGGTCAAAGTTGGCAGCCTTGCGGATAACATAGCCGTTGTCCTTTTCTAATCGCTCCAGGAGGAACTTTTGATAATCTTTTTCCGAGAGGATATTATTCATGTTTTTGTTCCTCCTCATGGCGTTTTCTAATACGGTCTATCGCTTTGGGATCAAACTTGCCTTGCTTATATGGCTTTTTCAGGTGATAACCGTCATCGTCTGTCCAGCATATCTTGGACAGCTGGTTGTTCTCAACAATTAGTATTTCAACCCAACGCCTGTCAGGATAACGCGCCTCGCCAATCACGAAAATGACAAGTCCATCTTTACCCAAAAAGTGAATAATGGAGGAATACTCCTCGTTGTCTATCTCATAATCAACGTCAAATAGCTTAGCAAATGCAGTGGTCGCATGAGCAAGACTATCAAACTCTATATCGTTTTTGAGGGCCTTTTTGAATTCAGAGGCAGTCACCAGAAGTTGTGCTCCCAAAATATCAGACTCTGAAAACTCGACTTTCACGCCAAAGGCACCTCCTTCTTACCTGTTACATATTCGAAAATAAGCGACTTTTTATAAGCCTCAAGGACAGATAATTGATCTTTCTTCTGTGCAATAACTTCATTTACCTTATGCAACACATCATCAATATGTTGCACAATAGCATCTTGCTCTTCAATTGGAGGAACGGGGTAAAATAGCTCGGCCAGCTTATTCCACCGCAGATCGCAGGAGCGAACACGAATGCCGGTGGCCAATGCCAAGAATACATCGCTATATGCCATACTACGAAGGAAGTACATAATGTATCGCTTATTCTGCTTGGTGTTCAGGACATTCAATACAGGCGATGCCTTTCCTCTGGAATCGGAGATACCAATGGCACCAGCAAAACCGTCCATACCATGAACGACCAAGTCTCCCACATCGATACCCTGATAGCCAATTTCTTTGTCAGCCATTGTAAAGCCATCCTCGCGGCGGTTACTCCGAAGGGTTACTTCACCATCACGAAAACAGGTAATTACACCATCGTCCTCTCTCACGGGTTTCTGGATGTACTTGAGAATATATTTACCCCGGATACAATCCCAATGAGAGGGCATCTTACCAATCCACTGAATACCGCTATCTTTCATCTCGGCATCTGGATTCAACCCCTTGGTGACCACTTCGGTAATGACGGAGCGTTTGTATTGCTCCAGGGTGTCAATCTGAGCCTGGATGTCGGCGGTGAGGGAATCGGTCTCGGCGCATTTGGCGTCGAGATAGGCGGCAATTCGTTTTTGCTCCTCGATTGGAGGAACTACTGTAGGTACAGCCCCCAATTGTTCTTCTGTCAAAGAATGACGTAGATTTTTTGCAAGATGCAACAGTGTTTTGTCATTGTCAAGCATGGTGTAGTAATAGCAATAATATGCGGCATCTACACCATCATTCAAAACAAACTGGCTATATGCAGGACTTGATAGGCCAAACTGCTTTATCAGTCCAATACATCTTGGCGTAACATCAATATCAAACAGGCACATTAACAGATTACCTGGATAGAGTTCCTGATAACCGTTAAAAGAAGTCGGCATTTTCCCTCCGGCATCTAAATCGCGGACAATCACGCCTTTCATAGTCAAAGACAAAATGTCTTCCCCACCATAAACGGGACGGATTCGTTTTATTTTATGCATGAGATACTTGTTAGGCATCACGGCCCATGACGCTGGTATATTGTGAATCCACTCAATCTCACTATCTTTCATATCTCTCATACCATCACCGCCTTACTTGAACAGTTTAGCCACACGATCAGATACTGAAAGTTCCAGCTCCATAAACTTTGCTTCCAGTTCCTCGCTGGGCACAGGCTGCTGGTACTTGTAGAAATAGCGGGTAAAGGGAATCTCCGCACCGGTCTTGATGACCGGTTTCTTTTTGGAAAGGTCCTCTTCAAAAAACGCTTTAGCGTCGGGGATATGAGGCAGCACCTCCCGGGCCATATAGTCCTCAATGCTCTCGTCCCACTTCACGATCTCGGTGTCCTTGGTGTCCTTGTCGTAGAGCACATTACCTTTACGGTCACGCTGAATTTCAGCGGACTTATCCATAACGGAAAGACCGTCGGCGATTTTCTCCAGCAGTTTCTTGTCTGCCGTCACATTCGTCAGCACCTTGGTAAGCACTGGCATGAATGCCGCCGGAGAAAGATAAACCTGAGCAGATATTGCATCACTCAAGGCGGCGACAATGGCTTCATAGACGGGCTGGTTGTTCTGATAAGCCTCCAGCTTTTTCAGCTCTTTCCCGGTAAGTTCCTCGGCATTTTCCAGTTCATCTACCTTTGCTTGGTCATACAGTGAGGACAAAGCCCCCTTGGAGAGCATGGCCTCGATACGTTCCGCGGTAATGGCATAGCTACGCTGGAGCGGCTGCAGCACCACATACTCCCGGTAGATAAACTCCTGGTTGGGATAGATCTTGCAGTATTCATTTTCGGCAAAGTCGGCATACAGCTTTGTGATGGTTGTTCGGTCTTCGGGCGAAATCTCGTTTTTCTTATCGCCCAAAGCTTTCCGCAACTTCTTGAAAAAACCGGACGCATCGATCAGCTGAATTTTACCTTTACGCTCCGGACGCTTATTTTTGGAAAGCACCCAGATATAGGTAGCGATACCCGTGTTGTAGAAAAGGTCTACGGGCAGAGCAATGATTGCTTCAATCAAGTCGTTTTCCAACATCCAGCGGCGGATTTGGCTCTCGCCGGAAGCTGTGCCACCGGAAAACAGCGGGCTGCCGTTTTCGATAATGGCAGCACGGCCAAAGTTGTCGTCCATCTTATCGATTGCGGATTGCAGAAACAGCATCTGCATATCGCCGGAACCGGGCAGTCCAGCACCCCAGCGACCGTCAAAGCCCTTCTTGTATTCTTCCTGAACAGCAGTCTCTACACCTTCCGCCGCATCCTTGCCGCCCCAAGGAGTTCCAAAGGGAGGATTTTCGATCACGAACCGCATCTTGGTGCCCTCAAAGCGGTCGGCCTTCATGGTGTCCTGATAGCAGATGTTTTCTGCATTCTGGCCCTTGATCATCATTTCCGCCAGGCAGATGGCATAAGATTCGGGGTTGATCTCCTGGCCAAAGAGCCGAACATCGGCGGTGGGGTTATACCGCTTGATAAAATTGTAGCTGGTGGAAAGCATACCGCCCGTTCCACAGGCCTGATCCAATACAGTGATGACCTTGCCGTCATCAAAAATATCATCGCAGCCTTCTGCCAGCAGGATATTGACCATCAGTTTGATAATGTCTCTGCCGGTATAGTGATCGCCGGCCTCGGCATTTTCTGAGAACTTTCTGATTAGCTCCTCAAAAATGTAGCCCATCTTCACATTATCAATGGTACGAGGATTCAGATCCAGCTCGGAGAACGCCTTGACCACAGAGAGCAGGCGGTTGTTTTTATCCATCTTATCGATCTGCTTATCAAAGTCCAGGCTGCGGATGATGTCCTGGATGTTTGCAGAAAAGCCTTGGATATAAGCCTTGAAGTTAGCCGCCAGGTGGTCAGAGTCGTTGACCAATTCCGCCAAGTCATACTCACTGGTGTTGTAGAACTGGAAACCGGACAGGCGATACATCGCCTTTGCCGGATAGTTCGGATTTGCCTTGAACATTTCCACGACCTTAGCCTTGGTGGGTGCCAAAGCACACTCAAAGCGACGGATGATGACCATCGGAATGATGACATCCTTATACTTATCGCTCTGGTATGTACCACGCAGTTTATTTGCGATGGACCAAATGAAGTTTACTTCAGTAGAAACATCAATGGGCGAGTCATCCCACATTGCATCAATGATATGTTTGTCTGCCATTCCACGTACCTCGTTTTTCATTCTGGTAGTACCATGCTACCCCTACTACATTATAATTCTTGCTGTCCTATAATCAGGATTTTACTCGTTTACCGGTCATCATGTTAAAGTGCTGGCTTTGTCCCAAAGCATCAAAAATCATCTCAAAAACTCGTTTATAGGCCTCCACATCCTCACAGTCCTCAACATAGTTCAGACCGTCGCTGATACCATTTGGATTATTGATGTACGCCAACAAAGAAGATGCTAAGTGATAATTGGTCATGTCCGGCTTTTCACCTTCGACCTGACGTATAAACTTACTCCGGTTTTCCGCTTTCTCTAGTACAATTTCTCGGAGATCACTTCCTTCATAACCGCAGAGCTGGAGAAAGTAGTATTCGAGAATGCGCCTCATCACATTCAGAGCGGGAATCGTAGACTTAATGTCTCGAAGCTCGTCCCACAATGCAGCATAAGAGTTCTGTACCGGATTGTAGTTTTCTTCTTCAGTCGGCACCTCCTTACTCTGCCGCTTGCAGAGTTTAACGGTGGAAATGTTGTCGTTCTTTCGGATTATGTAGAACGACGTACAATTATAATAGCCGACCTGTTGATAAGTGACTTCACGATGGAAATACACATTATGAGTCAGGATGAACAGCTGCTTGATGTAGTCACCTGGGACCTTCTGATTCAGATACTCAGTATTGTTTCGACAAACATTGATCATTTCACGAACAATGGCACTGACGAGGAACAAGGCTGTACTATCCATGCTAGATACCGGATCATCGATGACGACAATCTTTTCTTTCAGTTCCTCACTGGTCATACTGCCACGTACCTGATGATAGAAGTACAGGAATGCGATGAAGTTCCGCTCGCCCTCACTCAGGTTTTCAGCAACGGAACCGTCCTCACGGATAACCTCGTACACATTCTCAACGCCTTCTTTGGCACGGATGCTAAAGCCTTGGAATCCAGAATCCTTCAGAATCTTATTGATGCTGTCAATAGCGGCCTCGGTGTTTGCATTGTGTTTATTGAGGTCGGAGATTTCTTTTGTCAAATCTCCAATTTCCTTTTTAAGATTCTTCCCACGCTCGGTTACAACTTCAATTTCTTTCTGTAGGCGAGCGACCTCATCATGATAGCTCTTAACATCATCAGCAAGTACAGATGCAAGGTACTGCATAATCTCCGTTTTGCACTTAGTTTTGCTAGACCTCTTGGCAGAAATGACATCATTATTGGCCTTGATGATCTTGTTGATGTCATCAATCAGAGCGCCAATCTCAAGCAGGAGCGTATCGGTATCTTCAAGGGAAACTTTCTTTGAAGGCTCCTTAACTTTCTCTGCAATACGCTGGCGATTAATCTCAAAATTACTTTCCAGCAAGGCAATCTTTTCCTGATAGGCCTTTAGATCAATTGTAGGCATGACTTCGTTGGTGTTTGCCTGGAGAACCCGGAGGATCTCAGCGGTTTCTCTCGCGTATATTGCTTGGAACTGACCGAGGTCACGGACGTCCTGCTGGTACTGAGCATCAAAGGTGGCGGCAATTTCGTCTTCAAAGTTTGCCGGTAGCTTCTGCTGGCAGTAAGGACATTTCCCACCGGCAGCACCAGCATAATGGGTATGACCGTCACGGACCCAGTCGGATGCTGTGTCACCAAGAGCCTTCATGAATTTTGCAAAAGGCGTATCACTGCTACTGACAATCATCCTGTCGAGCAGGTCTTTTCCGGGAAGACTGCCGTAGGTGGTGGCAGCCGCTTTCTTAAACTCCGAATAAGCTCTGGCCGAATCATCAAAAGCTACATCGTAAAGACGCTCCAGTTCCGTCAAATCATGATCGATGGGGTTAGCTTCTTTAATAATGGCCTCGGCAAAATTCTTCTTTTGCTTCTTGCCATCCATGCACTTATCAAAGCGTTTTCGGATTGTTGCTGTCTTAGTAAAGCAGGTGTCTTGAAACTGTGTAAGTGCAGATTCAATACCCTCAGTTTTCTTTTTGTATTCATCAAGAGCTGCTAAACGTGCCTCAGATTTCTGCCTTTTCTCATCTGAAAGTTTATCAACTTTCTCTTTAGCTTCGATGTCTTCCTCCCCAAAGATAAAAACACCCTTGAGATCACCGTAATTTGCAAAGTTGTTGTTAATAAAGTTCTGGTTATAAACGAGTACATCAAAATCAGCAGCTGATTTTCCGTCACCCCACACAACACCATCGTCTTCTTCTATGGCATAGGCAATAGAAGATTTTCCCGCTCCATTGTTGCCATAGAAGAAATTGACGAATGTAAGCTCATTAATGGGAACATTTGAAAAAGTTGCTCTATTGAGCGTAATATTTGTAATTGCAGAAGGAATTTTACGTTGCATTCATCACACCATCCTATCCCTCATTTTGATGTTCAGTCCTGAATTTTCCCTTTACGCACCCATTCATCAACTTCGGAGATTTTGAATTTATATCGTTTGCCAGCCCGGTAAACCGGGAGTTTTCCTTCTTTGATCCATGTACGGACTGTATCCTGGCTGATACTGAGATGCTCAGCGACATCTTCCAGATTAACCCACTTCTCAACCTGCATTTCTTCATATTCGCGACTCATCGTATGACCTCCATTTTATGCGTAACCATGAGCTTAGAGTTTAAATACTCTGTATCCGGCCTTTTCTAAAACCTCCACCAGATTGACTCGCTTAATCGCCCAATGCGTCCGGCTAAGTTCATTATAAGCCTTTGCGCCTCCAATGCAGAGATCCGCAGCGAGGTCTATCAAAACCTGTTGAGGTAATGTATTCAGTTTAGTGAAATATATTTTGATTCCGTTATCCTGCACCTTTATATCTGTTACATAACCGTAATAGGCCATGTGGTCAGGATCAGTCTTTGTAAAATAATGATTCTCGCTACAAAACAGTGCGGGAAAAGTCTTGACGATCTCAATTGCTTCCGGAGTGAGCGCAGCGCACTGTGCTTTCATCTCATCCGATGTACTTTCTGTCAATGCTCGATTCTTTGGAACCATGAATGTTGCACCGTCATATTGCTCAGTTCCAAGGACAAAGAAATTAAAACAGTCATAGTTGAATGTGACACCTTGTCCAATGACAGTCCCGCCGGCTGGTTGAGTTCCCTGCATAATGAGCACAGTCTGATTCGTTGTAGCATCATAATATTGAACATACGCAATCTGTGTACTCTCATTTCCATACTGATTCAGATTTGCCTGAATTGGTTGCTGAGGTTGGTTGATTTGGGGGAGGCTTTGTCCCATCTTTGCAAGCTGGGTGTCATCACTCATTTCATCAGTCCTCCTGCTTTTTGCTCCTGTAGTAATTCTCAATGTGACCTATCTGAGTCCCGTTGTTGCCATACTGATAGAAATTAAATACGAAGGGATTATTCACGGTCTGTTGAACCGGCTCAGCCTGCACATCTTCAGTGATGACCGTTTCAACTGGCTTGGAATCTGTTTCTGATTTCTCTACATCGTCTGCATAAAAGATCGTCAGATTATCAAGAATTCCCTCACCAATATGAGCAGTGAATTTTCTCTGACCTCTACCAGCAGATGGACACCACATATCGTAGGTTTTCTTGCCTATGCCGTTATCCTTTCGATTTACAACTACATAATGCCAAACGCCAAGTAAGAATGACGGGAGGCACACTTCTTTAAGGTCGCCAAGTGCGGCCTTTTTCTTTTTTTCACCATTTGGCTCAATATAGAACTCGTCACTGGCTTTGATACTTTGATCTTGCTGAATCAGGTCGACAAGGGCTCGAACTAGATTGATATCCTTATGGATCGTCTTGTTCACATCGAGGAAGTCATTAACAAATTTGATCATTCCGTTTAGGGATGTTTGATAGTCGGTCTTCACGGTCATATCGAAAGCGGTTACAACCTGATCATCATCAAATGGAAAATAGGTGCTGGTCGAAGTTTCGCATCTCTTATAGTTGTTCACTATAGCCCTGAGTTTTTCCTTACCAGGATTTGTATAGGCGGGATTAATTACCTTAATGAGGCCTACCAGAACTTCTGGGTCAGATAGGCCGTCACTGTCGCCCTTGTAATGTTCTCTCGCATTCATTCGTTGCCGGAGGGCTTGCAGCACCAATGTGAAAAAGGTACCTCCACACAAGCAAGGATATTCGTTTGTCGTCACAGGCTGTTCCTCCAATTGACAGTTACTTAACATCAAAATGCAGTGGCAGTTTAGGATATACAACCCATAACAACCCCCACTAAAACACATTATATCTTAAAAAACTGAAATTACAATCCCAGCAATGAACTCGCTATGGCGAGAATATAATCGCTCTTTGCATTGCTGACCTTATAAACCCTATCAACTATGGAAGATGACCTTACAAACGATTGGATATTGTATGTCCAACAAGGTCGAGGCCTAGATTTCTAAAAAGTTTTCTAATCCGGACATGGCCTGTCCGCTTTAACCTGTATGATTCGGCCATGGAGGTGAAAGGGGGTGAGAGTGTGAGGATCAACGACCGGCAGCAGCAGATCATCAATCTGCTGTGCCAGCGGCGGAGCGATACCGTTCAGAATCTGGCGGCGGAACTCGGCGTCTGCGAACGGACCATCCGCCGTGACATTGAAGAGCTCACACTCACCCACCCCCTTGAGACAGTCCGGGGCCGATATGGCGGCGGGGTAAAGATGGCTGACTGGTACTTCCAGGACCGGCCTAAACTATCCCCCAAGCAGACGGCCCTGCTCAAGCGACTAGCAGTTGGACTGCATGGCGAGGACCTGGATGAAATGAACCAGATCCTGGCCCGTTTCGCTTCCTGAAGGAGCGCCCGCCGCTCCACGGCACCTTGAAAAGTTCATACCAGCAGTACGGAGAACCACCGAAACAGTCGAGCGTCATGCAGCGCACGCCATGACACCCAGGGCATCTGCCCTGGGCCGAGCGAGAACGCCACCTGCATGGGGCGCTATGGCACGCGCTTTTGCAATGACGCTGTTTGGGTACATAATGAGACACCTCGCTTGGCCTGCGCGTAAGACAGGCGGCGCTGCCCCGGAGTTGAAAGCAGTAGAGACTCCAGGTAAAAGCCCGTGCGGCCTCTTGCCGGAAGCCGATCCGTGCTGTTCCCCATCGTCGGGGGGCGAGCTGCAAATACGACGAGAATGAAAAAGAAAAATAACTCACTTATTCAAGGAGATTTTACAAATGATTAGTTATCATAACAGGCAGGTCGCACATCGTGAGATCGACCATATCTTTCAGGACCTCTTCCCAAGCCATGGCATGACGGCCCGGCCCATCCAAATCGAGTTGAGCCACAAGATGCTGGATGCCATGATTCACAGCAAAATCGCTTTAAGTGACGCGGGAACGGGAATCGGCAAGACCTATGCCTATCTGGTGGCTGGTGTTTCTTTTTCTCGTGCGTTGAGCCGGGAGAACATCCCTTTCCAGCCCATCCTCATTTCCACCTCCAGCATCGCCCTGCAAACGGCGGTAAGGGAGGAATACATCCCGTTCCTCTCCTCTGTTCTTTTGGAGGATAAGCTGATCCAGGCCCCCATCCGGGCGGTCATTCGAAAAGGAAAAGGCCACTATGTCTGTGATGAGCGTCTGATGCGCCGCCTACGGCAGGTAGACCTAGAGCGAAAAAATCCGCTGGCTGCCCAGGCCCTCCTCTCCCTGCGGGATCATTTGGACACAGACCAAGCCCCCCATCTCAGCCAATATGATCGAAACCGGGTATGTGTCCCCTCCGTGTGTGATTGCCGCCGGGATGGCTGTCGGTACCTCTGCTATATGGAAGCCTGCAACTCTGACCGCTATCTGTTTCAGATCTGTAACCACAATCTGCTGCTGGCAGACGCCATCCATCGTGGCAGCGGTCACCGCCCCATCCTGCCGGACGTCGGCGCTTTGATTATTGATGAAGCACACAAGCTGCCTGAGACTGCCCGGCAGATGTTTGGCATTACCCTGGCAGCCAAGGACATCCGCACGCTGATCCGCACCCTACGGGCGGAACGATATCTGCTGGCATCGGAATCCCTGGCTGATATGGCATCGGCGCTTTTGAAGCTTATGTCTCTGCCCCCTGATGGTAACCGCCCTTTTTCGGACTATATCCGACACATGATAGGACCAGCCCGAACCCTGGCTACCATCCAGAGGCAGCTCGGCGGGGTACTGACACCAACCGCCAGAAAGGAATTGGATCGGATATCCTCCGCAGTCCATCTGTTTTTGGAGGAACGCTCTGACCTCGTATTCTACACTGCGGCGGATGACGATGGCGGCACATTGCTGTGCGCCTCCATCTCCGACCTGACCGCCCAGCTCCAAGCAACGCTCTGGTCACAGCCCCAGCCTGTCCTCCTTACTTCCGGAA
>UMHQ01039185.1_pt1 | contig 11387 bp, 9 predicted proteins | sample 1965531 | NCBI WGS metagenome assembly UMHQ01 (sample SAMEA4836098, study PRJEB28245) | human gut metagenome | biome: gut microbiome; material: fecal sample | place: Denmark | collected 2008
CGCCGCCGATGGTGGAAGCCAGACCGATGCCGCAGTTCAGACGGCCCTGATTGTGGAAATGACCCGGATTGGAATTGAACATAGTGAACGCTCCTTTTCTCAATATTTTTATGATTTAGGTCTCTGCTGTCCCCCGCCCTCGGCGAGGGGCAGCAGCTGGATGTACCGGGAAAAAACGCTTACTTGACGCGGGTGGCCTCGATGACGCTCTCGTCGATCTCCAGACCGAAGCCGGGCTTGTCCTGCATGGTGATCATGCCGGTGGCGGGGTCGAAGTCCATGGGCAGAGGGGTCAGATCCCAGCGCAGGGGGTTGCGCTGATCCTTGGCCCAGTCGGCCTGCATGTGCTCGAACATGTAGCAGTCGTTGAAGGCGGCGGCGATGTGCAGGGTGGAGGCCAGGCACACGGCGGAGCAACTGCCGGTGTGGGTAAGGTACTTCACGTTGTAGGCGTTGGCCAGGCCGTGGATCTTCAGGGCCTCGGTCACGCCGCCGCAGCGGCAGATGTTGGGCTGAATGATGTCGATCTTGCCCCGGGTAATGAGGTCCTTGGCCCCCCAGCGGAGGAAGTGGGCCTCGCCGCCGGCGATGGGCACGCTCAGGTTCTCGGACAGCAGGCGGTAGCCGTCGTAGTCGTCGGGATGGACGGGCTCCTCGAACCAGCGGATGTTGCACTCCTCCAGCACGCGGCCTACCCGGAGGGCGGTCTTGGAGTCATAGCCGCAGTTGGCATCGGTGGTCAGCTCGATGTCGTCGCCCACCACTTCGCGCACGGCGCGGACGGTGGCCATATCGTTCTCGGGCACCTGGCCAATCTTGATCTTCATGGAGCGGAAGCCGGCCTCCTTGAACTTCTGGGCGGTCTCCTTGACCACCTCCAGGCCGCGGAAGCGGATGGAGGAGGCGTAAGCCATAAAGGTGGGACGGCCGCCGGCGCCCAGCAGCTTATACACCGGGACGTTCAGGGCCTTGCCCTTGATGTCCCACAGAGCACAGTCAATGCCGGACATGGCCTCCACATAGAAGCCCTGGTAGTGGCCCCGGTTCATCATGGCGCCGAACATGAGTTCCCAGATGCGCTCGTTGTCGAAGGGGTCCTTGCCGATGAGCAGGGGGGCGATGTAGTTGACGATGTCGCGGGTGGCCGTGGGGGAGAAACGTACCATGCACTCGCCCCAGCCGGTAATCCCCTCGTCGGTCTCCACCTTCACCAGGGTGGCCCGGTACTCTTTGAAGACCAGGTGCTCCAGCTCGCTGGCATAGGGGATGCTGATGGGGGCCTTGATGGGGTTCTTGATCTCCTCTACACAGGTAATGGCCTCGACCTTTGTGATTTTCATACGGTACCTCCTTAAATTTTTAGTGAGTTGTTTTGAATCATCTTGCTCAAAAAACACTTTGCCGGATTTCCCTTTGTTGTCTATATTGTACTCCACCTTCATTTATTAGTAAAGCAGAATTATATGATGATGTTCATTAGCATTCTATAATGTATCGTCCCATTTGCCGCCCAACCTCGGTCTGACCGCCCATAGGCCAGGCATGAAAGGGAGGGATGGAAATTGACTCGCGGCAATCTTCCATCCCTCCGTTGTTCCGTCAGGCGTTCCGATACTGCCCCAGGGAAATTGTTCGTTCAGCGGAACGCGCTAAAAGCCGAAGAACGCGGGCAGGCCAGTGACACAGATGGGTATATACGTACAGATAAACAGGACGATGATCTCGACTATAATGAATGGTGCGACTGCTTTAAAAATTGCTCCCATTGGACGCTTGGTGAGGCCGGCGCCGATGAACAGGCACATGCCGAAGGGGGGAGTGGCCACGCCCAGCATCAGGTTCAGCACGAAGATGACCGCCACATGGAGCTCGTTGCAGCCCAGGTCCAGGGCGATGGGGACCAGCAGGGGGGCGAAGATCAGGATGCTGGAGGAGGTCTCCATCAAGCAGCCCAGGATCAGCAGGATGATGTTCAGGATGAGCAGGTACACATAGGGGCTGGTGGTGATGGACTCCACCAGAGAGGTGACCGTATCCGCCAGATGGGTCATGGCCACCAGCCAGCTGAAGGGCTTGGCAATGCCGACGATCAGATAGATGCCGGCGGAGCTGACCATGCTCTCCAGGGTGCAGCGAATAAAGGTATTCAAGGTCAGCGTTCTGTAGTAGACGCCGCCCAGAATCAGGGCGTACAGGCAGACGATGGCGGCGGACTCGGTGGGGGTGAACAGACCGGAGAAGATACCGCCCAGAACGATGATGGGGCTCATCAGGGCCGGGAGGGCCTTCACGACAATTTTACCCTTCGCCTTGGCAGAGACTTTCTCGGTATGGACCACGCCGTAGTTCTTCTTCTTACAAATAAAGTAGGAGATAATCGCCAGAGAAATACCCAACATAATGCCGGGGATCATGCCGCCGATGAACATGGCGCCCACAGACACGCCCATGCTGGAGGCGTAGACCACCATGGGGATGCTGGGAGGGATGATGGGGCCGATGACGGAGGCCGCTGCGGTCAGACCCACGGCGAAGTCCGTATCATAGTTCTCCTCCTCCATCTTGGGGATCAGCATCTTGCCGATGGCGGTCATGTCCGCCAGGGCCGACCCGGAGATGGCCGCGAAGAACACGTTGGCTACGATATTCACATAGGCCAGGGAGGCCTTCAGACGGCCCACCAGCACCTGGGCAAAGAAAATGATGTCGTTGACCAGGCCCAGCTCCATCATCAGGGAGCCGGCGAACATGAACAGGGCGATAGCCAGAAGGGCATAGCTGTCAATGCCCTGGTAGAACTGCTGGAAGATGATCATCATGGGGATCTCGTTCCAGACGATGACGCCGCTGACCACGGCCATTCCGATTCCGAACGCCACGTTGACACCCGCGAAAAGGAAGAAAAACATAATGGGGATCAGTGCAACACCCAGACTCATACCTTATACCTCCTCTTCCGCTGGCATATCCGATTGATTGGTGATCAGGCAGTTGATCTGGTGGAGGATCTGGTTCACCAGATGAACGAACATAAAGATTCCTCCTAAAACCATGCCGCCGGCGGGCACGGCCAATGTGATGGGAAGGCCCACCGCTCGGAACATGGAGTACGCAGGCAGTGCCTGGAACCCGCAATAAACGAAGCAGATGACAAAGAACAGCTCTACAATGTAGACTAACATGCGATAGAAGGTGCCGCCGCGCTTGTGGCCCCGGTTCATAAAGAAGTCGAACCGGGTGAGCTCAAACTTTTTCATGGCCACGCTGCCGCCGATAAAGGCGCCGGCCACCACGCTGAAGCGGGAGACCTCCTCCGGCCACAGCAGGCCCCAGTCGGTAAAGGTACGGGAGATGACGCCAATAATAATGGAACCAAACAGCATCAGCATCAAAACGACGGAAAGGACCGAACCGATCTTTTCGCAGATATCACTGATTTTTCCAGTAAAACGACATAACGCTTGCATAATGTTTTCGTCCCTCCTTCTCTCTGTTTAGTGTTCCAGCGCGGCAATTTTATCCACCAGCTCCTGGGAGATGGAAGTACCGACGAACTCATCCCACAGAACCTGGGACGCCTCGTCCCACTCCCGCTGCTCCTCCTCGGTGAGCTCCAGGATTTCCGAACTCTGGCCGATGGCCTCATAGACAGCCTCATTATGGGCGTCCCACAGCTCATCCTTATAGGCCTCGGCCTCCTTGCCGCACTCCAGCACAATGTCCAGCAGCTCCGGCCCCAGCTTCTCCACCGCGTCCTGGCTCATAACCTTGACGGAGACCACGTAGCTCTGATCGGTGGGGGTGATGTAACTCAGGTTCTCCTGAAGCATACTGCTGTTAATCCAGTTGGCCTGGAGGTAAATGCTGTCGATCAGGTTCTGCTGCAGGGCGGTGTACAGCTCGGAGAAGTCCACCGTCACGGCGTTGGCGCCCCACGCCGCATAGAGCGCGTTCTCCAGGGGAGAACCAGTAGTACGTACTTTTACGCCCTGCATATCCGAGGGAACCCGCATCTCTTTGGATGTGGTTCCGATGACACGGGGGGCGCCTGAGTCCAGGTCATACATAACCACCGTCAGTGTAGTGTCGTCGTAGATGGCCTGACTGACTTCCTGGCGGATCTCCTCATCGTAGAAGACCCGGCGGGCGTGCTCCACATCCTGGAAGATGCCGGGCAGCTCGCTGAACTCCAGGGCGTCGCTGTACTCGGTAAAGTTGCCCGAGGAGCACTTGGCCATGTCCAGCGTACCCACGATACAGGCCTGGGTAATGATCTTGTCGGCGCCCAGCATACTGGCGTTGTAGTACTCCACCCGGACACGGCCGTTGGTCCGCTCTTCTACCAGCTGCGCGAAGTACTCGTTGCCTACCGCGTCCGGCTCTCCGTCGTTGGCTGTGTCCGCAAAACGGAGCACGATGGTGTCATCTGAACTGCACCCCGACAGGCACAGGCCACAGCACATGGCAGCCACCAGGAGTCCGCCGGCCGCAGCCCTCCACTTCATTCTCTTCACGTTTGCGTTCCTCCCTTTCTTATTAAAATTTACTTCTCACAAACCAAACTCCGGTTATTCGGAAAACAGATCAAAGACCACAAAATCGTGTCCCGGAAGGATCTTCGCGCCCTGTTTTTCCAGCTTCTCCAGCTTGGCGAAGGACCGGTAGTAGTCGTCCAGGCTGTGGCAGATGCCCGCCGGGATGCGCTCGTTCCAGTTCTCCATGCAGTTGATCAAATCGCCAGTCATCACATACATCCCGTCCGGGGTGTCCACCACCACGCCCTGGGAGCCGGGAGAGTGCCCGGGCAGAGGGGTGACCCACAGGCCGTCCTCCAGGATCTGCTCTCCATCGATCAGGCGGAGCTGATGGAAGTACTGCAGGAAATAGGGAATCTCGTCCTTCACATTGGTCTCATAGTGCTTGGCATCCGGCGGACAGGGGTCCATAGCGTACATGAGCTCGGTGCGCTGGACATAGACGGGCACTGTCTTGGGCAGCTCCAGCACCCCCTTAGCGTGATCCCAGTGCAGGTGGGTGAGGATCACCTTGTCGATCTCCTCCGGCTTGACCCCATGCTTGGCCAGAGCGGGAATCAGATACTGGTCCGGGTCCCGACGCACCGGATTGTGGCGCTGAGAGCTCAGCTCCAGGTCGCCGGTGATTCCGGTATCCACCAGAACATAGCGGCCGTCCTCCAGATTTTTCAGCAAAAAGGCCACATGGGGCACCTCAAACCGCTCGCTGGCGGCGGATCCCTGCTTCATAATAAAGCCGCCGCGCCAGACGGTTGTAATCCCTAATTTCAACGGGGTTATGGTCCACATATTGTCTCCTCCATTTTTCAGATGTTCGCCTCCAGCTCCGCACACGGCTTTCGGACGGGAGGGACTCGTCCCCTTCGGGCCGCGCCCACTGCCCCCTGTGCCTCTTTTCTGCACCTCCTTTACTTTGTGCGATTCGCCGAATTTTTTCCTACCTGCTTTCTTATTTTATCCGTATTTTACACCAGAAGCAAACTTTAGTAAATCAGAAATATTTAAAGAAGTACATAATCAATTTCGTAATATTCCAAAATATGCTTGAATTTTTTGGGCAATAAGTCTATAATATAAAAACAAGTATTTTTAAATTTATGCGGAATCGTCAGGCACACGGGAGGGCTGTACCATGACACTGCGCCATTTGCGTATTTTCGTAGAGGTAGTCAACTGCGGCAAAATGAGCGAGGCTGCCTCCCGCATGTACATCTCCCAGTCCTCTATCAGCCAGGCTATCTCCGACCTGGAAAATTACTACCAGACCCGCCTGTTCGACCGGCTGTCCAAACGTCTTTATCTCACGGAGGCAGGAAAGGAACTCTACAGCCTGGCCTCCAAAGTAATTTTGGCCTATGATGAGATGGACAAGTATATGGAACATATGACTGATCAGCAGATTCTACGGGTGGGAGCCACCTTCACCATCGGAGCTACCATCCTGCCTCAACTGTTCCGTGCCCTAGACACTGAGTGTCCAGATGTTACTACTAAAGTGGTAGTAGATCGGACCCCTCTGCTGGAGAAGCAATTACTGCAGGGGGAACTGGATCTATCCCTGGTCGAGGGGTCAGTAAAAAGCCCCGATCTAGTAGTAGAGTCCATTTTAAAAGATGAGCTTTTTCTAGTTTGCTCTCCCTACCATCCTTTTGCCAGCCGCACGCAGGTAAAATTGGAAGATTTAGATGGCCAGGATTTTGTTATGCGGGAACCCACCAGCAAGACCAGGAAAATTTTTGAGTCCTATTTGTCCCAGGGAAACGTTAAAGTGACAGAAAAGTGGACCTGCAATAACCTGGAAACCATCAAGGCTGCCGTCATTGGCGGCTATGGACTGTCTGTCCTCTCCGCCCGCTACATTCGTCAGGAACAGGAAAAAGGAATCCTTCGCGCGATTCCTATTGAGGGAATTCATATGGTCCGGGACTTTTCTTTGGTCTTCCACAAGAGCAAGTACCAATTTCCCGCTTTCCAAACCTTTGTCCATCTGTGCCGAAACTATCAAAATGAACCAGAGGACTTTTATGACTGATTTTCTCCAATTGTTCTGCTATCTGCTACTATGTGGAGTTGAACTCCTCTCTTTAAAAACTTCAAAAATGGGTCTGTTGCAACATGCAGTTTTCAGCCCGGAAAGAAAATTTTTGTTTTAAAAAAGTTAGCGAAAACCGCCAGTTCGACGGTTCTCGCTAACTTTTTCTTTGACCCAATTTTTCAAAATTCTATTTTGCAACAGGCCTTATTTTATTCGACCCGGTGGAATTACCCTAGCAGACCTTTGGCAAAGAAGGAGGCAAAAGTAAGGGAGGACAGGAACAGTGCAATCCAAGTGCAACCACCTAGCGCTACTGGGCGCAACCCGTTAACGAACAGATCTCGGAAGGTAATCTTAAAGCCGACTCCTGCCAAGGCTAGAGTTACAAAAAACTTATAGCCGTTGGTGAAAAAGGGCTGGAACACCGTCTGATAGAATGCGTTGTCCGCCACTGTGTTGGACAGATACGTATTCAGCAGTACTGTACCCAGGAAGAACAAAATGAATTTGGGCAATGCCTTCCAAATGGTCCGTCCCAGGGACATGGTTTGTACCCCCTCCTGCTCCCCGCTTTTCCGGTCCACAGAGAGCATGGAGAACACCACGGCCAGCACGATAATCATTGAGGTACGCACCACTTTGATGGTGGCGGGCAAGGCATAACCTTCTAAACCATTTAGCGCCGCGTAGGTCTCCTGGGCAGCTACTACGGATGAGGTATCATTGATAGCAGTACCTGCTAGGAACCCAAACTGCACTTCGTCAAAGCCTAAGTACATGGCCAGATAGGGATAGGACAGGCAGGCCAGCAGGTCGAACAGGAAGATCGCTGTCATAGCATAGGCTGTCTCCTCCTCTTTGGCCCGGACGATGGGGGACAGAGCCGCAATAGCTGTCCCACCGCATACACAGGTGCCTCCGCCCACCAGCGTGCTGGTGTTCTGGGACACGTGGAGCACCTTCCGGCCCACTAGGTTGGCAATGAGGAAGGCCAGCAGGACATTGAAGATGACCAGCGGCAGGGCATAGGCCGCACCGAAGATGTCGGTAATGGACAGTGTTGCGCCTAGGCACACAATACCAAGGCTCAGGTATTTTTTGCCCACATAGGAGGTCCCTCCCGTAAAGGACTTGGTGAGCCAGGATTTCGGCAGGCAGTTGACCAGCACGATGCCGATGATCAGCGCCACCATGGAAGCTCCCACATACTGCTCGTGCTTGCTGATCACCGTCGCCACTACGGCAATAACCAGGCACAGAGCCAGCGCCCGATAGCGGCCGGGGGTGAGCTTGAAGGGCCGCCCCGCCTTTTGTGCCGCCAGCGTCTCCTCGATCACAGCGTAGAGAAACGCGATGCCTACACACACCAGAATAATTGCCCAGACAGAATACGTAACTCCGAGTATCATAGCAGGTACCTCTCTTTCATCTGCGTTGCAGAGTGTTCTTGTGCACTATTGTAGCATCCAACGGTTATACTGTAAAATATTAATATCCTCAACAATTTCATATGTATTTGCTTAAGTATCGAAGGGGACGCCGCACCCGTTTTCCCTCTCCCATCCTCTATAAATAAAAATGGTAGACGCCGGCCTGGAGACGGGCGTCCCATTCCAAAATTTTCATCTCTTCTGAAATCCTTATTAACTTCATACGGATATTCATATTTTACACAGCAATCGTTCCATGTTATTCTTTGTTTAGAAAATAACAATAATCTGTAAAACGCAGATAGAAAGGGAATGAGGGTTTATGAACGTATTGATTGTAGGCGGCGTAGCCGCCGGGACCAAGGTAGCGGCCAAGCTGAAGCGGGAGCGGCCGGACTGGCAGGTGAAGATTCTCACCAAGGGGCCGGACATCTCCTATGCGGGCTGCGGCCTGCCCTACTACGTGGGCCACGTGATTGAGGAGAGGGGCGAGCTGGTGGTAAACACCCCGGAGGCCTTCACCGAGCTCACTGGTGCACAGGTCCAAACTGGAGTAGAAGTTACTGCAGTGGATCGAGCCAGGAAAATGGTGACGGTCCAAGATCTGTCCACCGGTGGAGTTTTCACCGAATCATATGACAAGCTGGTGTTGGCCGTTGGGGCCCATTCTTTCGTCCCCCAGTGTGAGGGAGTGGACTTGGAGAATGTGTTCTTCCTGCGCACCCCGGACGACGCTGTGTCCCTGCGGGAGAAGGTGGACTCTGGAGAGATCAAGCGCGCCGTTATCGTGGGCGGCGGTTTCATCGGACTGGAGGCGGCGGAGAATCTGGCCGCCCAGGGAGTGAAGGTGTCCGTTATCGACTTCGCCCCCTACGTGCTGTCTGAGCTGCTGGACCCGGAGTGCTGCGCCTATGTGGAGGCCAAGATGGCCGACGCAGGGGTCATGCCCTTTACCGGCGTGGCTCTGGAGGGAATCATCGGGAACGGAAAGGTGGAGAAAGTGCTCACCAGCCGCCGCCCCATGAAGGCTGATGCGGTACTGCTGGCCATGGGCAACCGCCCCAACACCGAGTTTTTGGCGGACTCTGGCTTGGAGATGTTTAAGGGCACCCTGCTGGTGGACGGAGATATGCGCACCAACGACCCGGACATCTACGCCGTGGGCGACTGCGCCCTGGTGACCAACCGGGTCACTGGTCAGCGCCAGTGGTCCGCTATGGGCTCCACCGCCAACATCACCGGCCGTTTGGCTGCTACACGTATTGCCGGCGAGACAGGTCCCTCCTACCCCGGTGTGCTGGGTACCGGCGTGGCCAAGCTGCCCGGCGTGAGCATGGGCCGCACCGGCCTCACCGAAGTAGCCGCAAAAAAGGCCGGTTTCAATGTGGAGACCATTGTGGTGGCGGCAGACGACAAGGCCCACTACTACCCCGGCTCGGAGAAGATGATGATGAAGCTCATCTGCGATAGAGATACTCACAAGCTGCTGGGGATGCAGACTCTGGGAAATGGGGCGGTAGACAAGATGACTGACATCGCCGTCACCGCCATCTCCATGGGAGCCGCCCTAGAGGAACTGCAGAGTTGTGACTTTGCCTACGCCCCCCCCTTCTCCACCGCTATTCACCCCTTTGCTGTGGCGGTAAACGCCCTGCTGAACAAGCTGTCCGGAAAGCTGGAATCTTTCACTCCCGCCCAGTATGCCGCGGGAGAGGCAGAGGATTACACCATGCTGGATGTGTCCATCCAGCCCGCCTTCCAAGACGTGCCCCACATCCAGCTCAACCAGGTGAACGGTCCACTGGAAGGTTACCCCCTGGATGAGAAGCTGCTGTTGGTGTGCTCCACCGGCAAGCGCACCTACCTGCTCCAGAACCGCCTGAAACATTTCGGCTATACCAACACCCGTATTCTGGAGGGCGGTGTGCTGTTCAACACCCAGCTCCAGGGCCGTTAATCACAGACAGAACAATAAGAGGAGAACAGACAGTATGAAAATTACAGATGCCGAGAAGAAAGCATTGAAAGGCCGGGGCTACATTATGACCCGGGATGGGGAGCATTTTATCGCCCGTCTCATCACCGTGGATGGCGTGCTCACCAGCAAACAGTTCGCTGTGGCCGCCGAGGCCGCCGAGAAATTCGGCAACGGTCAACTGGCCATGACCTCCCGCCTGACCATCGAGGTTCAGGGACTCACCTACGACACCATCGAGCCTTTCAACGAGTACATCTCCAAAGCCGGTCTGTACACCGGCGGCACTGGTTCCCGGGTACGGCCCATTGTGGCCTGTAAGGGCACCGTGTGCATCCACGGACTGATCGACACCCAAGGGCTGGCTCGGGAGCTCCACGAGAAGTTCTATAAGGGCTGGTACGACATAAAGTTGCCCCACAAGTTCAAAATCGGGGTGGGCGGCTGTCCCAACAACTGCATCAAGCCCTCCCTCAATGACTTCGGCATCATGGGGCAAAAAGTGCCCGCCTACGATCCCGACGACTGTAACGGCTGTCCCAAGTGCTCTGTGGTGGATATCTGTCCTGTCCAGGCCGCCCATCTAGACGAGGACGGCATCATGCAGATTGACCGGGACGCCTGCAACAACTGCGGCAAGTGCGTGGATGCCTGCCGGTTCGACTGCATCACCGAGGAGAAGGCGGGCTACCGCATCTTTGTGGGCGGCCTGTGGGGCAAGCGCCAGCGTCTGGGCACCATGGTGGACGAGATCTACACCAAAGAGCAGGTATTTGAAATGGTGGAGCGGGCGCTGCTCCTCTACCGGGAGCAGGGCAAGACCGGCGAGCGCTTTGGCCGCTTCATCGACCGCATCGGCGCGGACAACTTCATCGCCCAGCTGAAATCCGGCGATGTGATGGAGCGCAAGCAGGCCATCTTAGACGCGCCTCTCCACTTGGAGGGCGGCGCTACCTGCTGATCGCCCCCAAACCAATTTAGATACAGGCACTGGGGCAGCCTCTCTCGTACCTTCCGGGCCGCCCCAGTGCTGTATCATAGTCCTGTTGACATAAAGCCTGTATTCGAACGTGATCCGGCCACAAACATCCCGGCTTCTCCTTTCCCGTCCGTTCCGACCATCAGGCTTTGGATCAACAGGACTTTTTTGTTTCCCACCCCTAAGCCTACTTGTAAAAGGAAGATCATCTCATGAAACATATTCTGTTTTTCTCCCTGACTGGGGCGCTGCTGCTGTCCTCCCTCACCGCCTGCGGCGCGCCCGCTTCCCCTTCCAGCTCCGCCGCCCCTTCTTCAGCTTCCAGCTCCGCCGCCCAGGCGTACACCTTCACCGACGACCTGGGCCGGACCGTCACGGTAGAGCAGCCGAAGCGGGTGGCCGCCCTCATCGGCAGCTTTGCCGACGTGTGGTG
>UMHQ01019146.1_pt1 | contig 11384 bp, 4 predicted proteins | sample 1965531 | NCBI WGS metagenome assembly UMHQ01 (sample SAMEA4836098, study PRJEB28245) | human gut metagenome | biome: gut microbiome; material: fecal sample | place: Denmark | collected 2008
AATATCCTCAGTTAACGGAAAAATGAGAAGGGTTGGGGATGGGGAATGGCGGTTGACGAACCGGGAGGCGCTGGATATGCCCCTTTGGGGGTGGGAGAAATATATCTCGGATACGGGTGGATATTTCTCCTGGGCGGACTCGGTGAGTCAGATGAACTTTTCCCGGTTTTGTGTCTTGTAAAGTCCTACCAATAAGAATATGAAGGAAGAGAGTAAGATAATCAATCGGTTATCGAACAGGGTGTTATAAAAAATTTGCGGATTTTTATCCAAGGGGACGTCAAAGGGATTCAAAAATACATTCCATTTGCTGACGTCCAGAATTTTACTCGATGCGAACAGCAATAAACCGATAATGATAATCATTACTGCCGTACCGTTGCCATTCCGGATGAGTGTACTGAGCATAAAACACAGTAAACCGATGAAAAGTGCAGGTACCATACTTTGCAAAGCGAGTTGCAGGGGAGGTACCTCTACAACCAGCCAGTCGGTGACGGCAGCTAAAAGCAAAGTGATGATAAAACAAATCATATAGGCGATCAAAAGCCGGAATAGCCAGATTTTATACCGATAGTTCGGAATACCGAAAATGATTTCTATGATTTTGGCATCCTGGTCGTTCTGTATACCGAAACAGGTCGGATAGAAGATCAATAGGATAGAAGGCACTAATAACATACTGTATCCGGTAGCCATCGTAATCTCCGAATCCGAAATAAGATTTAACCCCACCGTCAGGATATAAAAACCGACGGCACTGAGAATAAAATACATAAACTTATTGCCGAAGATAATCTTTATATTATACCGGGCGAGTTTTGCTATAGGAGTGATGTAATATTTCATGGCTTTACAAGTCTATTGAGTGATGATATTTTCATGATTAGCTAATTTTACATTCCTCAACAACCACAGATACGAGTCTTCCAGTAGAGGAGAAGTATGTACGGCATTGGGAACCGGTTGGGTCTCCGACAGACACCTGACTTTGATATTCTCTCCGTTCCGGATATGATGTACCAATAACAGGTCGGAAGGCAATTTTACAAATTCCCGGGCCGGAATTTCGAAAGTCCATGTCACATCTTTAGCAATTTCCACCATTTCGGAAGGAGTTCCGTGATATTTCAACGACCCTTTGTTGATAACACCCACCTGGTTACAGGAACTGGCGATATCCTCGATAATGTGGGTAGAGAAAATAACGATCCGGTTGCGCGACAATTCTACTAAAAGATTTCTGAAACGGATTCTTTCCCGGGGGTCCAATCCGGCAGTCGGTTCATCGACAACCAGAATGCGGGGCAGGTTCAGCAAAGTCTGTGCTATTCCGATCCGTTGTTTCATACCTCCTGAGAAACCTCCGATCTTTTTATCTTTGTTTTCATACATATGAACCGCTTCGAGCACTTCTGTGATCCGTTTGCTCCGGGTTTTGGGATTATAAATTCCTTTCAGGAGAGCCTGATATTCCAAAAACTCCCAGGAAGTCAGATTTTCGTAAGTACCGAATTCCTGAGGCAGATAACCGATCAATCCCTGCAATTCTTCCCGTTTTTTCTGGGTATCGATGCCATTGATGAATATTTTTCCATAGCTCTGCTCGAATATGCCGCAGATGATACGCATAAGGGTGGTTTTACCTGCACCGTTAGGTCCTAACAAACCGAACATACCGGTATGGATCTCCATAGAGACGGCGTTCAAGGCTTTGAACGGTTTTTTCTTGTATCCGATCATCGGAATTTTTGTGGCGATCTTATATACTCCTTTTTTCAATTCCCTGAACCGACCGTCGATCATATCGATGTTGATATTGTATTTGTGGATCCGGTCCGATAAATAGCGGGCAACTATAGCGACATACCAAAGGAGATCGAGTAAAATAGCCATGCCGGAATCCGAGAATTTTATAGAAGCCCATATGAGCGTAAACAAGGGCGAAAAGTAATAAATGAAGATTCCGCATACCCGTATACACCAGCTCAAGCTTTTGATTTCATGAGCTTTAAAATATTCACCTCCGATGGCAATCAATTTTGTCAGCAACATCCAGGTGCAGACGGCAAAAATGATGGCCCAGAAGGTCAATGTTTGATAGAAATAGGTGAAATAAATCAGGAAGCCGGTGATAGGTAACATCCATACCAAAGGTTTTAAATCCGACCATTGCCGGTATTCTTCCTTTAATCCCAGCCGTTCCCGTACACGTTGGCCGGATTGCCATTCCCGTTGAAATTCATTGGGACGGCCATAGATCTTCACCAGATTACGGATTGAAATATGGATTTCCTGATCCGGAGGGATAATCCGGCTGTTGGCCTGACGCAGACTAGTCTCCATAAACCAGGTGGCTGCCGGTATCAGTATAATGGCTCCGACAAAGTAACCCAATTGCCATATCAGCGAGTCGGTTATCATCACTATGCCGATGACTGCCAGGATCAAAAGGGTGAGTTGAATAATCTTCAGGGTTAAACTCTGGGTACGCAGCCGATGAAGTGCTTCTTCCAAACCGGAATATAGGGTGGGGATAATCACCAGGGTCAATAATGTACTCATGGTCAATCCTCCGATCACCGTGATGGCGAAAGGAGCTCCGAGTCCTGATACAAATTCTCCTTGTCCCATGGCTAACGGGAACATGGCCACGATGGTGGTGATGGCTGTGATCAGGATAGGACGTACCCTCGAGATACCGGCGATGATGAGGGCCCGCGCTTTACGGTTACCCTGTCGCCGCAATTGCGAAGTGTAGTCGATCAGGATGATACTGTTGTTGACGACGATACCGATCAGGATAATGACACCGATCAATACATTGGCATTCATCAACGAATTGCTGGTAAACAATAAGGCTAGTAAGGAACCGATGGCAGCCAGGGGAATAGCGAACATCAATACGATCGGAGCTGTAAGTGATTCGAAAACAGACGCCAGGATCATGTAAATGATCACAAAAGCAGCCAGAATCAGAAAAGTGAATTCGCTGGTTTCGTCCTCTTCATGTACCACCTCGACAGCGATGCCGGTAGGAATATCGGTATTCTGCACCAGTTCGTCTATCTCTGTCCTTGCGGCTTCCAGAATATTCTTCGATTCGTTTACATCGGAATTGAACCGGTAGTTCACCGTGATTTCTTTATCCTGGTTGACCCGGTTTATGTTTCCTTGTCCCCGGGTAAGGTTGATATTACTGAAGCTACGTAATTCGGTAAGGGAATTATTCGTGTTGGTGACTTGCATATTGCGCAAGTCTTCCAGCGTACGTACCGGATCCTGGTTTTCTTCTTCTTTTTTCTCGGCTAGCCGTTTGTCTTTGATGATGATATCGTACTCCTGATCTCCCGCTTTGTATTTGATCGAAGTCGTATTTTGGGGGGCGAAATTATTGAGCTCGGTGACGACATTATTCGGAGTTACATCATTGATTCCCATCAGATATTGGTCGAACATGATCCTGGCTTCGGGTTTTCCCCGGGATGAACTGACCGATGAATAGCTGATATTGTCCAATTCTTCCAATTGGAATTTGAGCAACTCGGCCAGGTTAGCCATTTTTTCGAAATCCTGGCCCTTGATGACAATTTTTTCCGTTTGGGTACCCATACCCATTTTTTTCATCAGTTGGTCGGCACCTCCCATGAGTGAACTGCCACCACCCCGGAAGTTCTCGCTGCTCTCGATAGCTTCGAGGCTGATATCGCTGACTCTTAACCCATCGGAGAGGGATAGAATCGTACTCTTGAGTTCGTTCAGTGTTTTTTTGTTGATCTTTTCGAAGTCCTCTTTTAGTTTGATGGTGACACTGGCATCCGTGGAATAGATCTTTGTACTGTATTGTTCGATTTCCTGGATATCGTTCAAGCGTTCTTCATAAGCTTTTATCGTTTCGTCTGTCCGGTTGAGGGTATTCCCATTGGGGAAAGTCATATAGACATTGAACGTATCGGCTTCGATTTCTTTTAACGTATTCATGGTCAGTGTCAAAGATAAAGCTACCGTGACGATCAATACCAATATCGCAGTAAATACGACTGCTGCCGGTTTGCGCAGGCACATTTTCAGTAAAGCGATATAAATCTGTACCGGCCGGCTATGAATCGATAATGTACTGAAATTTACCCGGTCGCCCTGGCCTTTCATGAATTGATTGACGGCCATAGGGATCAGTAGCAAAGCCACGGCCAACGACAGGATAAGAGTCGTGATGATCGACACGCCGATATGTTCACCGATCAGCTTCAGGATAAAATCGTCTGAAAACAGGAAAGGAAGAAATACAGTGATCGTAGTCAGAGTGGCGGCGATAACCGCTTTGGCCACCTCCTGAGTGCCCCTTACCGCTGCTTCCTGACTATTGACTCCGATCGCACGCAACCGGAAGATATTCTCCATGACGACGACCGAATTATCCAACAACATGCCCACAGCGAGGGCTATACCCGTTAAAGTCAGTGTATTGATACTGATACCGAAAAAGTAAAAGAAATAAAAAGCAGAGAATACCGAAATGGGGATTGCCACGGCAATGAAAGTGACGATCTTGAAGTTTCGCAAAAACAGGTAGAGAATGAAAATAGCCAGAATCGCTCCGGTCAAACCCAGATTGATGATGGTGTTGATGTTTTCACTCATCGTTTCGGCTGTGTCCGTATCGACTTTGATAGAAACTCCTTTGGTAGCCAGTTCTTCATTCAACTGGGCGATTTCTTCCCGTACCCGCTGTGAAAGATCGATGATATTGACCAGCGGAGATTTGGAAATAACACAGGTGATAACTTCTTTCCCATTCACCCGCGAATAGGATTCTTCTTCTTTAATGCCGAAATTGATGTCGGCGATGTCTTTCAACAATACCGGACCTTCGGATACAACGATGTTTCCCAGGTCTTCTGTCGCGAGATATTCTGCCGTAACGTTGACAAAAAAACGTTTGTTATCCTGAAATACCGAACCGGCGAAGGTCTTTTCAGACATATTCTTGCCGATCAGTGAGCTGACTTGTGATGCGGTGATATTGAGCGCTTTGCATTTTTCATCGTCGAGAAGGATTTCGATGCTCTTCTGACGTCCGCCCATGACCGTGACCGAGGCTATTCCATCCGTACTTTCAAGGATGGGAGCAATGTCGATATCGGTGATATTCCGGACATAATCGACATCGTCGTCTCCCAGAATCTGTAGAGTCATAAACTGATCACTGGCCATTCCGCTACCGGCTTTATTGACCTGGATGGTGAAGTCTTCCGGAATACTTTTGGTGATCGCTTTGATTTTTTCTTCCAGCTTCAGGTAAGCATATTTGACATTTGTATTTTTGGTAAAGGAAACAGTGATACGGGCGTTCCTATTGGAAATCAATGTCGTTATATCCTCGACGCCTTCCAGGCCGCTGATTACGCCTTCTACCGGAATAGCTGCCTGACTCTCGATGTACTTCGGATCCAGCTCGGTCTTGGTGGAAATAGTTACATTCAGGGAGGGGAACTCCGCATCCGGATATAATTCCATCAGTAAGTACCTGTACGAAAACAACCCCATCATGGTCAAACCGATGAAGATCATCGAAATCAGTACTTTACGATTTATTAGTTTGTTCATTTTTTCTTATTTAGAATCAAAAATGTCAAAAGCTCGAAAATGCCTTTCAAATCTTCTCTACGTTTTTGACTTTTTTGTCAAAAATGTAGTAAACACACGGGATCACTACTAATGTCATCAGGGTAGAAGTGAACAGACCGCCGATCACCGCCAAAGCCATAGGGGATCGCAGTGAAGCACCCTCTCCGAATCCGAAACACATCGGCAATAAAGCCAGGATAGTAGTCAGACTGGTCATGATGATCGGGCGGATACGCTGTTGGGCAGCTCCTTTTATGGCCTCTGTCAGAGCGAATCCTTCTGCCTTGAGCCTGTTGGCTGCATCTACCAGTAAGATGGAGTTGTTGACGGCTATACCTGCCAGCATGATGATACCGATAAAAGCCATCATATTCAAAGAGGCTCCGGCTAGCAAAAATGCGTAAATACAGCCTACTCCGGCCAACGGGATCGTCAGCAAGATGGTAAACGGATGACGCAAGGATTCGAATTGAGAAGCCATCACCATATATACCAATACGATAGATAGTATCAGAGCAAAGGACAAACCTTGAAACGATTCGGCCCGTTTCTCTTCTTCTCCGGTAATTTGTGCTGAATATTTAGCAGGGAATTGGATATCTTTCAACTGTGCTTTGATTTCCGGAGTAACACTGCCTAATGTATAGCCCTTTTCGAGCATTGCGGTGACTTTACCGATCCGGTTTTGGTTGCTACGGTTGATTTCTTTCGGAGCTGTCGTAATCGAAACCTCTGCAATCTCACCCAGACGATATTTCTTTTCTCCTTGTACGATTTCAACATTTTGCAATTCATCGAGCGATACTTCCGGTACTTTGATTTCGATATCGATCGGTTCACCTTCGGATTCGAAATTGCTGGCCGTCTTCCCGTTCAGCTTTTCTTTTATCTGACTGGCCACCGAAGCGATATCTACCCCGTAAATCCCGCTTTTCAACCGGTCGATAGAGATGTTGACTTCCGGAGCTCCTTGTTCCATAGAAGTTTTGATATCGTAGAGTCCGGGGATAGAGGCTATTTTCTCCTTCACCTCCGTGCTGAGTTCGTCGATCATTTCCAGTTCCTCCCCTTTAATCTCGATAATTACAGGAGCTCCTTCCGTTCCGAGGATGCTTTGTAAGGCAGATTGTTCCTTTTCGAACGATATCTCCACGCCCTCGGGAATCGTGTAATTATGACTCAGATTACTGATAATATAATCTGCATCGGCTTTGGCTTTGTTTTTCAATTTGACTTTTACCTCTGCCTGATTTTCGCCTTCGAGTTTCCCGCTAGTCGTTTGGCTTTCGGTTGTTGTCGAAGGTCCAACCTGAGTAAAAATCCATTCCAGATCGTCTCCTGCCAACTCTATAATCATATTTTCGATGGTAGCGGCCGCATTATCCGTGCTTTGCAGACGGGTTCCCGGCTCCAGAGTGATGTAAGTCGAAAATTCCCGGGAATCTGCTTTAGGCATAAATTCTTTATCGATCAACGGGAGCAGCAGGTAACTTCCGATCATGACCACTAACGCGGTCAGGACGACAGCGTACCGGTGTTTCAAAAGTTTACCGACAAACTGACCGTATCCTTTGATTTTTAAAGAAGCCTGATTTTTGGCAGGTGCTTTCACATATTGTGAAGCTAACATCGGGATTAACAATACCGCAACAAAAAGAGAAGACAATAGAGAGAACGAAACGGTCCAGGCCTGTTCTTTAAAAAGTTCTCCGGCAGCTCCCTGGATGTAAACGATAGGTAAGAATACCACTATGGTCGTGAGGGTTGAAGACGTGATAGCCCCTGAAACTTCCGAAGCTCCTTTGATAGCCGCTTCCTTGGGGGAAAGGCCGTTTTCCAGATTCCGGAAAATATTCTCCATGACAACAATGGCATTATCGATCAACATACCGGCTCCCAGGGCTAATCCCCCCAGTGTCATGATATTGATCGTCAATCCGTTGAAGTACATCAAATTGAACGTAGCGATGATGGACACCGGAATAGAAACACTGACGATCAAGGTTGTATTGATGCGGCGCAGGAAAACGTACAATACCAGCATGGCCAATAAAATACCCATAACGGCAGAATCCTTGACCTCCCCGATCGAAGCTCCGATAAAATCTCCCTGGTTACTGATGACGTGAAATTCATAACCGGGCATACTTTTCTGCAATTCTTCCAGTTTGGCAGTGATATTTTCAACTGCCTTCACTGTATTGTATTTATTCTCTTTGTAGACACTGATACTCAGACTACGTTCGGCATCGTAGCGCACCAGATTTTCAGGATCTTTATTTTTTAATTCGATTTTGGCAACATCTTTCAGGTATACCGGAGCTTTCACGGTAGAGCTGTTCCCCGACTCGGTGTCGGTACTACCGGGGGTTTTGAAAGCAACGATAATATTCCCGATGTCTTCCAGGTCTTTTAATAAATTCACCCCTTTTACCGTATATTGGATGTCGTCGTTTACAATGGTACCTCCCGAAACATTCCGGTTCATACTTTCTATTTTCGACGCGATCGTTTCGGCAGTCAGGTTGAAAGCTTCCAGCATATAAGAGTCGGTTTTGACCTCCACAAAAGCATTTTCCTGGCCGTTGAGTTGGATATCGGCCACACCTTCCAGTCTGACCAGTTCGCTCCGCATATAGTTTTCTGCTATTTTCCGGAGTTCGTTCATATCCTTGATTTCTTTATGGCTCATGGAAATGATCATGACCGGCGTGGCATTGGCATCGTAGCGGGAAACATTCAGGGAAGTGATTTCTTCGTCCTGAGCGATTTGAGACATGCTGCGTTGCAAATCCAAAAAGGCGGCATCCATATCCTGATCCCAGTCGTATTCCACCGTAATCGTGGCTCCTCCTACCTTACTGCTGCTACTGACGTCTTTCACACCTTCCTGGCGTGCTGCCATAGCTTCTATTTTTTCTACAAACTGTTTTTCGATCTCTTCAGGTGGACGCTCACCGGCTTGCAAATCGATATATAAAGCCGGATTTTTTAAATCGGGAAATAAATCTGTTCCCAATTTATTGTATGATATGATTCCTAGCAGACATACCCCCAGTGTGATCATTAATACACTGACCGGGTATTTTACTGCAAATTTTGTAATTCCCATAATTTAATCGTTTACCAATTTGGACGTTTACCGACAAAGAATTTTTCAGACTGTCGTGAATACAGTTACTTCATCACTTTTACTTTGCTCCGGTTACGTAACCATTCGTAACCTTTCACGACGATCTTGTCCCCGGCTTCGAGTCCTTTTTCTACTTCGATGTATTTATCGTCACTGATACCGGTATGGATGACTTTTTCTTCGGCACTGTTTCTGTCGACCGTATATACTAATTTACCTCCCCGGCGGTTTTTAATGATATCTTTGGGAATAGAGATGACAGAGTCTTTCCGTACTGTGACGATATCTGCTTTGGCGAACATACCCGGACGAAGTTTTAAATCCGGGTTATCGATTTCGATATACCCCGAGAAGGTACGGGTTTCTTCGTTGATGGCCGGAGATAACTGAGTCAGTATGCCTCTTAAAGTATCCGATTTGATATTGTAATTGGTGATATGTGCTTGCTGTCCGATTTTCAGTTTGGTCAATGTGTTTTCAGGGAATTGGGTTTCTACATACATTTTACTATAATCCATCAGGCCGACCATCACACTACCGGAAGCGACTTCTACCCCCGGAGTATAATAAGGAAGATTGACGATAACTCCTTTGAACGGAGCTTTGATACTCAGTTTTTCTAAAGTAATATAACCGTTTTCCAAAGCTAACTTCGCATTGATATAAGAGTTTTCAGCGTTGTTTACGTCTTTTTCGGTTGCTCCGCCTTTCTCGAGCAGGATTTTCTGACCTTCCCATTCCTTCTCGGTGATCTGGATTTGTAATTTCTTACTTTCCAACTGCACGTTGTTTTCATATTCCTTATTTTCCAGACGGATGATGACAGCTCCGGCTTCGACGATGTCACCCAGCTGATAAGGACGACCGGTTTTCGGATTTTTCTGTAAGTAGTAAGCTCCGTTGGTTTCCGATTTTATTTCTATCGTTTTAGCTGCCTTTGCTGTTCCGGTTGTTGTAATATATTCCTCAATGTTTCTGAGTTGTACGTCCTCGACCCATACTGGGGTAGTGGCTTCAGAAGAGTTATTTCCCTGATTGTTATTACAGGAAAACGACATGAATCCTAACATAACAGCTCCCAGGATTTTAAAATTCTTATTCATGATTATCGTGATTTTACTTGTTAACGGACTTATAGGGTTATTTTTATTTCAATAGATCTACAGGTAAATAACTTTTATGGGTTTCAAAATCCCAAAGGGTTTGGATTTTCAGGTTCAAGAGCTCGATTTTGTAGCTGATAATAGCGCTCGTATAATCTTGTTTGGCAGTAGTCAACTGGTTTTGGAACTGTTGTAAGTCCATACCGGTCAGATTACCGTTGCGATATTTTTCCAGATTGATTTCATAGGTACGTTCTGCATTTTCAATGCTTTTCTTTTTGATTTCGATTTGACGGATCAGCGTCGGCAGGTTACGGCAAATCTGGCGGACATCGATGACAATCTCTTTTTTCTGTTCTTCGAGGCTGATTTCGTCCGATTCCATAGCCAGTTGGCTGGATTTTACTTTTGCCTTTTTAGCCCCCCAATCGAAGATCGGAATGGTGAGGGTTACGCCAACCTCTTCATTGTCGGTGGGCTTGTCGTACATATTTTTTACTTTTCCAGCCAGGGCATCCATACCTACCCGGACACTTAAATCACCTTTGAATTCGCTTTCTGCTTTTGTCCGGATAATCGAAAATACATCCTGTTCCAGGGTAATCTGTTTTTGGCGGATTTCCATGCGTTGATCCAGGGCGTATTTAACTGCATCGTTAATATTGACATCGACTGTCGGAATATTATTGTCGAACAGTATCGCGATATCTTCATCCAGCGACATTCCCAGTAAAAGCTTGAAATTGTCTTTCGCATTTTCAAAACTGATCTCTTTCGAATATACAGTGGATTCACTGTTCGCCAGATTGACTTCCGCCTGATAAAGTTCTTCTTTGGCTAACAGCCCGGCTTCGACCTTATTTTTGATGATATCGTAGTTTTGTTTCTGGTTGTTGTATTCATCCCGGGAGATGTTCAGATCCTTTTGTTTTTGATATACATCGTAAAATTGGCTGGTGACGTTTTTTTCGATACTTAATTGTTGGAGGGCATAACTGATTTTGGCATTTTCGAGTGCATATTCCAGTTCTTTGAGCTGCATCTTTGTCCTGTTATAAGTGAACAAAGGCTGCGAAATACGTAAAGACAGATTATGGTTGAAGGAGGTATTGTTGCCACCGGAAGTCCTGTTGGAAGCGTCCTGCCAGGAAAAGTCATTATATAGAGAGATGGTTCCGTCTGTCCATTTTATGGGTTGCGTGATACCGAATGAAGCCGATGACATTTTGGTCTCGTTGGCATACCATTTACTGTTGAAATTATCGTATTGGTTGTTACGGGTATACCTGAAAGGAGTGACATCCAATGAAAATTGTGATTTCAGGGAAGCATCCTGAGCTTTTAGATTCAATTGACGTTGCTCGAGGCTGAGTTTGCTTTGAATCAGTGAAGGACTGTGTTCGAAAGCCGTGTTCAATGCTTTTTCGAGTGTAAGTACTTCCTGTGCATGCGCACTATATAACCCGCTGAGGGTTAAAAGACCGAGGACCAAAGTTTGTTTAAGCATATTGTCTGCGTTT
>UMHQ01064267.1_pt1 | contig 11357 bp, 9 predicted proteins | sample 1965531 | NCBI WGS metagenome assembly UMHQ01 (sample SAMEA4836098, study PRJEB28245) | human gut metagenome | biome: gut microbiome; material: fecal sample | place: Denmark | collected 2008
TGGTTTGTCCAGACCTCCGCCGTACCGGCGCTGGACGTGGATCAGTCGGCGCTGGATGCCGCCTGCGAGAAGTTGGCGGCATCGCTGAACTGCACGGTGGTGGACGGAGGCTACCGTCTGGAAAAGGGCGAGGGTCTGTATATCACCAAGCCCGCTGACGGCCGCATGCTGGACGCGCCGCAGCTGGAGAGTGACCTTGCCGCCATGCTGCAAAGCGGGGAGCTGACGCCGGTGGCCTGCGTCTATGAGGAGAAGAAGGCCCAGACCGTGGACGTGCAGGCGATACACGACCAGCTGGCGGGAGAGAAGGTGGAGGCCGTCTGCGACAAGGAGACGGGGAAGCCCACCGAGTCCCGCGTGGGCCTTTCCTTCGATGTGACGGCGGTGCAGGCTCAGCTGGATGCCGCACCGGCGGGTACGGAATTCCTGGCCGATGCGGAGGTGGAGTTCCCCACCGTGTCCACCGAGGAGCTGGAGGAGTGCATGTTCCGCGACGTGCTGGGCACCTACACCACCAAGTGTGCGGGCCCCTGGGGCCGTCACCAGAACATCAAGCTGGCGGCGGCGGCCATCAACGGCAAGGTCTATAACCCCGGTGAGGAGTTCTGGTATAACTCCGCGGTGGGCCAGCGCACGGCGGCCCGCGGCTATCAGGAGGCCGGCGTCTACGAGGGCGGGCGCACCACCACCGGCATCGGCGGCGGCATCTGCCAGGTGTCCTCCACGCTGTACTACGCGGTACTGCTCAGCGATCTGGATATCGTGCTGCGCTACTGCCACATGTTCAACCCGGGCTATATGCCCATTGGCTGCGACGCCACGGTGAGCTGGGGCGGGCCGGACTTCGCCTTCCGCAACAGCCGCGACTATCCTATCAAGATCGTCACGTCCTACAACGACAATACCAACGAGGTGACGTGTACCATTCTGGGCACCAAGGTGGATGACCACTACGTGGTGATGACCAACGCCGTGCTGGGCGTCACGGACTATCAGACGGTATATCAGGAGTCGCCGGACGTGGCCCCGGGCGAGGAGGTCATCGACCAGTATGGCCATACCGGCTACTACGTCCGGACGTGGCGCAACATCTACGATGGCGACGGCAACCTGCTGTCCAGCCGCGTGGAGGCCGACAGCCACTACGACGTGGGCAACAAGATCATTCTGGTGGCGCCCGGGTATCTGCCGGGCGACAGCGAATAACGAAAAGGGGCATATCCGCGATATGCCCCTTTTTGCAGGCGGAGACTGTCGAATCTTGCGATTTTATTAAATGTTTCCGCCGAACACCTTAAATCGGCAGCAGCGCACTTGCGTACCGCCGCAGAAGGGGTATAATCGAAATACAGACATCACCGGAGGGGGGATAATACCGTGCGCAAACTGGTCATCGACGCCGCGGCGCTGGCGCGGAACCTGGACAGGCTGCGTCGGGCCGCGTCGGCCCGCATCATCGGCGTGGTGAAGGGGAACGGCTACGGGCTGGGCCTGACGGACTACGCCCGCTTTCTGACGGAGCACGGCGTGGATATGCTGGCTGTGTCCACGGCGGAGGAGGCTGCGGCTCTGCGTCAGGCGGGGATCGCGGCGGAGGTGCTGATGCTGTCCTCCACCGCAGTACCCGGGGATGTGGCCGTCCTGCTGGACTGCGGCGCCATCCTGACGGTGGGCTCCTGCGCTGCGGCGGAGACGGTGTCCGCCGTGGCCGTGGAAAAGGGCGTCACTGCCCGCGTCCACGTGAAGCTGGACACCGGCATGGGCCGCTTCGGCTTCCTGCCGCAGGACGTGACGGAGGCCGCCGCCCTGCTGAAAAGCCTGCCATCGATGCGGGTGGAGGGGGTGTTCACCCACTTCGCCAACACCGCCGACGAAGCCTTGACCCGCCGGCAGTACCAGCAGTTTCAGGAGGGGGCGGCCCTGCTGGAGCGGGCCGGTATCGAGACGGGTCTGCGCCACGTCTGCGCCTCCTCCGCATTTCTGCGGTATCCGGAGATGCAGCTGGACGCGGTGCGTCTGGGCTCGGCGCTGCTGGGACGGCTGTCGGTGCCGGACCCACTGGGGCTGGAGAAGATCGGCTGGCTGGAGACGCAGGTCATGGAGCTGAAGGACTTGCCGTCTGGCTGGAAGGTGGGCTACACCGGCGCGTACCGCACCAAGCGGCCCACGCGTCTGGCTCTGCTGCCGGCGGGCTATACCAGCGGCGTGGGAGTAACGGAGGAATCCAACGCCCTGCGCCTGCGAGACAGGGTGTACCGGCTGCTCCGCACCGGGCGGGCACTGCTGCGCAGCAACGGTCTGACGGGGCTGGTCAACGGCCGGCGCTGCCCTGTGCGGGGCGTGGTAGGCGCCACCCAGCTGGCGCTGGACGTGACGGACGTGCCCTGTGCCATTGGGGACACGGTGCGTCTGGAGGTGCGGCCCAAATACGTGGACAGCGCCGTGCCGCGGGAATACCGATAAGGACGAAAAAAGGAGCCGGACTTCATGAGTCCGGCTCCTTTTATGCGATTTTTTTACCGGCACAGGAAGCTGTACCAGCCCTCGGAGTCGTGCTGCTCCACGATGGTCCAGCCTTCGGCGCGCAGCTTGGCGGAAACCTCTTCCGCGCGGTCGTCGATGATGCCGGAGCACAGGAACAGACCACCCTCCTTCAGGAAGGGCCGCACCTTGCCGGAAAGACCCATGATGACGTCCGCCACAATGTTGGCCACCACCATGTCGTAGTCGCCGCCGAACTCCGCCTGTAATGCCTTGTCCGTCAGCACGTCGCCCCAGCGCACGGTGTAGCGGTCCTTGCCGATGCCATTGAGGGCGGCGTTCTCGTAGGCCACGTCCACGCACTTCTCGTCGATGTCGCAGGCAAAAGCCTCTCTGGCCCCCAGCACCAGCGCCGCGATGGACAGGATACCGCTGCCGCAGCCCAGATCCAGCACTCTTTCGCCGCCATGGATGTACTTGTCCAGCGATTGCAGGCACAGCCGGGTGGTGGCGTGGCTGCCGGTACCGAAGGTGAGGCCCGGGTTCAGCACCAGCTTCATCCGCCCTCTGGCCTTGGTCTCCTCCCACTGGGGTACCACCAGCAGCCGCTCCCCGATCTCCATGGGCTTGTAGAACTTCTTCCAGTTGTTTTCCCAGTCCGCATCGGCCACGTTGTCGATGGTCAGCAGCATCGGGCCGTACTCCGGATGCTCCTTTTTCAGGGCGGACATGGCGATGCGCACCTGCGCCACGATGTTCAGGGCATCCTCGTTCCGCTCCAGGTAGAAGGTGACGCGGCTGACGCCGGCCTTTTCCCGCAGCAGGTCCTCATCCACATAGTCCCAATACTGCCGGTTATGCTCCAGAAAATCCTTGAAATCCGCTTCATCGTCGATGATGACGCCGGTGATGCCCTGCTGCTCCAGCAGTGCTGTCACCGCGTCCAGCCCCGACGGCGAGGTGTCGATCTTCAGCTCCAGCCATTCCATGTGCGTTCCCTCCGAATGTGAAATCATGTGTCAGCGCTTGGTGCCCACGAAGAACAGGCCCATGGTGTTGGGGCCGGTGTGGCTGCCGATGACAGGCCCGATGTAGTTGATGTAGACCTCCTTCACACCGTAGCGGGCCTTCAGCTCCTCGGCCACGGCGCGGGACTCCTTCTCGCAGTCCGCGTGGCAGATGAACATCACCTGCTCACTGGGCTCGATGCCCAGCTCTGCCACCTTGTCAATGAGGGCCTGCAGGCTGGCCTTGCGGCCGCGGGCCTTGCTGACGGGCACCAGCTTGCCCTCGTCGGAGGTGTGCATCACCGGCTTAATGGACAGCATGGTACCCAGAAACGCGGTGGTGGCGGACACGCGGCCGCCCATCTTCAGGAAGTTCAGGTCGTCCACGGTGAACCAGTGGTCAATGTGAAGCTTGTTTTCCTCTACCCACTGCACCAGCTCCTCAGCGGACAGACCCTCCCGCTTTTTCTGCACCGCCAGATACAGCAGCAGCCCCTGCCCCAGCGAGGCGGACAGGGAGTCCACCACGTAGACATGGCTCTCGGGGAACTCGTCCGCCATGGTCTTGGCGGCGATGCAGGCGTTCTGGTACGTGGCGGACAGAGCGCTGGAGAAGTTGATGCACACGATGTCCTTGCCCTGGGCCAGCACGGCGCGCATGGCGTCCTCGAACTGTCCTACATTGGCGGCGGAGGTGGTGCTGAGGATACCGCTGCGGATGTTCTTGTAAAACTCCTCGAAGCTGATCTCACTGCCGTCCAGCATGTTGGCGTAGTCCTTGCCGTTCATGTGGACGGTCAGGGGCACCACCTTCAGCTCCAGCTCCTGGGCCATGTGGGCGTTCAGATCGCAGCAGCTGTCGGTCATGATGATATAGTCACGCATAGCAAAAGCCTCCTTTTGTCGAATGGATGTTCACGATACTCCATGGTAACACGAAACGCGCCGGTTGAAAAGGGGAAACCCGAAAATTTGCGCACCTCTTACAAAAATACGGTCATTTTCCCACGCAGAAGCGGGAGAAGATGGTATCCACCAGATCCTCGCGGATGCGCTTGCCGTTCAGCTCGCCCAGTGCCTCCAGCGCCGCTTCACAGTCCGTCAGCACCACATCCGGCGTCATGCCCATGTCCAGTGCGCCGCGGGCCTCTGCTACGGCGGACAGGGCGCGTTCCACGGCGTCAGCCTGCCGCGCGTTGGTCAGCAGCTCGCCCGCAGGCGTCTCCCCCGCAGGGTACAGCGCCGCCACAGTCTCCGCCAGCGCGTCCAGCCCCGCGCCGGTTTGGGCGGAGATATGCAGCACGCGGGGGAACCGCTCAGCCAAGGCCGCCGTGTCCAGCTTTTGGGGCAGATCGCTCTTGTTCACCAGCACCAGCAGGCGGGACGTCTGCTCTGCCGCCGCCATGGCCTGTTCGTCCTCGTCTGTCAGAGTCTGGGAGCCGTCCAGCACCAGCAGGGCCAGCGCCGCCCGCTGTGCCGCCTGACGGCTGCGTTCCACACCCATAGCCTCGATGCGGTCAGCGCTGTTTCGGATACCGGCGGTATCCGTCAGCCGCAGCAGTACGCCGCCCACCAGCACCTTTTCCTCCACGGTGTCGCGGGTGGTACCGGCGATGTCGGTGACGATGGCGCGGTCGTAGCCCAGCAGGGCGTTGAGCAGGGAGGATTTCCCCGCGTTGGGCCGCCCTAAGATCACGGCGGGGACGCCCTGCTTCAGAAGCTGTCCGCGGGAGAAGGTGGCCAGCAGCCGCTCCAGCTCCCGCTGGGCACGACTCAATGTGTCCAGCATCTCCTGGCGCTGTACGTCCTCGATGTCCTCGTCGGGGTAGTCCACCACGGCATAGAACCGTGCCGCCATAGCCATCAGACCGTCGTAGATACCGGCGATGGTGCGGCTCAGCACACCGTCCAGCTGGCACACCGCGTTTTTCGCCGCCTCCGCCGTCTCCGCGTCGATGAGGTCCGCCACGGACTCCGCCTGGATCAGGTCCATACGTCCGTTGAGGAAGGCCCGCTGCGTGAACTCGCCGCCTCTGGCCTGACGGCACCCCGCGGCCAACAGTGCGGCCAGACCCGCGTTCAGCACCACCGGCGAGCCGTGGCAGTGTATCTCCGCGCAGTCCTCACCGGTGTAGCTGTTGGGCCCTGCGAACCGGACGCACAGCACATGGTCGATGACGCTGCCGCTCCGGTCCAGCAGGTCACCATACACCATGCTGCGAGGCTGCTGCGCACCGGCGGGGCGGCCGTTTCTGGCGCGGAACACGCGGTCCAGCGCCGCCAGTGTGTCGGGGCCGGACAGGCGCAGAATGCCGATGGCGCCGGGCAGTTGGGGCGTGGCGATGGCAGCGATGGTGTCGGACATGGCGGGGAGCCTCCTTGCGGTCGTTTTTTCCAGTATACCACGGCGGACGTCAAAAGGAAAGGGCGGGGATACCCCGCCCTTTCCTTTTTTAGATCTGCCGCGAGATGGAGAGTGGCCGCGTCCATAGCAAAACAAGAGACACGCCGGATGGCGTGTCTCTTGTTTTATTGGGTGGTTACTCGGCCTTGGGAGCCTCAGCGGCGGCCTTGGCGGCAGCAGCCTTCTTCTCAGCAGCAGCCTTCTGCGCAGCCTTGAACTTCTCCTTCTCCTCAGGAGTGGGGATGGGCTCGATGGCGTTGCGGGGGCAGGCCTTGGCGCACATGGTGCAGTTCTTGCACTTGCTGTAATCGATGACGGCCACGTTGTTCTCCACGTGGATGGCGTCGAACTTACAGGTGCGCTCGCACATACCGCAGGCGATGCAGCTGGAGGCGCACACCTTGGTGACGGCAGGGCCCTTGTCCTTGTTGGAGCAGTTGACGAACACCTTCTGCTTGTAGGGCACCTCCACGATCAGGTGGTGCGGGCAGGCAGCGCGGCAGGCGCCGCAGTTGGTGCACTTCTCCTTGTCCACCACAGCCACGCCGTTGACGACGTGGATGGCGTCGAACTTACAGGCAGCGGCGCAGGAGCCGAAGCCGAAGCAGCCGTAGCGGCAGGCCTTGGCGTCGCCGCCGCAGACCTTGGTGGCTGCCAGACAGTCCTTCACACCGCGGTACTCGAAGTTGTCCTTGGCGTTGCAGCCGCCGTTGCACAGCACGTGGGCCACCATCTTGTCGCCGGAGGGAGCCTCCATGCCCATGATGGCAGCGATCTTGGCAGCGCCCTCCGCACCGGCAGGCGCGCAGGCGGTGACAGGGGCCTTACCGGCCAGAATGGCCTCGGCGCAGCCGCCGCAGCCGGGGTAGCCGCAGCCGCCGCAGTTGGCGCCGGCCAGACATGCCTGGATCTCAGGCAGACGGGGGTCGACCTCTACCTCGAACACCTTGGCGGCAATGGCGAGGATCAGGCCGAAAACGATGGCGAGTACGCCCAGAACGGCGACCGCATATACAATAGTCATAGTTGCTACCTCCTTACCAGACCTTCAGGCCGCTGAAGCCCATGAAGGCCAGCGCCATCAGGCCGGCGGTGACCAGCGCGATGGGGAAGCCATCAAAGGCCTTGGGGTTTTCACTGGAGACCTCCAGCTGCTCGCGGACAGCCGCGAACAGGAAGATGGCCAGCAGGAAGCCCAGACCGCCGGTGATGCCGTAGACCACGGACGCGATGAAGTTGTAATTGTTCTGGGTGTTCAGCAGAGCAACGCCCAGCACGGCGCAGTTGGTGGTGATCAGGGGCAGGTACACGCCAAGGGCGGTGTACAGGGTGGGGATGTTCTTCTTCAGGAACATTTCCACGAACTGCACCAGACCGGCGATGACCAGGATGTAGGCCACGGTCTGCATGAACTCCAGACCCAGGGCCGCCAGCACCAGGTTCACCAGATAGCAGAACGCGGAGGCCAGACCCATAACGAAGGTCACGGCGGCGCCCATGCCCACAGCGGTGTCGATCTTCTTGGACACACCCAGGAAGGGGCAGATGCCCAGGAACTGGGAGAAGATAAAGTTATTGGTCAGAATCGCGCCAAGAGAAATGGCGAGCAGCGTAGTCACACTCATAACTTACTTGGCCTCCTTTTTCTTAGCACTCTTGGCCAGAGCCCACTGCATCAGGGCGATGAGGCAGCCCAGGGTCAGGAAGCCGCCCACGGGCAGGGTCAGGACCTTGATACCGAACTCCTCGGGGAAAATGGTGACACCGGGTGCGCTGCCCAGTCCGCCGCCGCCCAGCAGGCCGCCGCCGAACTTACCGGAGCCCAGGAACTCGCGGACCACGCACATCACCACCAGCACCAGCGTGTAGCCGATGCCCTGGCAGATGCCGTCCACCGCGGAGGCGCCCACGCCGTTCTTAGAGGCAAAGCCCTCGGCACGGCCCAGGATGATGCAGTTCACGACGATCAGGGGGATAAACACGCCCAGAGAGCTGGACAGGGCGGGAACGAAGGCCTTCAGCAGCAGGTCCACGCAGGTCACGAAGCCGGCGATGACCACGATGTAGCAGGCGATACGCACTTCATTAGGGATGATCTTGCGCAGCAGGGAGATAAAGATGTTGGACAGGGTCAGGATGATCAGCACACTGACGCCCATGCCCAGGCCGTTGAAGAACGACGTGGTGATGGCCATGGTGGAGCACATGCCCAGGACCTGGACCAGCACGGGGTTCTGCGTGATGAGACCCTCTTTCAATTGCTTACCGAAATTCATAATGCAGCTCCTCCTTTCTTAGCCCAGAGCTTCCACGGCGGCCAGGGCGGCATTGACACCCATGTTGATGCCCTTGGTGGAAACGGTGGCGCCGGAGACGGCGGTGATGTTCTTGCCGACTACCAGAGAGCCTGCGCCGCTCATACCGATGAACTGATCCAGCACGGGGACACCGGCGGCGTTGGGCTCGTTGCCCACCACCTTGGTGCCGATGCCGGAGGTCTCGGAGTGGCTGACCACGGAGACGCCGGTAACGGCCTTGTTGGCGTCCACGCCCACCATCATCACGATGGTGCCCTGGGAGCCGGAGGCGGAGATCTTCATAACATAGCCGGCCTCAGCGCCGCCGTTGGTGACGCCGTACAGCTCGGACAGCGTACCGCCCTGGGCGGACGCGGCAGCGGCCACGGCCTCGGGGATATCCAGCTTGTCGGTGAACTCGCTGCCCTCGGGGACAACGGCGCTCATGGCGATGCGGGTGTTCTCGGCATCGATGGCCGCGATCTTGTCAGCGGTGACGTTGTCGACCAGACCCAGCAGGGCGGCCACGACCAGAGAGATGACGGTCAGGGTACCGGCGACCTTGAGAATAAACTTACCGGAGATCTTCATTACTTAGTCGCCTCCTTCTTCTCTTTCTTCACAGCACCGTAGATGGTGGGACGGACATACTTATCCAGCAGCCACGTGGTGCAGTTCATGATCAGGATGGAATAGCAAACGCCCTCGGGATAGGAGCCGAAGCGGCGGATGAAGCAGGTCAGCAGACCGCAGCCCACGCCGAAGATCAGCTGGCCGGGCTTGGTGACGGGGGAGGTGGCATAGTCGGTAGCCATGAAGATGGCGCCCAGCATCAGGCCGCCGCCGAACACGTTGTAGAGCATGTAGTCCACAGCGCCGATGCCGGCAGGAGCCGCGATCAGGGACAGGATGGCCACGGTGCCGATGTACGCCACGGGGGTGTGCCAGGAGATGACCTTGCGGATCAGCAGGAACACGCCGCCCACCAGCAGGCACAGGGAGGAGACCTCACCCAGGGAGCCGCCGATCTTGCCCAGGAACATATCGCTGATGGAGTAGTTCTGCATCAGGGTGTTGAAGGCCTCGGCAGTGCCCTCCTTCATGATCTGCAGGGGGGTGGCGGCGGAGGTGACGTCAGGACGGATCTGGGGGATGGCCCAGGAGGTCATGGCGGTGGCATAGCTGGCCAGCAGGAACGCACGGCCCGCCAGCGCGGGGTTCAGGAAGTTGCAGCCGATGCCGCCGTAGAGCTGCTTGACCACAACGATGGAGAAGAACGCGCCGATGATGACAGCCCACCAGGGCAGATCAACGGGGCACACGAAGCTCAGCAGGATACCGGTGACGACTGCGGACAGGTCGCCGACCATGCAGGACTTCTTCATGAGCTTGCGGTACGCCCACTCCCAGAACACGCAGGACACCACGGACACCGCGGTGAGCAGCAGGGCCTTCCAGCCGAAGGCATAGACGCTCCAGGCCAGGGCCGGCAGCAGCGCGATGATCACGTCCAGCATGATGGAGCGGGTATCCTCGTTGGAACGGATATGGGGGGAGGAGGACGCGATCAGCTTTAGATTCTTGTAATCAGTCATGGATTTACGCCTCCTTCTTTTCGGCAGCGGCCTTTGCCTCGGCCTCCGCCTTGGCCTTGGCGGCCATTCTTGCATTGTTGACCTCCTGCTTGCCCAGACGGAACGCATGGGTCAGGGGCAGGCGGGCGGGACAGGTGTAGGTGCAGGCGCCGCACTCGATGCAGTCCATACCGTGCAGCACGTTCTGCCAGGTGTCCACGTCGCCCTTCATCAGGTACTTGTACATGAACACGGGCTCCAGACGGATGGGGCACACACCCACGCACTTGCCGCAGCGGATGCACTGGGGATCCTCGACGTACTGCTCCTCCTTGTCGGCGAAGGCCAGCATGGCGCCGGTGCCCTTGCCCACGGTGACGTCCACGTCGTACTGGGCAAGACCCATCATCGGGCCGCCCATGATGAGCTTGTAGGTCTCATCCTTCAGACCGCCGCAGGCGTCGAACAGCTTGGTGATGGGGGTGCCGATGGGACATTCGATGTTTTTGGGGTCGATAACGCCGGAGCCGGACACGGTGACGATCTTGTTCACCACGGGCATGCCGGTGTACACCGCGCGATAGATGGCGCAGGTGGTGTTCAGGTTGAAGATGCAGCAGCCTGCATCGGCGGGCAGCTTGCCGCTGGGGACCTGACGGCCGGACACGGCCTGGACCAGCTGCTTCTCAGCGCCCTGGGGATAGCGGGTGTGCAGGACCTCCACCACCACGGGAGCGTTCAGCTCGGCGATGGTCTTGTTCAGCACGTCGGCTGCGTTCTGCTTGTTGGCCTCGATGCCGATGTACACCTTGTCCACGCCGAAGCACTTGGCCAGCAGGGTCGCGCCCTTGATGACCTGCTCCGGACGCTCCAGACAGGTACGGTGGTCGCCGGTGATGTACGGCTCGCACTCTGCGGCGTTGATGATCACGTAGTCCACCTTGCCCAGACCGGAGCTGATCTTGACGTGGGTGGGGAAGGTCGCGCCGCCCTGGCCCACGATGCCGGCGTTCTTGACGATCTCCACCAGCTGCTCGGGGGTCAGACTGTCGGGGTCTGCCACAGGTTTGACTTCCTCGGACACTTCGTTCTGGAAGTCGTTCTCGATGACCACGGACATCATCTTGCCGCCCATGTTGAAGGGGCGGGGCTCCACGGCTTTCACCGTGCCGGAGATGCTGGCGTGGATGGGTGCGGAAACAAATCCGCCGGGTTCGCCGATCCTCTGTCCAATTTTTACCTTGTCGCCCACCGCAACGATAGGCTTGCAAGGCGCACCGATGTGCATAGACATGGGAATGACCACCTCAGCCGGCGCTGCCAGCTGTTCGATGGCCTTTTCATTGGTCGCGGCCTTCATGTCGTTAGGATGAACGCCGCCAAAGAAAGCTTGTGCCATTGTCTTCACCTCATCTTACTACCGGGTGGCCCTTTGCCACCGCATACTATTCAGATATTACAACAAAACTTTTCTCTTGTCCAGCCCTACGGCGCAATTCCTGTGGTTTTTTGCCGTTTTTATCGCGGGCTTGACGGCGTTTCTCGTGAAATATTCCCACATTTCCCGGCGAGCGCCAAAAAATCCGCCGTTCCG
>UMHQ01035971.1_pt1 | contig 11324 bp, 10 predicted proteins | sample 1965531 | NCBI WGS metagenome assembly UMHQ01 (sample SAMEA4836098, study PRJEB28245) | human gut metagenome | biome: gut microbiome; material: fecal sample | place: Denmark | collected 2008
CTGCAGCATCTTTTATAGTTTTGTAGTCAATTGTAAAATCTTTTTGTGGTTTTTTATAACCTGCAATGTCAGGTAGATCGATAGGCTTATTGACCTTATCTTTTTCTGCTTGAGTTGCTACTTCCCCTACACTGGCAATATAAGGTTGGTAGTCAACCCGATACTTTTCTCCTCTTTGCACCTTGTAGTCTGTCCTTAGGGTGTAGATAGCAGGCTGGTCTGGATTTTTGATCAAATCCGCTGCCGTATTACCTGTTTCTAGTTTTGCAACCTTAACAGGTGTTTTGTTGTTTATTATTTTGCTTTTATTATATGACAAATTATTATAATTGACTTCAGCTGCCAATAAGTGTACCGGCATCGATGTCAATATCATTATCATAGCAATTGAAAAGCAAAGAAATCTTCTAATTTCTTTTCTAATCGAATGTCTCATAACACCACTTCCTTCCTAAAATTTATTTTCAAATAGTTTGCCTATATTCAAGCTTATCCTCATTATATCACATAATCAGTATTTTTCAATATGATGTATTGCTATCCAGTGTCTTACTTCATGGATGAATCCTGTCAAATACAGGCTCTCCACCTTGGTGGAAAAAATTAGCGAGTCAGCCTAAACTGTCTCGCTAATAAAGTCTAACTTTTTGGGTTCACATCTTTTTTTTAAAATTATAAGCTCTGGCAAGCTGTTATTATTGATAGCTTGTATACGTCTTCTTCGTTGCATCCTCTTGATAGGTCAGTTATTGGCTTGTTTAGACCCTGTAGGATTGGACCCAAAGCTTCGAAACCACCTAGTCTCTGAGCTATCTTGTATCCTATATTACCAGCTTCTAGTGATGGGAATACAAATACGTTGGCAAATCCTGCTACCTTTGATCCTGGAGCCTTCTGTTGGCCTACTGACTCAACTATAGCAGCATCAAACTGGATTTCTCCTTCGATTGGTAGTTCAGGAGCTAATTCCTGAGCCATCTTTGTAGCTGTTTCAACCTTAGTTGCTAGGTCATGCTTTGCTGATCCCTTAGTTGAGAATGATAGCATTGCAACCTTTGGATCTATTCCAAATATCTTTGCAGTCTTAGCTGATTCTACTGCTACTCCTGCTAGGCCTTCTGCATCTAGTTCTATGTTTATTGCACAGTCAGAGAATATGTACTTTGTATCTCCCTTGATCATTACAAATGCACCTGAAGTTCTAGATACACCTGGCTTTGTCTTTATTATCTGTAGGGCTGGTCTTACTGTGTCACCTGTTGAGTGAACAGCACCTGATACCATACCTGCCACCTTATCCATGTAAGTTAGCATTGTACCGAAGTAGTTTTCGTCTAGAAGTAATTTTCTAGCATCTTCTTCAGTAACCTTGCCCTTTCTTCTTTCTACAAATGCTGCAACCATTTCATCAAATTCTGCATAGTCTGCTGGATTTATTATTTCAACACCTTCTATGTCGATTGATTTTTCGCTAGCTACCTTTCCTATTTCAGCTGGATCACCAACTAATACTGGTACTAGGATACCTTCCTTATGTAATCTTGAAGCAGCTCCTATTATTCTAGGTTCTGTTCCTTCTGGTAGTACTATTCTTATAGACTTACCTGCAATTTGAGACTTTAATCCATCGATTAATTCCATCTTTTACCTCCTAAAGTTTTATTAAATATCCCATACCCAGACCTAAAATCCAGGTATAGGTTTTAAATCTTCTAATATCCTTGTGACTGTCGGCATATATTTTTTGGATTTTTTAAAGGACTCATCCTTTAACCTAATCAATCCATATACTATACCTGTCACTAGTAGTCCTATTCCAAAACTATACACTTCAAGTAAATGACCAGCAACCACTGATCCAAGTGCATAGTAGGATCCTACTGTACCTGCTACTAGGGCTATCAATGGTAGGCCATATAGGATTCCTAGAGCCCTCATAACATTGATATGTTCCATGCTGACCTCTACATAATCACCTACTTGACTACCTATACTATTGTCTACTTCTACTATTATATCCATAGACTCACTCTTTGCAGCACCTATACATTTACCACAGCTAGCACAGGCTGACATTCTCCTCATCTGAAACTTGGCTGTCTTATCATCCATTACCTCTACTATATATCCTCTTTGATCCATTATGCTACCTCCTATTGAACACCTGTATGCTACCTCCTATTGAACACATATCATATTCAATTACTTGGAGTACCTGCCTATCAAGCTTATCAGTTCTTCTATTAGGGCATCTCTGTCCTCTTCCTGATTCTCAATAGCATCGATCAAGCATCCCTTTATATGGTTCTCTAGTATCATGACTCCTACAGCATTTATAGCTGACTTTACTGCTGTAACCTGTGTCAGTATATCTATGCAATAACGCTCGTCATCAACCATTGACTGGATACCCTTGACCTGGCCTTCAATCCTTTTAAGGCGCCTGATCAGTGCATCCTTGTCATTTTTAGAATTCAATTTTCTATCCTTGTTCACTTCATGTGTGCAACAACCACTCATCTATAATCTAGCCACCTTTATTATTCCTCTATAGATACCTTGATGCTTTTATTCTTCTATAGATACCTTGATGCTTAATTCCTTTAACTGATCGTTCTCTGCAATAGACGGAGCCATAGTCATAGGACAAACAGCATTCTGGTTCTTAGGGAAAGCTATAACCTCTCTAATATTGTCTGCTCCTGCAAGTAGCATTACTAGTCTGTCTAGACCAAATGCCATACCACCGTGTGGAGGTGTACCAAACTTGAAGGCATCTATTAGGAAACCAAACTTGTTGTAGGCTTCTTCATCTGTAAATCCAAGAGCCTTAAACATTCTCTTCTGGACTTCTGAATCAGATATTCTAATTGATCCTCCTCCTATTTCATATCCATTAAGGACTATATCATAAGCCTTGGCTCTTAATCTTAACTTATCTTCATCTTCTAGATGGTCTAGGTCCTCATCCATTGGTGATGTAAATGGATGGTGCTTGGCTGCAAATCTTCCATTTTCTTCATCTTCTTCAAATATTGGGAATTCAGTCACCCACAATAGGTTGAACTTGTTAGGATCAGCTAGGCCTAGCTTGTCTGCTACTGCTATTCTGACCTGACCTAGGGCATCATATACTACAGAATCCTTGTCCGCTACAAATAGTAACAAGTCTCCTAGTTCTGCTCCCATCTTTGTCTTTATAGATTCTAGTTCTTCTTCTGAGAAAAACTTAGCTATTGGTGAAGTTACACCTTCTTCTGTAATCTTCATCCAAGCAAGTCCCTTTGCCTTGTATAACTTGGCATGGTCTTCTAAATGAGATATCGCCTTTCTAGTGAATTCTTCTGCTCCACCCTTAACATTGATACCTCTTACTGATTTTCCATCCTTAGTTGAATCAGCAAATACCTTAAATCCACAGTCTGCAACTACATCAGATATGTTTACAAATTCTAGTCCATATCTAGTATCAGGCTTATCTGAACCAAACCTATCCATCGCTTCCTTATATGTAAGTCTTGGAAGTGGTAGATCTATATCTATTCCCTTGATTTCCTTAAATAACTTCTGTAGGAAACCTTCCATCATTGTCATTACGTCGTTCTCTTCAACAAATGACATCTCAAGGTCTATCTGTGTAAACTCTGGCTGTCTGTCCGCTCTTAAATCTTCATCTCTAAAGCACTTTACTATCTGGAAATACCTGTCCATTCCAGATACCATTAACAACTGCTTGTATAACTGTGGTGACTGTGGTAGGGCGTAGAACCTTCCTTCATTTACTCTTGATGGTACTAGGTAGTCTCTAGCTCCTTCTGGAGTAGGTTTTACCAAGAATGGAGTCTCTATCTCACAGAAATTGTTGTCTGATAAGTAGTTTCTAGCTATGTTTGTCACCCTATGTCTTAGCATTAGGTTCTTCTGCATCTTTGGCTTTCTAAGATCTAGGTACCTATACTTTAGTCTTAGGGCCTCTGATACATCATCATCGTCCTTTACATAGATTGGTGGTGTCTGTGATTCATTTAGGACTCTTAGTTCTTCGACGAATACTTCTACATCACCTGTAGCCATGTTAGGGTTCTTTGACTGTCTCTCACATACCTTACCCCTTACAGCTATTACATACTCTGATGCTAACTTTTCGCCCTTTTCAAAAGCTTCCTTGTCTACATCAATATCGAATACTAGCTGGGCTATTCCTCCCCTATCTCTAAGGTCTACGAATACTAGTCCACCTAAGTTTCTCTTCTTCTGTACCCATCCCATTAGGGTTACTTCCTGACCTACATTTTCAATTCTTAGTTCTCCTGCATAACAAGTTCTATGCATGCCTTTAATATTATCCACTCTATCTCCTCCTATAACAAGCCTTTAAATTCTTCTACTAGATTGCTAATCTTGACTGACTTTTGCTCACCTGTTTCCATATTTTTAAGCCTAGCCTCGTCCTTTTCAAGTTCTTCATCGCCTATTACAATTGTGTACTTGGCATTTATCTTGTTTGAATACTTGAACTGGGCCTTGAAACTACGGTCAAGGTGGTCCTTATCAGCTGATATATGGTTGTCTCTTAGGTTCTTTAGTATAGCAAATGACTTTAACTTGGCCATCTCTCCAAGAGTTACTATATATATATCCGTTTTATTTGGATTTTCTATTTCTATATTGTTGGCTTCTAGAGTAAGCAGCAGTCTTTCAACACCCATACCAAATCCTACTCCACTATAGCCTTCTGGACCGCCTATCTGTTCTACTAGTCCGTCATATCTACCTCCACCACATACAGTAGACTGGGCACCTAGGTCATTTGATATTATTTCAAATGCTGTCCTCTTATAGTAGTCTAGTCCTCTTACAATCTTCTTATCTACATGGTACTTGATATTCATCTCGTCTAAGTAAGCCTTTAGTTTTTCAAAGTGGTCTTGACAGTCTTCACACAAGTGGTCTGCCATAAGTGGTATATCCTTGATGTTGTCCTGGCAAGTCTGAACCTTACAGTCTATAACTCTCATAGGGTTCTTTTCACGTCTTTCATTACATAAGTCACATAATACATCTGACTTTTTCTCTAAATATTCCTTAAGTAACTTGTTGTATGACTCTCTACATACTGGACATCCAACTGAGTTGATTGATACTGACAGGTCTTTAAGTCCTAATTCTCCCAAGAACTGCATAGCAAGTGATATGGCCTCTGCATCTAGAGATGGTGTGTCACTTCCTACTGCCTCTACACCAAACTGGTGGAACTGTCTTTGCCTACCTGACTGGGGTCTTTCATACCTAAAACAAGGTGTTATATAAAATAACTTTGTAGGCTGGGCATCTGCAAACATCTTGTTTTCTATAAATGCCCTGATCACTCCTGCTGTACCCTCAGGCTTAAGAGTTAAATCCCTATCTCCCCTATCCTTAAATGAGTACATCTCTTTTTGAACTATGTCTGTAGTATCACCTACACCCCTCTGAAATAGTTCTGTGTTTTCAAATATAGGTGTCCTTATCTCTTCATAACCATACATCGAGCATATTTGTCTAAACTTAGTTTCTAGATAATTCCACTTGAATGATTCTTTTGAAGTTATATCCTTTGTTCCTCTTGGAGCACTAATTTTCATTCTTTTCAACCTCCCGCCTCTTTTTTTCTATCATTTCATCAACCCTACTTAGGTAGTGGTCAAGGTCCTTGACATCGTCAACCCTCTCTATCCTATTTTCATCTAGATAGACGAACTTGGATACTGCACCAGCACCTATTGCATAGTTTGACTGTTTTTCTTCCATTATCTGCATATTGTATAGGCATTCTTTACCTTCTTTGGCATAACCAATATTTTCCAGGTTGCCTAGCATATGCTTTTGCCTGTACATATAATATGGATTGTAGCCGTTTTGGGACATGGCATCTCTTGATATTTTTATCATTTCAACCATTTGCCTATATGACGTCAAATCGTCTTCATAGTCTTCTATATTTATCTTCAAGTCTGATGCCCTCTTGAGTGCCAGTGTATGTACTGTCACATTTTCAGGGTTCAGACCAACTATCGTATTCATTGTATGAGCAACCATATCTGGAGTCTCATTTGGAAGACCCAATATCAGGTCCATATTGATATTATCAAATCCCAACTCTCTTGCCATATTAAAGCAGTCTACTATATCCTCAACACTATGACGTCTACCTATCTTGTCAAGTGTGACTTGATTCATAGTCTGTGGATTGATAGATATTCTGCCTACACCATGCTTTTTAAGGACTAGGAGTTTTTCTCTTGTTATGGTGTCTGGCCTACCAGCCTCTACTGTAAACTCCTCAATCCTAGAGAGGTCAAATATGTCAAATAGGCCTGTGATTAACCTGTCTAAATCATGAGCCTCTAGGGCTGTAGGTGTTCCGCCACCTATATAAAATGACTCTATAGTCTTGCCTTGCTTTGTAATTATATCAGCTAGTCCCTCTGCCTCTACTAGGAGTGTATCCACATATTGTCCCCTCTTTGACCCCTGTATACCAATGGCATTTGATGGGAATGAACAATACAGGCACCTCGTTGGGCAAAATGGTATAGATACATATAGGGAAATCTTGTCCCCATCAAGAGGATATATGTAAGGTCTTTCCCTCTTGGCTATATCTATTATAAGGTCTAGTTTTTCGTCACTTATCAGGTACTCCCTCTTCATGGTATCCCTGATTGTAGACTCATCAATACCCTCATCCAAGTGGCTATGTATCAGCTTGACTGGCCTAATACCAGTCAGTATACCCCAAGGTACATTGGCATCGTACTTGTCATTGAGGTAGTCAAACATAGACCTTTGAATGAGTCTTTTTGAAATGGTCTTTACTCTATTATCTATCTTTTTTTGATTGTTTGCAAATTTTTTTTCTTTTAGGTCAATTGTATCTTGTGTAGACTTATAATATACCCTAACCCCACACTCATAGGCATATGTTGTTGATCGAATATATATTTTTTGGTCTTTTAGGTCTATATCCAACCTGTTGGCTAGACAAGAAAGCTCAGAAGCCTTTACGTCCTCTGAGTCCTCTATCTGACTTTCAAAAATACCGTCATCTACATCTTCTATAAAATCAAAGCTAGATGTAAACAATCTCAAAAATTCAGATATCTCGTATTTATAATTGTGTCCCTTTAGTACTATATTTAACATTATAAATTATCCTATCAACTGCATATAGTAGTTTACTTTCTTTTCTATACCTAGCTTGGTAGCTGGTCCATGGCCTGGATATACTGTGATGTCGTCTTCCATCTTGCTAAGCTTCTTTAATGACTTGAGTATCTGGTTGTAGTCTCCACCATATAGGTCTGTCCTACCTATAGAATCCTTAAACAAGGTATCACCCGTAAACATATCCATGCCACATCTTATGCACATACCACCCTTAGTATGACCCGGTGTTGCGAAAAATGAGAAGGTATTTTCTCCCATCTTAAGCTTGTCCCTGTCCTTAACATATATGTCTGCATCAAACTCTATACTCTCTGGATAGAACTGGACACTTAGGTTCTTGCTGGCATCATTTAACATTTCTTTTTCATCTATATGGGCTACAATTTTGGCCCCTGTATATTCCTTTAGTTTCTCAACATCACCTATATGGTCTGCATGACCGTGAGTTAGTAGTATGTACTTGACATCTAGGTCAAGTCTTATTATAGTATCAACAGCATCCTTGAAGTTAAGGGCTGGATCTACTATAACTGCCTGCCTAGTTTGTTCATCATAGTATACATATGTATTTTCTTGCATCATCCTATCTACTAGCACTTCTAACTTCATCTTTTCCTCCTAAAAATTCTTATTGGAATCGACCAATATTGTAACTGGTCCATCGTTGATCAGTTCAACCATCATATGGGTCTTAAACCTTCCTGTCTCTGTTCTTATCCCCATACTTCTAGCCTTGTCCACAAATTTTTGGTATAGGTTGTCAGCCATTTCAGGTCTGGCAGCTTCAATAAAGCTAGGCCTCCTACCCTTCCTACAATCACCAAGTAGGGTGAACTGGCTGACAACTAGTAGACTTGCTCCTATATCCTGAAGAGATAGGTTCATCTTGTCGTTTTCATCTTCAAATATCCTAAGGTTTACTATCTTGTCAACCATATATGTTACATCTTTGTCTGTATCTCCATCAGCAACACCTAGTAGGACCATCAGACCCTTATCTATCTTACCAGTCGTCTCTCCTTCAACTGTGACGCTTGATGAAGCAACTCTTTGAACTACTGCCCTCATACTTGCTCCTTATTTACTATGCACCCTGTAGGCATCGTCAACACCCGGTACATTCATAATTTTTTTCATTACTTGGTTCATCTGGTCAATGCCAGATACTTCTAGGGTAAGGTCTATCGTTATTCCAATATCGTTACCTCTTCTAGCGTAAATGCTGACTAGGCCTATCTTCTCGTTGGATATAACGTGGGTGATTTCGTTTACAATCCCCCTCCTATCATTGGCCTTTAGCTGGATATCAGCCTCGAACCTAGAGTTGTTATCCTCTACCCAAGACACCTTGATCATCTTATTCTTGTAGTTTTCCTTGTCCCTTATAAGGTTCTGACAATCAGACCTATGGACTGTAACACCCCTTCCCCTTGTGATGTAACCTTCTATTTCATCACCTGGCAATGGGTTGCAACATTTTGCAAACCTAACATAGATTCCTTCTAGTCCATCTACTATGACCCCTGTGTGTCTCTTTTCTTTTTTCTTTGACCTATTTTTAGATGCGTCAACCTTATTGTGGACTTCTACATCCTCCTCAAGGGTTGCCATCTGCTCTTTTTCTTGTTTTCTTACATCTCTTAGGAGTAGGTCCTTTGTCTTTGTAGCAACCTGGTTGCCCATGATACCACCATAGCCTATTGTAGCCAAGAAGTCCTCATAGTTTGGTTGGTTAAACTTGACACCTATCTCCTTTAGGGCTGCCAAAACTTCTGGATCAGTCCTGTTAAGGTGGTTACGTTTTAGCTCCCTATCTAAGATTGCTATACCTCTTTCAATATTTTCTTCACGTCTTTCCTTCTTAAAGAACTGCCTAATCCTATTTCTAGCATTTGAAGTCTTTACTATATTTAACCAGTCACGGCTAGGTCCTAGTGAAGATTGGGACCTAAGTATTTCAACTATGTCCCCATTTTTAAGGATGTGGTCTAGTGGTACAATTCTTCCATTGACCTTGGCACCCACACATGAGTTACCTACCTTTGAATGTATCCTATAGGCAAAGTCTATTGTAGTTGAACCTGTAGGTAGTTCTATTACCTCACCCTGTGGCGTAAATACATAGACCTGATATGTCAAAACATCATCCTTTAGGGCATCTAGGAATTCATGAGGATCTTTTACGTCCTTTTCCCATTCCATCATCATCCTAAACCACTGTAACTTTTCGTCTAGGGCTGATACATCCTTGTCTGTTACACCTTCCTTGTACTTCCAATGGGCTGCAAAACCATATTCTGCAACCTGGTGCATCTCCTTTGTCCTAATCTGTATCTCAACAGGCTCACCATCAGCACCTATAACTGTTGTATGGAGTGACTGGTACATATTAGGCTTTGGCATTGCTATATAGTCCTTGAACCTACCTGGCATAGGCTTCCACAAAGTGTGTACTACACCCAACACCCCATAGCAATCCTTGACTGTATCAACTATAATCCTGACAGCAGTTAAGTCGTATATCTCGTCAAATGACTTGTTCTTTTTCTTCATCTTCCTATATATAGAATAGAAGTGCTTTGGTCTACCATATACATCTGATGGTATCTCCATCTGCTGGAACTTGCCCTTTAACATATCCACTATATTAGCTATATAGCATTCTCTCTGTTCTCTTTTTTTGTTAACTTTTTTGACTAGGCTATAATATCCTTCTGGATCCAAAAACCTTAGAGATAGGTCTTCTAATTCCCACTTGATGGTCTGAATACCCAACCTGTGAGCTATACCGGCATATATATCTAGGGTCTCCCTAGCCTTATATCTAGCCTTGTTACTGTCCATATATTCAAGAGTCCTCATATTGTGGAGTCTATCCGCCAACTTAATAAGGATTACTCTCATGTCCTTGGCCATAGCTAGAAACATCTTCCTAAGATTTTCTGATTGAGATTCTTCCTTGGTCATATACTGGATCTTACCTAGCTTGGTAACACCATCCACAAGGACTGCTACATCCTTGCCAAACATCTCTTCAATATCTGATTCTTCATACTCTGTATCTTCAACTACATCATGGAGTATTCCACCACATATTGTATCCATATCCAACTGCATATCAGCAAGTATATTGGCTACTGCTAGAGGATGGATAATATAGGGTTCTCCAGACTTTCTAACCTGTCCATCATGGGCTTTTTCAGCTAATTCATAAGCCCTCACTACCTTGTCGAAATCGGCATGGGGGGCATATGTCTTAATTTTTTTTATTAACTTATTTATTTCATTTTCATGCATAAGACTACACCTCCTAACGACTAAATTTCAACGTGTCTTATATCCTATCAGACATTACTATAAACTATATTATATAGGTTCCTATTCTGAATCATATTCTACTAATGTATTCACCTTGTAATTAGATAGTTTATCTCTTCCCTTTAAGAATGTAAGCTCTATAAGGAATTCTAGGCCTACTACTTGGCCACCTAATTTTTCAACCAGCTTAACTACAGCAGCTACTGTTCCTCCTGTCGCTAGTAGGTCATCAACTATAGCTACTTTCATTCCAGGCTTTATAGCATCCTTATGAATTTCTAGAGTGTCGCTACCATACTCAAGATCATATTCAAATGACTCTACTTCTGCTGGCAATTTTCCTGGCTTTCTAATAGGTATAAATCCTACACCTAACTCACATGCCACTGGTGTTCCGAATATAAATCCTCTCGCCTCTGGGCCTACTATGGCTTCAACCCCTAGTCCCTTTAGGTGGTCAGCCATCTGACTTACAGCATATCTAAAGGCTTGTCCATCTGCTATTAGGGTTGTAATATCCTTAAAACCTATACCAGGCTTTGGAAAATCTTGCACGTTTCTAATCTTCTCTTCTAAATTCATCTTTTCCTCCGTTGCTACATACCATAGCTAGTCTTAAAATTATTAATCAAAGACTCCAGTCCCCTTACAAGGCTGTTGTCCTCTAAATTCAATTTATTCTTTGGTTTTGGGAGCATAATATTTTTAAATATGCCCTCATCATAATCTATTTCATAGGATATAAGCTGCTCTGATTCAAGAACCCTAAGTATAGATACCAGCTTGGTAAATGAAAT
>UMHQ01011114.1_pt1 | contig 11308 bp, 6 predicted proteins | sample 1965531 | NCBI WGS metagenome assembly UMHQ01 (sample SAMEA4836098, study PRJEB28245) | human gut metagenome | biome: gut microbiome; material: fecal sample | place: Denmark | collected 2008
GAAGCCAAAGTTCTTCATGTCGCGGACGGACTTGACCCAGCCGGCAACGGTGACGGTCTGGCCACCGAGCGACTCGGCATCGGCATAGAGCTGCGCGATTTTGGTGCGGTTCACGTATCCTCCCATAACGGTTGTACGGATTATTTCCAAACAGTTAACCATTCTAACCCGCGAGTGGGGGCGTAGCAAAACGTCAGGCGTGATGTATGGGCGTGACGTGGGCACCGCGCAAGCACCGATTTTGCGTTGCCTAGTGCCCGCAGATAGCTTGGCGTATGAGGGCAGCGTAGGTGTCGATTCCCGCCTGGGTGAGGTGCGTGCCGTCGTCGACAAGGTATTCGCTGTGGCCCTCTGAGGCACCGTTCCAGTCGATGACGCCGGCGTTGTCGTTTTGGGCGCAGACGTCACGAATCGTCTGGTTATTGCGGTCCTGTAGCTCGAGCGGTACGCGCACGGTCACAAAGTAGATGGGCTTGCCGCCCACGGCATTAATCACGTCTTGCACCTGCTGGGGGTCGCGGATGAGGCCGTTGGTGCCAAGCGCGCAGATGACCACACTCGGGTCGTAGTTGGCGCTGTCCTGCGCGTAGACATCCTGGAAGGTGTAGAACTGGCGGCTCACCACGCCGTCGATGTACGCGTTGGGAAGCACCGCCTGAATACCAGGTTGGGCACCTGCGGTGACCGAGTCGCCGATCATGAGCACGCGTGCGTCGCAGGTTCCGGTTGCCTCGTCGTAGGTAAAGCTCCTCCAGTCAAGGTTCTTCGGGACCTTTTCGGCGATAGGTCCCTCTTTGGGTTTTTGCTTGGTGGCGTCATCGGATGCGGTGTCGCTGGGCTGGGAATCTTTACCGGATGCAGGCTCGGCGCCCTTGTCGTTGGCTCCGTTATCCTGGGACGAGGTCGCGTTCTGGGCAAGCTCGGGACGGCGCTGCTCGGCGCGGGCGGTGGCGATGCCTGCCCAGTCAAGCGGCGCGAAGGCAAGTGCGGCGACGCATGCGGCGCCAAGCGCGGGGAGCACCATGGCGGGCGCGAGGACGTGTTTTCTTGCCGTGCTGTTCTGTTGGGCCGGCTTGTGGGACCAAGGGCGTTCGACGAGGCGATAGAAAACCTCGGCTACCGCAAGAATCAGTACAAGCTGTAATGCCTGCTCCCACCAGGCGATGCGGGTAGTGCGGGTTGCGGGGTTCATAAGAAGCAGTAGGGGATAGTGCACCAGATAAACCGAGAACGAACGTTGCCCCAACCAGACGAGTGGTTTGGCCGACAGCAGACGGCGCACGATGCACTCCGTATTCTGCACGCAGATGATGAGGAGTCCGGTGGCGAGGGCAAACAGCAAAAAGCCGCCGCGGTAGAGCCAGGTGCTCTCTCCGGTCAGCATGAGTGCGCCGGCTATAACGGCAACGAGCCACGCGATAGAAATCGCGTTGACCTTTGAGATGCCCTTGTTGGCGCCGGGGGTATGGATGTCACCGCTCAGCATCTCGCGCAGACGCGGCGCGGCGATGGCGGCTAAGGCTCCGCATAGAAGCTCGGCGGCACGGGCGTCGGTTCCGTAGTAGACGCGCGATGTGTCGGCGGTGGGATTAAACATGAGGACCATGGCTGCCGTCGATACAAGCGCGAATGCGATCGTGATGCCGATGGCGGTGTTGCGCGACCTGGTTTTGCTGCACAGTGCCATAAGGATGACCGGCCATACCAGATAGAACTGCATAGTGACAGCGCAGAACCACAGGTGCGTGAGCGGCGAGGGGAGTCCCGCGGCGGCGAAATACGAGACGTTGCGGAAGATGTAGAACCAGTTGCTCAAAAAGAGTGCCGATGGCAGGGCGTCCTGCTGCACCTTAGGGAGTAGGCTCGGGGCCGCGATGTAGGTGGCGACGGCGGTAAGCGCGATGGTCACGACGATCGGCGGCATCATGCGCGCAATGCGGCGACAGATATAGCGCGGGTACGAGAATCCGTCGCGTGCCGTGGCCCGCATAATGCTTTTGGTGGCAAGATAGCCACTCAGCGTAAAGAAGAGTGTAACGCCCAAAAAACCGCCGGTCAGGCGGCTGGGGCGAAGGTGATATAGGACGACGCCGGCGATGGCGAGGGCGCGGAGCCCGTCGAGCGCGACGATGCGTTGGTTGCGTTGAGGCGCGGCATGTGCGGCGCCCGTGGGTGTGTTTTGCATCGATCTTCCTCCAATGTCGACCTAGCAGTCTAGCGCTCTGCGCGGACAAAGGAAGGGGGTTCGTGCGGTTGAACAACATGCCGCGGGGCGATGCTTCGCTACGCAAAAGCCGCACCTGCGTTGATGCTCAGCTGCCTATATAGAAACGTTTCAGAACCTCTACATAGGCAAAAACAACAACACAGATGCGGCAAAGATGCACGGGTGGTTGAGCCTTTATGCGATGATGCTCGGCTACTTGGTCTTGGCCACCAGCAGCGGGTCGCCGAGCTTGACGAGCGGATTGCCGCCGATAAGCGTGCCAGACTCGCCGACATGGTCGATGCTCTTAAGACGATCGAGCTCGGAGACGATGACGGTCACGATGTCCTCGTGACCAGCGGCCTTAATGGCCTCGCGGTCGAAGCTGATGAGCGGCTGGCCTGCCTTGACCACATCGCCCATCTCGACAAAGCGGGCAAAACCCTTGCCGTTCATTTCCACGGTGCCCAGGCCAACATGGATAAACACGCGCAGACCGTCCTCGGTAATCATGCCGATGGAGTGGTTGGTGACGGTGGTGGCGCCGATACGGCCGTTGGCGGGGGCGTAAATGGTGCCGGTAATGGGCTCGATGCCATAGCCCTGGCCGAGCATGCCCGAGGCGATGGTCTCGTCGGGAACCTCACTCAGATTGACGAGCACGCCGTTGACGGGAGCGTAGATGACGCCTTCGCGGGTGGCGAAGCTTGCTGCGGGCGGAACGGACGCCTCGCCCGACGAAGTGAACGTGGACTTGAGCGAATCGAGCAGACCCATAGATGCCTCCAACGTATCAGGCGCGCATGTTGCACGCGTGTGGTTTGCCGGAAACGTTTCGTACGTGTTTCCCAGCACGGTCAGCGCCCCTATTTTACGCTGCCTAACGATACCTCTGAACAGCGATTTTGTGATATATCAGTTGAAGGCCAACTTATTGCGGGGGTGTTTCTGCGCCGCGGGCTCAAGTGGGGTACGCTAAGGTGCGAAAAACGAGTGCGCACGAATCGCACGGAGGGAGCACCTATGATTATTGAGAACCATGCGCTGTGGGGCGAGGAATCGACCGAGGATTATCCGGCGACGTTTACGTATCTGGGTGTCGAGCCGCTGCCCGACAAGCCCAATGGCCGCCGCCCCGCGGTGATCATCTGCGGCGGAGGCGGGTTTACGCATATCGCTCCGCACGAGCAAGACCCGGTGGCGTTTGCATTTTTGGACCGTGGCTACCAGGCCTTTGTGCTCAACTATGTGACGAGCGCCACGGGCGACGTGAGCTTTCCACACCCGCAGGCGGACCTCGCCAAGATGATCGCTACCGTGCGCGCCAACGCCGACGAGTGGCATGTCGATCCCAAGCGCGTGTGCATCGTGGGTTTCTCGGCGGGCGGCATGATCTGCGCCTCGTTGGCAACGCAGTGGAAGACCGGACCCTTCGCGGGCCTTGCCGGGGCTCGTCCGGAGGATATTCGTCCCGACGCCGTGGTGCTGGGCTATCCGTTGCTCGACCTTGCCTATGTGCGCGACATGCAGACGCGCGACCCGCGCATCGACCTGCGCGTGCCCAAGACGGGTGGCAAGACGGGGCGCGATTTGCTCAACGACTATCTTTCGATGGTGACGGGTGGCGAGGCGACCGATGAGCACCTGACCGACATTTGCCCTACCACGCACGTTACGCGCCAGATGCCCCCGACCTTTGTATGGGGCGTTTCGGACGACAAGACGGCGCCGGTCGCGCAGGTCTACCCGTTTGCGCAGCGCATGGCCGAGGAGGGCGTTGCATGCGAGATGCACGTCTTTGACCAGGGCGGTCACGGCCTTTCGCTCGGCAACGCCAATACCGCGGTCGACAACGAGGACAAGCAGGTTTCCGTCCGTCCCTGGATCCGCCTGGCCTTCCGCTTTTTGGAGCGCCATCTGTAAGAGGACGGACATCCCCTCAATAACTTGCGGTGAAATAGTTCCTATTTAAGGCCTCAACCAGCCCAACCAGGAACTATTCCACCGCAACTTTGTTTTTTGATGCCCCGCCCGGAAGCTGCATCCCTGTTTTGCCCTCGAAGGCGGGATGCAGTTTCCCACGGGGCCTCGACTGGGAAAGCGCGTCCCGTTTCGAGCGGGGATTCCGGGATGCATTTTCCGCAAGAGGCCTGTTTGGGAAACCATATCCCGTTTCGAGCCAGAATTCTGGGACGCAGTTTCCCCGAGAGGCCTCATCGGGAAACGGTATCCCGGAATTCGCCCGGATGGTGGGATACGCTTTCCAGAAGGGCGTCGCTTGGGGAACTGTGATTCGTGATCCGCCGGGGACGGAGGAAAGCGGACCATTTTGGGTGTCGGCGGTCGGCTACTTCAGCGTGATGCAGGACGCGAGGAGGTCGCAGTATGTCTCTCCCGTGAAATCATAATTGATCCCAAGCGGGCGATATCCATCCTGAACATATCCCCAGTAAGGTCCGCCGAACAGCACTACAGTCTTGCCCGATGACGTCTTTCCGATCGTCTTAGAGAAGGCGGTCTCTGCGCCGCGTGGCGATCCATCGGTTGCGTATACCGTAAAGTTCGCTTTCGAGGCCACATCTTGCGCTTGAACATCGTTGGCAGTAAGGGTGTCGGACGTCGTTTCGAATTCAAGCCAGTCCATGGGGAACCAGTCGGGAAGGACCATGGTGAAGTAATCGGTCTCAAACGTCCTTGCCTGTCTGGCCTCCTCTGCTTTCCCGGCCGCTTCCTCCGCCTGGCGCCTTGCCTCATCCTCGGCCTGCTTGGCTGCCACGGCGTCGTCGCGGCGCTTGGTCGCGGCGGTCGAGAGCGCCTCGGCGTCAATATCGAAGCCGGCCTCCTTGGCGTCCTCGTCCTCCTCGGCGTACTTCTTTGCCGTGGCGATCTGGTCGTCGGTCACTTCGGACGCCTCGACCGGCTCCAGCGCCACGTCGCCCGCATCGACGATCTTCTTCTCGGCGGCCTTCTCGTCCAGCTTGATGCTGAGCTTTTCGGCGGGGACGGCGTAGACCGTGCCGTCGGCCGCGATGGGGGAGGCGGCGATCTCCACCTTGTAGCTGCCGCGGCGAAGCTCGACGCCCTCGCCGCTGCTGTCCACGTAGCGCACGGCGTCGACCTTCTTGCCGCGCTCCTCCTTGCCAGTAATATGAACCGGCAGTCTGCTCGCGCCTGCCGAGGTGTCCCAGCCCTGGGCCGAGACGCTAAAGCGCACGGCGTGCTTCGCCGCGAGCGCCTCCTGCTCTGCCACCTCCTGTGCCTGCTCGGGGGCGTAGATGCCGAAGTAGTAGCCGGCGCCGCTGCCCGCGGCGAGCAATGCGGCCACGACCGCCGCGATCACGAGGGACTTCTTTGAGCGCTTGGCCTTGGCCGGCACCGGCGTCGTCGGTCGCGCCTCGGCTGCCGGGGCGAATTGATAGTCGGTGTGCGATTCGGTCGGGGCTTCATGTTCGGCGGCGACGGGCTCTCCACACGCGGGGCAGAACCTGGCCCCGCCCTCGACCTTCGACCCGCAATTTCGGCAAAACATGCTCAAGCTCCCCTCGAACGACGCCCGCGCGAATACCGGACGCATTTCCTTCTGTCCTCATGCTAAGGGCGAACGCTCGCTCGTTGTTGCGCAACATTGCTGGGCTCTCCGTTCGGAAACTGCGTCCCGTTTCTGCTGCGGATTCCGGGATGCGCTTTCCTCTAGAGACCTCAACCGGAAAGCGCATCCCGTTTTGACGTTTCAGAGTGGGACGCAGTTTCTCCGAGAGGCCCCATCGGGAAATTGGGGACCGGAATTCGTCTGAGTAGTGGGATGCAGTTTCCGCAGCAGACCTGTCTGGGAAACGGCGAACCGGACCCCCTCGCGCCTCGTTGCTCCGCATCCTGTCTATTTGCGAAAAGCAACCTGCCCCCCCTTGCAGCAATCTGTCGATTGAACGTTGTTGTATGTTCGCGCTATCATGCATGGTTAAATTGGTTAGCCATGGCAAACGGTTAGCCATGGTAAACATAAATGCAACGCCCTGTGGGCGCCGGGGGAGGAACGCGGACGTGAAGCTCGATACACTCGAGATTGGAAAGGACGCCGTTGTCGCATCGGTGGCATCGGACGACCAGGCACTCCGACAACATATTTTGGACATGGGCCTAACGCCGGGCACCGAAGTCACCATGATGAAGTACGCCCCCATGGGCGACCCACTCGAGATTCGCCTACGCGGCTACGAGTTGACGCTGCGCAAGGACGATGCTGCTCGCATTGAGCTCGTAGATGTTCACGACACAGATACGAGCCCGCGCGCTAACGCCGCAATCGGCACGACGGAGCACCCGGCACTCGGCGAGGGGACGTATTCACCCCGTGCTGCCAAGACGGCCGTGCCCGAGGGCGCGCCCCTGCATTTTGCCCTCGCCGGCAACCAAAACTGCGGCAAGACCACTCTGTTCAACCAGCTTACGGGCTCCAACCAGCACGTCGGCAACTTTCCCGGCGTGACGGTCGACCGCAAGGACGGCACCATCCGTAACCACCCTGAGGCGAGCGTTACCGACCTGCCCGGTATTTACTCCCTGTCGCCGTACACAGGCGAAGAGGTCGTGAGCCGTCAGTTCATCCTCGACGAGCGCCCGGACGCCATCATCGATATCATCGACGCCACCAACATTGAGCGCAATCTGTACCTGACGCTGCAGCTTATGGAGCTCGACCGCCCCATGGTCATCGCGCTCAACATGATGGACGAGGTGACGACCAACGGCGGCGCCATTGACGTCAACCTGCTCGAGAGTCTGTTGGGCGTGCCGGTCGTCCCCATTAGCGCTGCCCGCAACGAGGGTATCGGCGAGCTGGTGGACCATGCCTTGCATGTGGCGCGTTTCCGCGAGCGTCCCGGCCGCCTGGACTTCTGCGCACCTGATGGCCCAGACGGCGGCGCACTGCATCGCTGCATCCACGGCATCGCCAACCTTATCGAGGACCATGCCGCGACGGCGCACATTCCCGTGCGTTTTGCGGCGACCAAGCTGGTTGAGGGCGACGAGCTGGTGACCGAGGCGCTTCATCTGGACCGTAACGAACTTGACGCCATCGAGCACATCATTACCCAGATGGAGGGCGAGGCCGGCACCGACCGCCTGTCCGCGCTGGCCGATATGCGCTTTAGCTTTATCGGCGACGTGTGCGGGCGCTGCGTCGTTAAGCCGCACGAGAGCCGCGAGCACGTGCGCTCCGTCAAGATCGACCGCATCCTGACGGGTCGCTACACGGCCATCCCGGCGTTCCTGGTGATCATGGGCCTCGTTTTTTGGCTGACGTTTGGCGTGATCGGCGCGGCGTTGCAGGGACTCATGGAGGACGGCATCGCTGCCGTCATCGCCTCGGCCGATGCGGGCCTCAAGGCGTTCGGCACCAACGACGTGGTGCGCTCGCTGGCTGTCGACGGTGTGCTTACGGGCGTGGGCAGTGTACTGACCTTCCTGCCGATCATCGTCGTGCTCTTTTTGTTTCTCTCCATTCTGGAGGACTCGGGCTACATGGCGCGCGTCGCCTTTGTCATGGACAAAGTCCTGCGTCGCTTTGGCCTGTCGGGCCGCAGCTTCGTGCCTATGCTCGTCGGTTTTGGCTGCACCGTGCCGGCTATCATGTCGACCCGTACGCTCCCATCCGAGCACGACCGCAAGATGACGGTTATGCTCACGCCGTTCATGAGCTGTTCGGCCAAGTTGCCGGTCTACGGTCTGCTGTGCGGGGCGTTTTTCCCGCAGGCGACAGTTCCCGCCATGGTCTCGCTCTATCTGATTGGCATTGCGGTCGGTTGCATCGCGGCTTTGGTGCTCAACCGTACGGCATTTAAGGGCGACCCGGTGCCGTTTATCATGGAGCTTCCCAATTACCGCCTGCCGAACGTCAAGACGACGGTGATGCTGGCATGGGATAAGGCCAAGGACTTTATTACCAAAGCCTTTACCATTATCTTTGCCGCGACCGTGGTCATCTGGTTCCTTCAGACGTTCGATATCCGCTTTAATGTGGTCGCCGATCAGTCGCAAAGCCTGCTTGCGGGCCTCGGCAGCATCATCGCGCCGGCGCTGACGCCGCTTGGGTTTGGCGACTGGCGTGCATCCACGGCGCTCGTCACCGGACTTATCGCCAAGGAGAGCGTCATCTCGACCCTCACGGTACTTTTGGGCGCGACCTCGCCCGCGGCGCTGTCGACCATGTTTTCGCCGTTTACTGCCTATGTGTTCCTGGTCTTTACGTTGCTGTACCCGCCGTGCGTGGCTGCGATCGGCGCCGTCAAGAGCGAGCTGGGCGCGCGCTACGCCGTTGCCGTGTTCGCGTTTCAAGTGACGGTCGCCTGGATCGTGGCGTTTGTCGTGCATTCGGCGGGCATATTGCTGGGGTTGGCTTAGTTATTTATTGACGGCGCAACCTCTGTGTATCGAATTGTTTTCGGCCCCGCATCTGTTGCTGACGGATGCGGGGCCGTTGCTATATAATCGCCTCCGCTCAAAATGATTGGAGACGTTATATATGAGTCAGGCAAGGCAAGACGGCATCACGCTCAGGCAGTGGCTCCCGCTCGTCGGGCTCACCTGCTGTGCGTTCGTGTTCAACACGTCGGAGTTTATGCCCATCGGCCTTTTGACTGATATCGCCGCGTCGTTCTCGCTCACCGAGGCCCAGGCGGGCATCATGATCTCGGTCTATGCCTGGGGCGTCATGCTGCTGTCGTTGCCGCTCATGGTGTTCGCTTCGCGTTTCGAGTTCAAGCGGATGCTGCTGGGCGTGCTCGCCGTGTTCTCGCTCGGCCAGTTTCTGTCCGCTGTGGCGCCGACTTATCCCATCCTGGTCTGCGCGCGCCTGGTGGTCGCTTGCGCACATGCCGTGTTCTGGTCGGTCGCCTCGATTATGGCGTCGCGCCTGGTTGACACACGCCACGGGGCGCTCGCCATCAGCATGATCGCCACGGGCTCTTCCATCGCACAGATCTTCGGCCTGCCGCTCGGCCGCGCCATTGGCCTGGCCGTGGGCTGGCGTATGACGTTTGCCGTGGTCGGAGCACTGTCTGCTGTCGCGGTCGTCTACCAGGCGACCGTGTTTCCAACCATGCCGGCGGGCGAGCGCTTTACCGTCAAGCAACTGCCCGAGCTGCTCAAGAACCCGTTACTGATCGCGCTCTATGCGGTCACGGTGTTCATGGCAACTGGCTATTACACGGGCTATAGCTATATCGAGCCTTTCCTGGCTCAGGTCGCGCATGTCGACGCAAGCGCCATCACTATGACGCTGACGGCGTTCGGCTGCTCTGGTCTGCTCGGCAGCTGGCTGTTCGGTCGCCTGTTCGACGGGCATCGTTTTCCGTTCCTTGCGATCACGCTCTCCGGCGTGCCGGTGGCTCTGCTGCTCATGGGCCCGGCCGCGTCGTCGCTCGCTGCGGTTCTCGCTGTTTGCGCGCTGTGGGGCTGCTGCGCCACGGCCTTTAACGTGGCGTTTCAGGCCGAGCTCATCAAGCACACGCCGGCGGACTCGTCGGCCGTCGCCATGTCGATCTTCTCGGGCCTGTTCAATCTGGGTATTGGCACGGGTACCGCGATCGGCGGAGCCGTGGTTTCGGGCCCCGGTATCGCCTGGATCGGCTTCGCGGGCGGTGCGATCGCTGCCGTGGGCGTCATTCTCGCCATCACGGTAATGTTCCCAGCCATCCGCCGCGCCAAGCCCGTCGCCTAATCACGTTCCCTCATCAGTTGCGGTGGAATAGTTCCTGTTTAAGGCCTCTGAATGCCCAAGCAGGAACTATTCCACCGCAACTTATTTTGGGGAAGAGGATACAAGCCGGGCATACAATGGATGTCGTTGTGTTGAGCTTACCGGGAGGTTGCTATGTGGGCATACGAGACGACGTTCTATCAGATCTATCCGCTGGGCTTTTGCGGAGCTCCGCGCGAAAACGCCGCCCCCGTTGCCGAGGATGAACTATCCCAAACTGTCGTCGCCGCGCCTAACCCCGATGCCCCCATTATGAAAATTGCCCAATGGGCCGATTACCTGCAGGAACTTGGCATTGGCGCCGTGCTCATCAACCCGCCGCTCGAGTCCGATAGCCATGGCTACGACACGCGCAGCCTGCGCCACATCGACCGCCGCCTAGGCAGCGATGCCGACTTTGCCGCCGTGTGCGAGACACTGCACGCCCATGGCATTCGCGTGGTGCTCGATGCCGTCTTCAACCACGTCGGTCGCGGCTTTTGGGCTTTCCGCGATGTGCAGGAGCGCAAGTGGGACTCGCCCTACAAGGACTGGTTCCACATTAGCTTTGACGGCGACTCGTGCTATGGCGACGGCTTTTGGTACGAGGGCTGGGAGGGCCATTTTGAGCTTGTGAAGCTCAACCTGCAAAATCCCGCCGTGGTCGACTACCTGCTTGAGTCCGTGCGTCGCTGGGCCGAGGTCTTTGGCATCGACGGCCTGCGTCTGGACGTCGCCTATATGCTCGACCGCGACTTCATGCGTCGCCTGCATACTTTTACCCGTGAGCTCAAGCCCGACTTCGTGCTGATCGGTGAGACGCTCCACGGCGACTACAACCAGATCGTCAACGACGAGATGCTCGACTCCTGCACCAACTACGAGTGCTACAAGGGCCTGTACTCCAGCTTTAACTCGGTCAACATGTTCGAGATTGCCCACTCGCTGCATCGCCAGTTTGGCGGTGACCCGTGGTGCATTTATCGCGGCAAGCATCTGCTGTCGTTTGTCGACAACCACGATGTGCCGCGCCTGGCGAGCATCCTTACCGACAAGTCCTGCCTGCGCCCCGCCTATGGCATGCTGTTTGGCATGCCGGGCATTCCGTGCGTCTACTATGGCAGCGAGTGGGGGATTGCCGGCGAAAAGGGCGGTTCCGATGGCGATTGGGCGCTGCGTCCTGCGCTCGATGAGCCTGCGCCCAACGAGCTGACGGCCTTCATCGAGCAGCTCGCGCACCTGCGCTCGGCAGACGACGCGGCGGCCCGTGCCCTCAACTACGGTGCCTATCGCAACGTGGTGATCCAGAACAAGCAGCTGCTGTTCGAGCGCGCCTACGACGATGCGACGGTGCTCGTGGCGGT
>UMHQ01022747.1_pt1 | contig 11306 bp, 7 predicted proteins | sample 1965531 | NCBI WGS metagenome assembly UMHQ01 (sample SAMEA4836098, study PRJEB28245) | human gut metagenome | biome: gut microbiome; material: fecal sample | place: Denmark | collected 2008
ATCTTGTTGAGTGGTTATATCTCCGTTCTTTGGAAGTTTCGGCAGTCCTGTAATAACGAGATTCTCTTTTGCCTTTGCGTCCGCGCTCACCTGATCGAGTCCTTCTTTTTGATATTGAAGCGACATCTCTTTCAAGAACTGTGAAGTGATATCCGGAGTGGTTATCGTTGCAAAAATCGTTCCGTTTGCAAGCATGGGCGCGCGACCGTTTGTAAACGAATCGTCAATACACTTTTCATCCATGACGCCGGCAAGCTCCCACATAATCTTTGCACCCTTCACCGCATTGCCTTTTGCAATACCTATATCCTTGTCATCGGTGTTGTTGTTGCCAAACACGTATGCGCCGTACGAAAGCAAGAAACCGATATTGAAATATTCGTTTCTCAACTCGATGGCATAACCGAATTTATTGATGTCCGCTTGGCGAATACCTTTGCTGTATCTGTACATTTCCGTCCAATATTCAACCATATCCGGCACGTCGTTGCCATTCTTATCCCATTCGGTTTTCCAGTTGTCGGGAAGTGCGTCCTTGCGATAAAACAGTAACGGTTGTTGAACGTTTACCGGCACTCCGCAATAAACCGTTTTGCCATCGTAATTGTATTTGAAGGCATCCCATGCGTTTTGCGGAATTTTATCATAACAATCCATTTGCTCTATATCGAGCGGGATTATATGATGTTTTTCGACGTACGACATGAGAATATCGTTTGCCTGATACAATACGTCCGGTCCGTGACCGTACGGTCCGTCTTTTTCAAGGTCGCTGAACTCGTCCATATTCGCATCGACGGCTTTTACTCCTTCGCTTGCATACTTTGCATTGAATGCGTCCAGCAATTCCTTGAGATATCCTTCTTTTTTTGCCGTATCGTTTTCAAGAATACGCAACACGACCTCTTTTTTATCTTCGTCATTGTTGCATGCGGCAAAGCAAAATGCTACCGTCGTAAACACCATAACAACGACCAAAAAAATCGTCACGAGTTTTCCCTTTCTCATAATTTTTCTCCTTCTATAACAAAGGAATCGGCATTGCCGTCCTTACTGTTATTATATTCTATCAACGGCTTTACGCCAACCCCCTTTTTTTTGCCTCGGCGCACAATCAACCGCAAAACCTGCTGCTCGCTTGCTCGTTCAATAACCAATGCTTCGTTTTGAGAAAAAATCTTTAATTTTCCGCTCTTTATTGCAGGCTGACGTTTCAAAGCGAGCAATTCTTTGAGCGAGGTTTGAAACCTCTTTATTTCCTCATCTTCCAGCCTTGAAAAATCGAACGTTCTTCTGCAATCGGGATCATATTCCCCTTCGAGCAAAATATCCGTGCCATAGTACAAATTGAAACTTCCCGGCAAAAATATCATCGTCGCTATTGCACAAAGCAATCTGTTGCTGTCCTTTTTTATTTGTGTATAAAATCTCGCCGTATCGTGACTATCGAGCAAATTGAACACCATATTGTTTGTGACGTCGCTATATCTCATATAAAGCGAATTGAGTTGTTCGGCAAGTTGCTTTTCGTCTATGCTCTCATCAACCCAAAAATCTATCATGCGCTTTGTGAGCGCATAGTTCATAATGGAATCGAACTGATCTCCTCTCAAAAAACTCTCGCTGTTATGCCAGTTTTCTCCAATCAACGCCGCGTTCGATTTTTGAGACTTTACCGCTTCTCTCGCCTTTCTCCAAAAACCGTGCGAAACCTCGTCGGACACGTCAAGACGCCACCCGTCCACGTCGCATTCTTTCATCCAATATACCATTACGCCAATAAGATAATTTTGCACTTCCTTATTGCTCGTATTGAGTTTCGGCATATATTCACAATCTCCGAAGCACGCATAATTAGGCGGATTCTGTTCGACTTTTTCACCGTCTATGACAAACCAATCGAAGTATTTTGATTTTTTGCCGTATTTAATTACGTCTTTGAACTGCTCAAAATCCCTACTGACGTGGTTAAACACGGCGTCCAACACAACGCGCATCCCTTTTTCATGCGCCTTTTCGACCAGCCTTTTTAAGGATTCTTTGTCGCCGAAAGACTCGTCTATGCAATAAAAATCTATTGTGTCATACTTGTGGTTCGAGTTGCTTTTGAAAATCGGCGTAAGGTAAAGCGCCGTTGCGCCAAGTCCTTTGATATAGTCCAAATTTTCCGTTATTCCGTCAAGATTGCCCCCGTAAAACGAAGTCGGAGTGGGCAATTCGTCCCATTTGGCATTAATTTTTGATTTAGCGGTATCCGTTTTGCAAAATCTATCCACAAAGATTTGATAAAACACCGCATTGTTCAGCCATTCGACGTTTTGCATCACGTCATCGTCGTTGACATAAGCAAACTGAAAGCTATTAAAATATGCTAAGTTAAAATTGTATGTACAAACCAAGCCGTCCTCACAAAAGTAGTACGACTTGTCATTGTTTTCAAAGTAAAATACATACGCAAGCCTTGGATCGTCAAGACAAAGCGTCGTGCCGTAATAATCGAAATTCGCATCGCTTGCAATCAGTTCCAATTCTTGTCTAAACTGTTGTTGCGCAATATGATATTTTGTATTGTACAAAACGGACAATTTGCAAATTTGTTCGCCTTTTGCAAAGCGAATTCTCAACACTATTGTTTTATGGTCCGTTGCGAAGCAATAATTGCTTTCGGGACGATGGTAAATTGCCTGAATGTTCATTTTCATATTGATTTTTTTCTACTAAGATTGTATAATCCGATTATTATGAGCAAGAAAGTCACAATGAGAGATATTGCAAGAGAGGCAGGCGTTTCTGTCGCTACCGTGAGTTACGTCCTTAACGACAAGGACGATTCGCGCATAAGCGAGGACACAAAACGCAAAATCTGGCAACTTGTCAATCTCTATAATTACCGCATCAACTTCTCGGCAAAATGCCTGAGCAGTGGCAACACCGATGTCGTAACGATATATATCGGCGACAACGACGTCTCTGCCTACAAAGCCGAAACGATGCTCCTCATCCAAAGACTTTCCGATAAACTTGCATCCGTCGGATATTCCTTGCAAGTTACTTTTGACAAAACCGTAAAGCGTGTCACAAATTGCGACGCAATCATTTGCTACAACACCGACAACTCGTTTTTCCGAGCACTTGGCGAGGTAAACTTTTGTCCCCTTCTCGCGCTCGATACGGTCATTCCGAACGGCGATTTGTTTTATCAAATCACAACCGATTACAACGCCGTGGCACAAAAAGCGAACTCCCTTTTCGGCACGGACAACTGGACTGCCGTTGCGCTTAAACCAAACAGCGAAGAGCTGAAAGAACGCTTGTTGCAACAATTGAATCACGTTCGGTTTATAGAAGACGATTCCCCCGTTTCGACAGAGTCGCAAAATGTTGTCGTCCTTGGCAGTATGGTGTCGAAGTTTTGTCAAAAAAACGCTCCTAACGTTTTGACTATTGATTCTCATTCCGATGAAAAGATCGACAAAATCGTAGAGTGTCTTGACATCGCAATCAACCGAAAAGAAGCCGTGTCAAGCGATATACGAATCTGATTTTACACCGAAATTAGGTATGCCCCTGCAACAAAACGTCGCAGGGGCATTTATTATTGTTATGCTGTTGCTTGTACTTTATAAATATCGATGATGCCCGTTTTATAGTTGTAAGTAACTCGATACTTGCCTGCTTCGGAGCAGCAAATGTTGCCCTTTCCTTCAACCGTGAATATTGCGTTTGCGTCGCCGTCCGTGCCGAGTTTATCCTTTCCAACCCAAAGGCCGCCGTCTTTCGCGCCGATATTATACGCGTCCAGACCGAATTCGACATCTTTTTCAAACGTCAACGTAATTTCATAAACGTCTTTGTTTTCGCTGTTCGCCGTCATCTTGAATTCGTCTTTGAACTCGTGTTTCCAGCCGTTCATCGTGCCTTTGACAAAAACATCTTTGCCTACTTTTGCGATAGTCAAAACCTTGCTGTAAGAGTTGAACGTTATGTTATAAGTTCCGCTCTCGCCGACTTTGACGTTGAGATTTGTCTTGCTTGCCGCAGAGAATCCGACAGAACCGGAAAGATATTCGGAGTTATAAGCAGCCGCAATGTTATCCCAACCGAGCGTCGTTTCGCTTGCTTTGTACGCACGGACAACGAGTTCCTCGTCTGCATTGAGAACAACGCCTTCAATGGTGAAAACGTCACCGTTTTGCGTCATTTTGTACTTTGATTCGTTTTCGGAATTTTGATAGTCGCCCCATGCACCACCGAGAATGTTACCGTCGATATAATACTTATATTCTGTTGCGTCAACCGCACTCTTGGTTGCGGAGATGGTTTTGTTTTCGGGATCGAGAACAAAGTCATATATGCCTGCTTCTTTGGTTTTTATATTGCCTACAAGTTTGCCGGTTTCATCGGTTTTCCCGGTAAACAATGCGATACTTGCCTCATCAACGTTGGTAATGTTGAAATATTGGCTGTTTTCTTTGATCTCGTCGCCTTTTGTTACGGCGCCCATGAACATGAATTCTTCACCCGCTTTGAGTTGAACTTTCAACGTGTGTTTACCGTCCGCTCCCGCTACGAAACGAGTTGCCGGCGAGAAAACGTTTGCCCAGTTGGTGATTCCTGCGCCTTTGATGTAATAATTGACGACTTCTTGCACTTCAACGGGCTTTGCGTCGCCGTTACGCGTGACGGTCAGGCGGTTGTTGCTTGTATTGGAATCGGTTGTGAGCGTGAGCGTGTAATTGCCGTCTTGCTTGACGCTGATATTTTTATTTTCGTCAAGACCGGTGGCAGCTTCCATGTATTCGTCCGCACCTACAAGGTTTCTGAAAGAAGCGCGTGCACCGTCTTTATTGTTGTAATCAAGAATACCCGTATCAAGCAACACCGTGAGTTGGAAAGCGTCGCCGACGTGCAAATCGATTTTCAGTTCAAACACGTTGTTTTTGCCCGCTACTTTGGTCATATGATAGTTGGTTGCAAGTTTGTCGCCCCAACCGTTCATAGTGCCGGAAATAACCCAGTCTCTCGTATCGACAAAACTGTTGTCTTGCCATTGCGCATACGCTTTTGCGTCCTCTTTCATCGGAGCGTCAAAATCGAACGCCTTTGCACTGGTCGGAGTAACAAACCAACCTCTGAAAGTAAAGCCTTCTTTTGTCGGTGCTTCCGGCATAGTCGGCGCTTTGCCCTTTTCAACCTTTTGCGTTGACAAAACGGTTGTTCCGTCGTTGTCGCACAAAGTGAGCGTAACGGTTTCCGTTTCGTTGCAAGCAACCATAGAAAGCGTCATCGCCACAATGAGCAACGCAATCGATACAATAGATAAAACTTTTCTCATAATTCCTCCTTGAAAAGCATTGCTTTCTCTGCTTAACCGTTTGCTTAATCGTTAAGCAATTTTATAATACCCCTTAAATCTTGGCTTGTCAATACCCCGTTTTTAGTTTTTTATTAGGATATTCTTCAATATTTCAATTTGTGAAAAGTAAAAAATATAACAACACAAGAGAGCAGCATGCATTTTAGTTAAAGTATTTTTATACCATTTCCCTTCCGGTTTTTCAATCGCTTTTATCGTTATAACAATCAAATAAAACATAAAAATTACGAACTTGCTGTTTAGTTCTTTCCCTATGTTTACTCATCTTCAGATTTCTTGTAAGATTGACTTTTGCTAACTGTTATTTTCGCCATATCTATCTCGTACGCTTAACAAACCTACATTTGAGCTTCTTAGATGCAAAAACTATCAACAAATTTAGATTTGGCACTTAGGCGTATGCTTGTCTTTTTAAAAACAAGCATACGCCATATGACAGTTGACAAAAAAATAGACTATTATTTATGTAAATTTCGTTTCAAAAAACAGTAATTCTCTTACCACTGACGGCTATAAAAAATCTACAATTTTGGCAAAAACACATGAGATAGATGCATTCATCTTTCCGCAAATTTTATATACACAACTCCAATCTACAGGCCTTTGCGAATATGGATTAATTTGCCATACTCGTCGGTTGTGGAATAATACATAACGGCATTAATAACCTCGTGCGCATCAAGCAATCCATCTATCACATAAGATAAAACTTATTGTTTTTGATTGCCAGACATCCCACGTATTAATTTCGAATACATATCTTCAAGATTAACTTTAGGCATCCACCCTATCTTATGAATCTTAGAGCAATCCATATTTACTTTAGATGGTGGAGCATATCCGAATTTTGATACATCTTTAGGCATATCAAATAATAACTTTATCTTGTTTCCTGCTATAGTAGAACAAACCATTTCCGCAAGATCTTTTGCCGAAATATACGTTTGTTCATTTGCTACGTTATACGCCTCACCGCTAGTTCCCTTTACTAAGAGCATCAAAATGGCACTTATCGCATCTGTAATATAACAATAGTTGCGAGCTGATTCGCCAGTCGTATGAAAAACAACATCTTTATTATCGATAACGCATTTTGCCAACTGAACGAAAAGTCTTTGATCATTGTCAGCCACTTGCGCTCCAACTGTCTGCGCTAAACGCGCGATTTTGACATTTTGTCCATATTCTTTTGCATATGCAACACAAATATTTTCCGAAATACGCTTTCCTTCTGAATATGAACTACGCACACTTGAAATATCGATATATCCAAGATCTCGTTCGGTAATGGTTTCACAACCATCTATTACGCCATACACTTCCAACGAGGACAAAAAAACCGTTGACTTGGCATTATGTTCTACCGCAAAATCCAGTACGTTCATCGTACCTAAAACGGTTGTTTTTATTACCTCGACCGGCGTTTCCACCATCGCAGCAGACGATGTTACGCTTGCCGTATGAATTATATAATCTACTGTTCCTTTGTATTCTATTTTGTTTCTTATATCACCGAGTATAACTATCAAATTCTTGTCGGCAGCATACTCGTCTAATACCCTTAAAAGTTTTTCTTTATTCCGCGCTGCGGCTATAATAGTAATATTTGCATTATACAATCGGTTGCTTTCCAAAAGTCCTTTGATAATCGTAGAACCGATTAATCCCGTACCGCCCGTAATGAGAAATGTGTTATTAGAAAACCCCAAATCGTGTATGCTTTCCGCGATACAGCGTATATCCAACCGCAACTGCTCGTTCATAATTGATCCCCGCTAAAATACTTAGTATATTCTTTTGCTTCCATCATTCCTTTCACAAGGAAATAATCCATATGAGTAGTAATCTTTATATTATTTTCGCTTCCCTCAACAATATACAGTTTCTTACCATAATAGTGAGCAATCGAAGCCGAATCAATCAAATCGATTTTTCCGTCTTTCTTTGCATTGTTATATAGTTCATATATATCTCGCAAATAAAATGTTTGAGGTGCTCTAGCGAATCTGCAGTTATCTCTATTTAGAGTTTCTATGCCGCTATCCCCTAAATATAGTACCGTTTCAGCAATCTTGCTTGTAACTATTGCATTACCGTTTAGCCTAGTACACTCAACGCATTTATTAATTAAGTCAGAATCTATCATAGGTCTAACGCCGTCATGAATTAACACAATATCATCTGCATTAAATTGCCCCATCAAGTATTCCAATCCCAACAGTCTAGAATCGAAACCTGTTGCACCGCCGGGGATAACAGCAGTGACTTTTTTGATATTATATTTGCTTAGAAGTTCCGTCATTAAAGCGATATATTCTTTTAAACAAACAATAACAATTTCATCTACGGATTCGGATTCATCAAATTTTTCAACCGTATGAATAATCGTTGGTTTACCAAAAATTTCCAAAAATTGTTTTGGGATTCCGTTTGACTTCATTCGCGTTCCAGTTCCGCCTGCAAATATGAGTGCTTTATTCATTTTCTGTTTGCGTCTCCTAAATACTGTTTTGCAAGTGTCAAATGCTGAGATATAACTATTTTGGTGGGGAGCGTCATATAGTTACCATATAATGGCGTTAAGAATCCATCTATATCATTCGGCGCATAGAATGATTCACCTTCAAACTGGATTCGTCTATAAGGGAATAATATATCCGAACTCCTTGTTCCGCTATACTTAAAATTCCAGAATCCGTGGTTTCCAAGCCCATAATAAAACCTATTGCTAATAGGCGCAAATATTCCGCTATTATGCACAATATCATCCATTTTTGTAAAAGCCTCACCCCAATTCTTGCACTTCTTGAACAGTGCAGTTTTAGCCTGCCACCAAAAATCCTTAAATTGTTGTTCAGAAACTTTAGGCGCAATACAATCTAACGGCAATATATCAACACTAAGTGCGGTTTTTACAGAATCGCCCTGATAAACCTTTATGCCAGAAAATGTTCTCACACATACTCTTGTGCCAAAACTATCTCTCAATGCAGAATCGATCGTTTTATAGTAATCGGTCCAGTTCTTGCAAGTAGACGTATCACAATAAAGGCAACTTTCTTTTAAGACATCTAATACAGAATCATATTCACTACGAATAATATCCAAATCTATATCATCATCCCATGGAATAAAGCCGCCATGCCTAACAGCGCCAAGTAAATTGCCACCTGTTAAAATAGGATGCATGCCAACATCTTCAAGGATATTCTTTATCGACGATACCAAATCTAACAATTGCAACTGATGTTCTCTTAATTCCCCTGTTGCTTTTGGCAATTTCGTCGCATCGAATTCATCCAAATACTTCTCGACTTCTTTTTTTGTCTCCTCATAATACGATCTGGTTTTTTTCTTAGCCGTAACATTTTTTCTACTTAACAAACGCTGCAAATCTTTATCGGGTTCTTCTAATACGCTATTTATATAATCAAGTGTTACAAACAAATCGTTAAATTTTTGTTCGGTAGCATATTGTTTTTTAACACCGAATTCCGAAACCTCATTCCACCCATCTGCTGTAACGGAAACCGACCTATGCCACTTTTGAGCAAGCGCAAACGCGCCGTGAACGATTCCGTCTATAATCCAAAAATTAACTGTGCGATATTTGGGCGTTTTTCTAATTGCAAGAATTGGAATGTAGCAAATATACAAGTTGGATTTTGTGTCACTAACCTTTCTAATTCCAAACATCGATGACGCAAACAAATAGTCTCGAGTTGCTTTAGCGGCTTTGATTGCGGCATTCTTAATATCCAACGATTTCTTTGGTACCGTTGCGATTTTTTTATCTTCTAATGATACAGGAACTATGTTTGTTGATGACATAACGTCAAAATTATCCACAAATTTCTTAACCACGGCATTATAAGACACTATATCTTCGTCCGAATATATCTTCAAAAAACCTTTTTGATTTCCGCGCAGGGTCATATTGCCGATATATTCCAAACCTTCCAAAACATTTGCAAATCTATGATTTTTGTCAATTGCCTCTTGTGCTTTTTCTACAATCTCAAGTCGCAAATCTTCGTTGTTTAATATTTTCTTGCAAATTTTCCTTTCCTCTTCCGGTGTAGAGAACATCGGGATATTAACTTTGGGGAACAAGTTTTTCAAATCTTGCGAATATTCAGATACCAAACAAGCATTGGATGCCATAATGTCACAAACTCTAAAAGAGAACCCGTTTTGCGCCTGTATATGTTTCGTATTAATAGAAATTTTCGATGAATTATAAAAATCCTCATTTTCTTGTTTGGTGAAAGTTTGCTGAGAATTATAACATAATGCAACTTCAGGAAAATAATTCATACAAGGTATCTTCCAATAAGCACCTCTGATTTCAAGTCCCAAATCTGAAATCGCAGACAAATAACGCAATCTGCGCAATCCGCTTATTTCAATTGCCGCTCGATTTTCATCTGAGAAATCAAATTTGGATTCATACGGTTTTATTCCCAATTCGTCCTTAATTTGATCTGCAGTATTAAACGGATACTTTGTAAATGATTCAATAATTCTTTTAGCGTACGCTCTTTCCTCTCCGGTTGGATTATCCCCAATAAACTTGTTGACAAATGTGTACCCTTTCCAAAGCCAGTTTGACCCTAAAAAACTAATATTAGAAGTAACGGGCGTTTCACTATTATGATGTATCTCAGTGAAAAACGGAATAAGCGCAACACTGCTTTCTAAAGCAGAAAAAGTATCCTTTATCAGTTCGATACCTGCTGACTGGCTGGTAACGAATTTATATCTTTCGACGTTTGCTTTAAGTCTATCCGTTCCGGAATAAACCAATGGCGAATCCACATCGTAAATAATTATCGGACAATCCACAATGTTTGATATATCCCAGAATTTATTATTAAAAAGTATGCACAATTCAGGATTGAATTTCATCAAAATGCGTTTTTGCAATGCAGGTATTTCACCTTCAAAATCTCGCGTGTACGTTTTTTGATGGAAACACAACACATCGTTGCCCGCATCTTTTAAGCCATTGATAAATGATTCGTAAAAAGGAGGCATTGCATCGAAATCATCCTTTTTCCTACCAAAATTATATAATGCTACAAATATTTTTGCCATAATATTCCCTTTGTCAACTCTTATAATTGATTTATTTTTATATCATCTAATGATAAAAATGACTCTATTCCTGCGTCTGCTAAATATTGTTTGCTTCTAAATCCTCTATTTAAAATCAGCGTTTTTACACCAGCATTTCCTCCTGCTTTGTAATCGGACTCCATATCTCCAATAAAAACAACTTCTCCTTTTCGTTTTATTTCTTGCAATTTTACCGTCTTTTCTTCACTTGCATTCCGAGGATCGACTATATAAATGCTTTTCGCATATTTCATTATATCTAGTCTTTCAAGTTCTCGTATTAAACCATCCTTATTACTTCTTGCTGTCAAGAACCATACATCATACAAACATTTTTGACACCAATTAAGAAAATCTATCGCATCATCATATAACACATCAAGCCTCAACCATTGTGTGTCTTCAATATGTTTTATCCAAATAGAGTTGATTTCGTTTGCGATTTCCAAAGGCAAATGCAAAATCTCCTGACAATACTTTTTTGTAGAACACCCATTGATTTTCATTTTTAGGAAATCATTTTGATCAAATCCATAATTAAGCCCTTTATCGATTAAAATTGATTCAAGCAATAACCAATGGCGTTCAGTACTATTTATCAATGTCCCATCCAAATCTAAAACTAATTGCACGAATAAATCAACTCCTCGTAATATCGTGTCACCATACTATTCCAAGCAACGTTACAATTAACGACATCTGATTTCACTTTGTTGAAAGCAATATCTAAAAACTTCGTCATCATATTTGGTGCCGCCAACAAACTTGCCGCTCCACATCCACTAAATCTAAAATTGATTTCAATGAAGTA
>UMHQ01054339.1_pt1 | contig 11287 bp, 9 predicted proteins | sample 1965531 | NCBI WGS metagenome assembly UMHQ01 (sample SAMEA4836098, study PRJEB28245) | human gut metagenome | biome: gut microbiome; material: fecal sample | place: Denmark | collected 2008
CCGCTATGGATAATCTGTCTCTTAAAAAGTCCGCCATATCAAGTTCTCCGCTTCTTTTTTTGAAATTATAGCATTATTTTACATAAATTGCAAAGTATAATGTGTTTTTCCTTGTAAAATACTGTTTTTTGTCACAGAAAAATCAAAAACGGGGGGAGATCTCGAGTGCGTACTTACTTCTGCAAACTGAATATCATAGCTTCGTCAATATATGTTCTTCCGGCAGCGGGTCTCGGACTTGCCGTCTGCCGTGATGGCCAGACTTTTTTGCTCGCCGCTTCCGCCATACCCGGTATTTTTCTGGCAAAATACTGTCTCGAACATCTCCCGTTCAGACCGTGGCTCTGTCTGTCCGCTTCTTTGTGGCTTCTGGCTTTCGCCTTGATTTTCTCAGGCGGCGCGCCGGTCTTTACTTACGCCGGCACTGTGTTCCTCGGACTTTTTTCGGCCGGTAATTTTTTTATCCTGCCGTCTTTGATATCCCTGGAAGAAAGTCCCGGAGCGCACCGCCTGAGCGCCGCCGTTTCTCTTACGTTCATATTTCTGCTTCCTTACGCCTATATGCTGACATATTACCCGTTCGCCGCCGGCGCGGTTTCTCTCGCGGCAATGACAGCCGCCGCGTTTGCCATAAGAGAAAAGCCTCGGCTTTTTACAGTCTGTTTTACAGAATCAGCGGGTAAAAAAAGGCGATCCAGATCAGAAAGCAGCAGAATATATATCTTTATCTTTTTCTTTCTCGCGGTTTTCTGTGCCGGTATAACCAGAAGTTTCGGTTCTGCCGGCGATTATCCGCAGCTTATCACAGACGCCGGTATCGGCGCCGGATTGTTTGCCGGAGCCGCTCTCACAGGTTTCTCCGCTTCAAAACAGGGAATTTACGGAAGCGGAATCTTTTTTATCTTTATCACCGAACTGGCCGCCATGTGCTCCGGTCTTTACAGCGGAGATATTTTCGCTGTCTTTTGCGGTGAATTTGCTTTTGGCGCCGTTTTTTCTTCCGCATTTGTCCTCGCGCCGTCGCTCACGTATTATATGCTCGGAAGCGTCGGCTACGGCCGCGGATTGCTGTTTGCCCTGGTGCCGATACCCGCCGGATTGCTCGCTTCCGCTCCGGCGGTGATTACGGGTCTTCCCCATAACGCCGTCATACCGGCGGCGGTCTTTGTTCTTTTTTTGTTAATTATCGACTTCTTCATTATTTTTTCAGCCTGGAAACACCGTTTTGTCCTTTTAAAATAGCCCGGATTGTGTTAAAATTTCTCTGAGAAGATTTTTGGAGGCATTTCATATGGGCTCTTTTGTTCAATTTAAAAATGTAAAAAAAGTCTATCAGATGGGGGAAGTCACCATCGAAGCCCTCAGAGACGCTACTTTTGAAATAAACAAAGGCGAGATCTGCGTTATAGTGGGTCCGTCAGGAGCAGGCAAGACAACCCTGCTCAATATACTCGGCGGTATGGATACTCTGACGTCAGGCGAAGTATGGCTGGACGGAGAAGAAATATCAAAATACGATCAGAAACAGCTCACCACATACCGCCGGTATGCCATCGGATTTGTATTCCAGTTTTACAATCTTGTACAGAATCTGACAGCCCTCGAAAACGTATCTCTCGCTACTCAGATCTGCAAAAATCCCATGGATTCGGCTGAAGCTCTCAGAAAGGTCGGTCTGGCTGACCGGCTCAGCAATTTTCCTTCTCAGCTTTCGGGAGGCGAACAGCAGCGCGTAGCCATCGCCAGAGCTCTGGCAAAAAATCCGAAGCTCCTTCTGTGCGATGAGCCTATGGGAGCTCTCGATTACAACACCGGCAAAGCTATACTCAAACTTCTTCAGGATACGGCCAGACAGACGGATATGACTGTAGTCATCATAACTCACAATCAGGCTATCACTCCCATGGCTGACCGGGTCATCCACGTAAAAAACGGCGCCGTCGTATCTCAGGAGACCAATCCTTCACCGGTGCCGGTCGAAACGATAGAATGGTAGAAACGGCAGGTGTGTGAAAACATGAAAAACATTATGTTTAAGTCCACACTGCGGGAGATCAAAGGCAGTCTGGGCAGGTGGGCGGCCATACTGGCGATAATAGCTCTGGGCGTCGGATTTTTTTCGGGTCTCAAAGCATGTAAATCCGCTTTTCTTGAAACAGGCAACGAATATTTGTCACAGCACAATTTTTTTGATTATGAGCTTATCTCCACCCTCGGCCTTGAAGATGAGGATGTGGAAAACATTTCTGCTGTCGACGGCGTCAGACTGGCCGAAGGCTCTTATTCCGCCGATGTGCTTATAACAGAAGACAGCCCCGATTCTCAGGACGTCACCACAAAATTCCTTACTGTTTCGGATAATATCAACACACCTTCTCTCACGGCAGGCAGACTGCCTGAAAACCCCGATGAATGTCTCGGCGATCCTCAGTATTTTACTGAAAGCGATATAGGACGCAAAATATACATCAGTTCCAACAACGCCGAAGACACTCTTGATATGCTTGCTTATGACTGCTATACTATCACCGGCATAGCCGACACGCCTCTTTATCTGAACTTTGAAAGAGGCTCATCTTCTATTGGCGACGGAAGCATAGCCTGCTTTATCATGATTTTGCCGGAGGGCTTTTCCTCCGAAGTCTATACGGAGATCTATCTCCTTCTTGAAGATTCCGCATATATTTTCAGCGATGAATATGAAGAAATAACAGAAAAAGCCGAAGAACCGCTGACAGCCGCCATCGAGGCCGCTTCTCAGCGCCGTTACGACGCGATCGTCGGAGAAGCCCGCCATGAAATCTCAGACGGCGAAGCTGAACTCGAAGACGCCGAATCCGAGGTAAAAGAGGCGGAAAAAGAACTGTCTGACGGAGAAGCCCGTATTTCTGACGGAGAATCCCAGATCGCGGCAAGAGAAGCCGATATCGCACAGGCCGAAGACGAAATATCCTCGGGCAAAAAACAGTTGGAAGACGGACAGAAACAGATAAACGAAAGCTTTGAACTTCTCGAATCCGGCGAAGCTGAATACAGCGCTGCTCTGGCCGAATTTGAACAGCAAGAGTCACAGGCATACTCGCAGCTTGAAGCCGCCTACGCGGCCGGTTATCTGACGGCTGAACAGTACGAGGCTCAGAAGTCCGCTCTTGACAGCAGGTTTGAAGCCGCCCGGTCAGCTCTTGATGAAACCGCTAAGGAGCTGTCGGACAACAGGGCGCTTCTTGAATCAAAGCAAAAGGAATTAGATGAATCCGCGGAGGCTCTTGCTGAAGCCGAAGCAGAGCTTGAAAGCGGTAAAAGGGAAATAGCCGATGCTAAGGCAGAACTCGCGGACGCCCGCGCCGAGCTCGAAGAAGGCCGGGCTGAACTTGATGACGGCAAAGCTGAACTCGAAGACGCCCGCGCCGAGCTCGAAGACGCAAAAGATCAGATAGATGATGTGGATTACCCTGACAGTTACGCTCTGAACAGAGAAACCAATGTGGGTTATGTATGTTTTAATAACGATACAAGTATAGTAGAGGGGCTCGCGGAGATCTTTCCTCTGTTTTTCTTCCTTGTCGCCGCCCTCGTATGTATGACGACCATGAGCCGCATGATCGAAGAACAGCGTACACAGATAGGTGTTCTCAAAGCTCTCGGATACAGCTCCGGACAGATACTCAAAAAATACATCTTCTATTCGGGCAGCTCCGCCCTTATAGGCGGCGTATCCGGATTCTTTGCCGGAACATATATTTTCACTACTGTCATCTGGGAAGCATATAAAATGATGTACGAGTTTTCTGACGTTATCATTGTCTTTGACTGGCTTGCCGGAGTTCTCGCTCTCCTCGCCGCGATGATATGTTCAGTGGGCACGACATTTTATTCCTGTTATCACGAGCTTGGGGAAGTTCCTGCTCAGCTAATCAGGCCTAAGGCTCCCGCCGCGGGCAAACGCATATTCCTTGAATATGTGCCTCTGATATGGAACAGGCTCAGATTCCTCCAGAAAGTATCAATAAGAAATGTCTTCCGCTACAAGAAGAGATTCTTTATGATGATACTCGGTATATGCGGCTGTACGGCGCTGCTCGTGACCGGTTTCGGTATCCGCGACTCCATAAAGAACGTCGTTTCAATGCAGTATGACGAAATTTTCCATGTGGATTACGAAGTCACCTTTGACCATAACATGTCAGAAGAAGATCAGGCAGAATTTCTCGACGTCAATTCAGACTATATTGACAGCTGCCTGTTCCTGTACACCGGCGCCGTTGACGCCCGCATGAACGGTCAGGTCAAATCAGTCAACCTCGTAGTATGCTCAGGCGATGATAATATAGATGATTTCATAGATCTGCATAACGATGACGGTCATCTTTCCTACCCTCAGAAAGGGCAGGGAATAATAAACAGCAACCTCGCCACGGTTCTCGATGTTGAGGTCGGAGATGAGATCACTGTCCAGGACAGCGACATGAATTCTCTGACCGTTAAAATCTCCGGACTGTGTGATAACTATGTATACAATTATCTTTATATAAATGACGAGACCTATGCCGATACCTGGGGAGAGGCTGAAATAAACTCCGCTTTCATACTCGGCGCCGATGACGGTCAGTCCGGTTCCATGTCCGGACATGAGGCGGGCTCCCGCATAGCCGAAGCCGACGGAGTTTCAAATGTTTCTGTGACAGAGGATTTCCGCAATCGTATAGACAACACCATGCAGAGTCTCGATTACGTGGTAGCTCTCATAATCATATGCGCCGCGGCTCTGGCTTTCATAGTCCTCTACAACCTGACCAACATCAACATCACAGAAAGGATACGCGAGATCGCAACTATCAAGGTCCTCGGCTTCTATCCGAGAGAGACTTCATCATATGTGTTCAGAGAAAACGTAGTGCTTACGTCTATAGCGGCTCTGGTCGGAATTCCTCTCGGAACGATACTCCACCGCTTTGTCATGACCAAGATACAGGTCGACCTGATGAGTTTTGACGTACACATAACCTTGCTCAGCTACATTCTCAGCGTAGCCGGAACCTTTGTATTCGCCATCATCGTCAATCTTGTAATGAGACGTAAACTTGATAAGATAAGCATGACTGAATCACTTAAATCCATAGAATAGGACACAGTACCGCGGGAGGCGTATATCATGAAAGAAAGCAACTTCCTTAAAAGCAAGGAATCTCTTGACAGGCACACATTTGATTATTCTCTGTGGAAGAGATTTGAAGGGCAGAGCCTTGATGAAAGACAGACTGAGTTTATCACCCAGTGCATGTGCCAGAACCTTGAACACGCCCGGCATCTTGAAAACGAGAGACTGACATTTAACAGTATCTTCCTTGCTCTTGTAGCAGGAGCCATGGCGTTTGCCGGCACCCTCAATCCGGCCGTCACATTCGGCATATACCTTTTTCTCACTGTAGCGGGATTTCTCTCCATGGTGCTGACGGCAAGATGGAACAACGCTTTCAGCCGCCATATATTTTATGCTCAGAAATGCTATAATCTGCTTCACATCAATCTGTTCGGCGCCGCCGATGAGTCGGCTGAAGACTGGAAAACGCAGGAATCCATTGACGGGCTGAACGAGATGCCCATGTACTGTTTCAAAGTTCATCGCCCTATTTCTCACGTCAGACCCGGCGAAATCCTCTACAAGCCCCGCACACGTCATCTGTATACGGCATTTTACTGGATAATCCAGCTTCTGCTGATACTGTGCACTCTGCTTGAACTTGTAAAAATAATCTGAACCGTTATCAGGTAAAACACTGAGGTGAAATATGATAAGACTTATTGCTCTTGACCTTGACAATACTCTTCTTGAAAAAGATAACGAAATACATCCCAAAGCTCTCGGCCTGCTCAGATCACTCGCCGCTTCCGGAACAGTTGTGACCCTTGCCACAGGCCGCATCTATCTTTCGGCAAAAAAATACGCCGAAGAGATAGGAGGCATATCCTCCTGCCGATCCGGCGGGTGTAAGATCGTATGCTACAACGGCTCCCTGGTAACTGAAGCCGACGGTACTCCGCTCTTCTCTGCCTTTCTTCCTGTAAACACCATGAAAAAAGTCGTTTCATTCTGTAAACAGCGCGGTCTGTACTGCCAGTTTTACAAAGATCATAAAATACTGGTAGAGAAAGTGACAGAAGGCACGACTATAGATCCGGATCTTGCAAATACTGCCGCCATCGAAGCCGGAGACTTTGAAAACTATGATTTCAGCCCGTCTCCCAAGGCAATGATAGTTACTCCGCCCGAAAAAACAGCCGCTTATCAGGCTGAGCTGGCCGGGTATCTGGGCGGTGAGGCTTATCTTGCCCAGTCACAGCCTTACCTTATCGAAATAATGCCCGAAGGCGTCAACAAGGCTCATTCTCTTTCTCTGCTATGCGAAAAGCTCGGTATAGACCGCCGCGACGTCATGGCATGCGGAGACAATACCAATGACGCGGAAATGATAAAGTGGGCAGGAGTCGGAGTGGCAGTCGCCAATTCCGTAGACTCTCTCAAAGCCGCCGCGTCTTATGTCTCTGTATCCGAACGTTCTCTGGGAGTGGCAGAAGCCATAGAAAAATTCTGTCTTTAATCCGTCATATTTCTTCTGTCTGCTCTTTCAGCCATCCGGCTGTCTCGCTGTCCAGATAAGGCGAAAGCGTCCTGAATACTTCCGCGTGATAATTGTTAAGGTATGACCTTTCCCCGGCAGTAAGCATTTCAGGCAGTATCGCCTCTCTGTCAAAAGGGCACATTGTCAGCGGGCGAAATTCAAGCATATCTCCCTCTGTACAGAGCAGCTCATTTTCAAGCCTTATACCGTATTTTCCTTCTTTGTAGACGCCGGGTTCATCGGTGGTTATCATTCCCGGCAGTATCGGACATTCGCCGCCATTTTTGCTTATCCTGTTAGGGCCTTCATGAACGCTCAGTATATGACCCACTCCGTGACCCGTTCCGTGATCAAAATCAAGCCCTCTGGGTCTGAGGGGCTGACGGGCGATCTCATCAAGTTCGCTGCCGGTAGTTCCTCTTCTAAACTTCGCCATAGAAAGAGCCAGGTTTGCCTTTAAAACCGCTGTATAATCCTCTTTCATCTCATCTGAAAGAGGACCGAGAGAAATCGTCCTCGTTATATCGGTCGTACCGTCATCATACTGTCCCCCGGAATCCACAAGGAGCAGTCCTTCCGGCTCAAGTTTTTTATCCGTGGCCGCAGACGGCGCATAGTGAATGATCGCTCCGTTTTCCATATATCCTGATATGGTCTCAAAGCTGAGATCAAAGCAGCCCTTTTGACTCCGGCGAAAGTGCTCCAGTTTGCGCGCCGCTGAAATTTCAGTCATATCCAAAGCGCCGGCGTTGGTCTTCAGCCAGTATATAAATTTCACCATTGCAATTCCGTCTTTTATATGAGCCTGCTCTGAAGATTTTATCTCTGTCCGGTTTTTTATCGCTTTCATCATTTCCACCGGATCTGGGGCGCTGATGATCGCCGCGTCCCGCGGCAGCGATCTCAGCAGAGCCCAGCTCACCCTGTTTTCATCAAGCAAAACCCGCTCTCCGTTCAGCTTTTTTATATCCTCAAATATCCGGAAATAAGGCAATATCTCCGGCTTTATCATTCCTTTCTCATGTTTTCTGTTTTCAAGGCAGAAGGCGGCTCCTTCGGTATCGAGAGCGTATATTTTTTCCTCTTGCCTGCCTATAAGGGCAAAAGCATAAAATACAGGTGTATATTTCACATCGCTCCCGCGGAGATTATACAGCCACGCTATCTCTTCCAGTCCTGTGATGAGGTGCCGGCCGGCTTTTTTCTCTTCCATGGCTTTGCGCAGCCGGGCAAGTTTTCGCGCCGAAGTCTCCCCCGTAACGCTGTCCGGTATCTCTCTTATCTTATTACCGTGCAGGTTCGGTCTGTCCTGCCATATGATCCCCACAAGGTCTTCATCATATTTAAGGTTGAAACGTTTCCGGAGTTTCGCCCCGAAGCGCGCGTCAATCACACGTCCGTCAAATCCCACAGTTCCGCTTTTTGGAATCTCGGCGTCAAGCCATTCCTCTATATCGGGAACGCCGGGCTGTCCCATCTTCATCAGCATTATTCCGCTGCCTTTTAACTGCGTCTCAGCCTGCAGAAAATACCTGCCGTCTGTCCAGAGACCCGCCTTATCAGGAGTCACCGCGAGAGTTCCGGCAGATCCGGTAAAGCCCGATATCCATTCACGGCACTTAAAATAATCATTTACATATTCTGATCCGTGAAAATCTGTGGTCGGTATGATATAAGCGTCTATGCTCCTCCTCGCCATTTCTCCGCGCAGGGCGGCGAGCCGCTGCCGTATGCTTTGTGACATTAAACACACCTCCTTTGAAATTATAATATCCCAGAAAAAAATCTCTTTCAAGCGCAATATGATCTTTGAAAACACGGTATTCATAAAACATACAAAAACCGGAGGAAAATGTCCTCCGGTTTTCAAACTCTGTTTCAGACGCTCCTGCAGATTGCCGCGGCCGGTATTTTATTTCTGAGCGGCGGCAGCCTGAGCGGCTACTTCGGCGGCAAAGTCTTCTTCTTTCTTTTCGATTCCTTCGCCTACTTCATATCTTACCATTTCAGCGACTCTCATCGGCTTGCCGATTTCTTTCGCAACGCTGTCCACATACTGCGCTACGGTCATGTCGCTGTTCTTAACGAATTTCTGGTCAACAAGACATACTTCTTTGAGAATAGCCTTGATCTTGCCCGGAATGATCCTGTCGAGCAGTTCTTCTTTTTTGCCTTCATTGAGGAGCTGCTGTCTGGCGATCTCCGTTTCGGATTCAAGCCAGGCCTGATCAACCTGATCGTCGTTTACAAATTTAGGGCTCATTGAAGCTACCTGCATGGCAACGTCTTTGGCGCATACTTCGATCTCATCATGAGAAGCTTCTGTTTCTATACCGACGATAACGCCGATCTTTCCGCCGCCGTGGATATAGCTTGTATATATCACGCCCGGGGTGGTGAGCTTGTGGAATCTTCTGATGTTGAGGTTTTCGCCTATCTTGGCGATCTTGCTCTTCAAAGCGTCATCAACCGTACCTTCGTCTTCGTAGTACATTGATCTGAAATCTTCCATGTTGTCATTGTCAGCGTTAAGCGCCATTTCGGCCAGCTTCTCAACGAACTGAACGAATTCTTCGTTCTTAGCGACAAAGTCTGTCTCGGAGTTTACTTCGATGATAGCCGCGGCGTCATGATCCGGCGTCATCGCAACTTTTACCAGACCTTCCGCAGCGATCCTGCCCGCTTTTTTTGCGGCTTTGGCCAGACCTTTTTCTCTCAGCAGTTCTATGGCCTTGTCTATATCTCCGTCAGTTTCAACCAGAACCTTTTTGCAGTCCATCATGCCGGCTCCGGTACGTTCTCTAAGTTCTTTTACTAATTGCGCGGTTACTGCCATTTTTATCTCCTCCCGAAAAAATATTGGCTTATTTATCAGCTTCTTCGGCTTCTTCAGCCTCTTCGTTTACATCTTCGGTTTCAGGAGCTTCCGCTTCTGCGGCAGCTTCTTCGCCTTCTCCATCGTCAAAGCTTTCGCCCTGATGTCCTTCAATAACGGCGTCAGCCATTCTTCCGGCGATCAGCTTTACGGCTCTGATAGCATCGTCATTGGCCGGGATCACATAGTCCACGTCATCCGGATCGCAGTTGGTGTCTACGATTCCTACAACAGGTATTCCGAGGATCCTTGCTTCTTTTACGGCTATTCTTTCTTTTTTAGGGTCAACTACGAAAACTGCTCCCGGCATTTCCGGCATGTCCTTGATGCCGCCGAGGAATTTTTCCAGTTTGTTCATTTCGAGTCTGAGCTTGACTACTTCTTTTTTAGCCAGCTTGTCAAAAGTGCCGTCTTCTTCCATAGTGTGAAGATCCGCCAGCCTCTTGATCCTCTGAGCGATGGTCTTGTGGTTTGTAAGCATTCCGCCCAGCCATCTTTCACTTACATAATATTCGCCGCATCTCTTTGCTTCGTCGGTGATAGCCTGCTGCGCCTGCTTCTTTGTTCCTACAAACAGAACAGGTTTTCCGGCTTCAGCGATGCTTCTTACGAAATCGTAAGCTTCTTCGATCTTCTTAACTGTCTTCTGCAGGTCTATGATGTAGATACCGTTTCTTTCGGTGAAGATGTACGGAGCCATCTTAGGGTTCCATCTTCTTGTCTGGTGTCCGAAATGAACGCCTGCTTCTAAGAGCTGTTTCATTGAAATTACTGCCATTTTGTTTCCTCCTGGTTTCTTGCTTCCACCGTTCCCGTAATACCGCTTGCATTGGAAAGATCACGATGCCGCAAATTAAGGCTCTGTGTCTCCGGCGCACCCTTATGTCAGGAAAGCGCGGCAACCAAAGAGTACGGTGTGCTGTATTTGATTTGTGGCTTTATCTAATGGCGCCACCAGAATAATATACAATAAAATCCCTGCAATTGCAAGGATTTTTTGAGATTATCCCCGCAAACATATGAGTAACGCGCAAGTTTTAAATTCTTGAATAAAATCCCTTGCAAAATATCATAGATTATGTTAAATTATTATAGCGCGATCAAATAAACCGTGGAGGATTGACCGAGTGGCTAAGGAGCTTGATTGGAAATCAAGTAAGGCGGCAACGCCCCGTGGGTTCGAGTCCCATGTCCTCCGCCATAAGTCCACCGTAATTTTGATAGAATTACGGTGGACTTTTTCTACTCCCGAAAACCGCTTGAAATAAGGCTTTTCGACCGTTTCAGCACATAAGTGAACCCCGCTGCAGAGCAATTATGCGGCGGGGTTTCGTGCTTTTTGCGCGGATTGAGGCGTTTTGTTCCGCTGTAATCGTTAAACAGCCGAGTTCTGATAATACTCCTTATGAGAAAATCGGCGATGAATTACATCCTTTGGATACTCCATTTGATATTCCCGAAAGCTGGGAGTGGATTCGATTTAAAGATTTAGTCGACTATTCGATGGGAAAAACGCCTCCGCGGAAAGAGACGGAATATTGGATCAACGGGACGATTCCTTGGGTATCCATTGCGGATTTGGTTGCAGATGGGACTGTGACTACAACTAAAGAATGTGTCAATAACTTTGCAGCCGAAAATACGAAAAAGCCAAGGCACAGCTTGAGCAGCTCCGCGCCACAAAGGCGGCACGGGAAGCCCAGGCAGAAGCTATCGGTGCTTTCATGTTTGAGATGCAGGAACTGGACACCCTCACCGAGTTTGACGAAAAGCTCTGGTTGACCACTATTGA
>UMHQ01049432.1_pt1 | contig 11259 bp, 13 predicted proteins | sample 1965531 | NCBI WGS metagenome assembly UMHQ01 (sample SAMEA4836098, study PRJEB28245) | human gut metagenome | biome: gut microbiome; material: fecal sample | place: Denmark | collected 2008
TTTTTAATATATTTGTAACATATGTTTGACAACTATAGAAAAACAAAAGGAGCTAACATAGAAGATTCTTGACAGAAAAATAAAAATATGATATTCTTTCTAAAGCGAGTGCACATATAGCTCAATTGGATAGAGCGTCTGACTACGGATCAGAAGGTTGCGGGTTCGATTCCTACTATGTGCGCCATTTTTATTTTTTGCTAGTTTTTCTCTTTAAAGTTCTTAAATACTCTTTTTGCTCTTCTGTAATTCTTCTACTTTCTATGGCCTTTTGAATTGCCTTATTATGTGTCCACTCTTCTAATGTATGCTGTTCTAAATAAGGTAGGGTGCAACTCCATTGCTTTGCTAAAGCGGTTGCAAAATACCAAGCAATCATCATACGAATATAATATTCCTCTCTCTGAATATTGGCTACTAATTCTAACATTTCCTTTTGAAAATGCTTTTCTAAGTAATTGGATAATAATAGACCAATCCCATACCTTACTGTATATTCATGTGTAGACTGAAGCCAAACTTTAATTTTCTCGTATACCTCTAGGGGATATTTTTTGAAAATCTTTGGAGAAAAAGTATCACAGGTAGCCCAGTTGTTTATATAAGGTAGAAATTTCTCTGTTTCCTCCATAGTTTGAGAAAAATCCTTTATATTCTCAATCAAAAAGGCATGAAGATGATTTTCTTCCAGATATCGATGAGGTAACTCAGTCATATATTGTAACATTCTTTCCGCTTGTCTCAGATATAATTCTTCCGCCAATTTCCGTAGAATAGGAGTACGAACTCCTAAAACTTCTTTTGAGGGTAGATTTGGAATGAGTTTGGCATTAAACTTTTGATATTCTTCTTCTTGAAACCCTTTTAAAAAATTTTGAATCCCTTTTGACTCTTTCTTCATCAGTACTCTCCTTGTAAAATTCGAATTGCTTCTCCTCCTACTAAAATCTTTTCTTCTCTTGTTATCTTAGCTAAAATTTGACTCTTCCTTTGTAAACTTTCCCCTTGATGACAATACAATATTTCATTTTCTGATAAATATCCCTGCTTAAATAGATAAAAAGCTAAAGCTCCGTTAGAGGTCCCCGTCGCAGATTCTTCAGGAATATCGACAATAGGAGCAAAATTACGAACATAAACATGCTTATCTTCTAAAAAAAAGGGGTGAAAAGAAATCACGGATAATTTTTCACTCAAGGCTTCTACTTTTGAGAAGTCTATTTGAATCTTATCCAAGGCTTCTTTACTTGCTAAAGGAATCATCAAGTCCCATAGACCTGAATATGCTTTTACCAATAAAAATTTTCTATTTCTATCTTTTTCTGTTAACCCAAGAGAAGCTAAAATCTCTTCCTCTGAAATGTCCAATGTAAAAGATAAATCTCCCTCATCTTGTTCCATCCACACGGAAAGCAATTCTTTCCCCTGTCTTTCTAAAAAAATAGGCAAGACTCCTAATTTTGTATCAATCGTAATTCTATCTTTATCCTCTGAGATTCTATTTTCTTCAAACAAAGAATAAATAGCTGCAATCGTAGCATGTCCACAGAGATCTACTTCTTGCTTTGGTGTGAAATATTCGAATTTAAAATCCGCTTTCTCACTTGATTGTATAAATACTGTTTCTGAAAACCCCAACTCTTTTGCTAAATTTTGTTTTTCTGCTGTTGATAATTCTTCGGCATGAAATAAAATCCCCGCTCCATTGCCTCCAAACTTCTCTTTTGTAAAAGCATCATAAATAAAAATAGGTCTTTTCATGCTCCCTCCCTATATAATATCATTGATTACTTTTAATACCTTTCCCAAAGATACAAATTCATCGTTTGGCGAAATATAAATGGGTTGATAATTTGGATTATCGCTCATTAAAACTACATAGTCCGGTTTTATTTGTAAACGTTTTACAAAAGCTTCTCCATTCACTAAAAAAGCTCCGATTTCTCCATTATGAACTTGCATATTTTGTCTACAAACAATAATAGAAGAATTTTTTATCGTTGGTTCCATCGAATCCCCTTTGACTCGGACTGAAAAAACTTCTTCTACATTTCTAACTCCTGGAATCGAAATATAATCTTCCACTTCTTCTTCTCCAAATACCCCAATTCCAGCACTAATTCTAGGAAATAAAGGGATAGCTGCCGGTCCTTCGCCTTTTATTTGCTTCATCTTTTCTAAAATAATTTTGGGAGTTCTTTCCACAGCTGCCAAATATAAAAAGTATTCGGCATCTTTTTCATTCAAAGAAAATAATCCTATCATTCTTTCTAAAATTTCTTCACTTGGCGGGTTTTTTACTTCTCCCCGCTCTATACTATTATAATAAGGTTGTGTAATTTGCAATGCTTTCGCTAATTTATTTTGACTATATCCTAATTCTTCTCTTTTTTCCTTTAAATAGGTCTTGAAGTCCATAAAATTCCTCCTTACTTCACTTCTATTTTCAGTATAGCACATCTCCTTTTAAAAATCTATAAATTTTTATTTATAATTATAAAAAATATATTGACATTTTTATATAAACAGATTATACTACTTATAGATAAATAAATATAACTTATAGGTGTTGAGTTTGTGAGGAGGAAAAATATGAGAATTTTAGTGAAAAACAAAAAATGGGAAACATCGTTTCAAACAGTTACTTTAATTTGTGATGTCAAAGCGAAGAATGGAATTTTTCATATTCAATTCCCTTACAATGGAAAATATGTCCAAATAAAATCTAACAATTTAGACTTAACTTTTCATCATTTAGAAAAAGTCTTTAATCGTTTTGGAAACCTTCCGGAAACAAAACAATTTTTAGCCTCTTAACTTCATAGAAGTTTGTTTATAGAAATATCCTGAAATCTGTTTCAGGATATTTTTATTTTGGTAACAAAAGTTACTGTTTTTTTCTTTTTTTTCTTCTATAATATAAAAAAAGATAAAGAAATAAAGGAGTGAATACAATGTATATTAACCTATCCATGAACATAAAAGAAATTATCACAAAATATCCGGAAACAAAGGCTGTCTTTGAAAATCAAGGAATCCAAGGTTTAGAAGATGAAAAAGTGTTACAACTATTGGAAGCATATCCACTTTCTAAAATCATGGAATTAAAAAAAGTAGATTCCAAGGCTTTCCTAAGTCGTTTGGAAGAAAGTATCAAAACAAATCGAGAAACTTCTGATATCACCATGAAAAAAGAAGAAAAAAAAGAGAATGGTTTATCTTTATTGGGCTTATTGCCTTGCCCAGTACGAATTCCTCTTTTAGAAGGTTTTCAAAATTTCTTACAAAACCATCCTGACGTGGAAGTCAACTATGAATTAAAGGCGGCTTCTTCCGGTTTGGACTGGTTAAAAAAAGATGTCATTGAAGCAAACCATGTCGACCAATTAGCAGATATGTTTTTATCGGCCGGTTTCGATTTATTCTTTGATAACAAATGGATGGGAAAATGGAAAGCGGAAGGTATTTTTGAAGATATGACAGGTCTCACTCATTATAATACCGATTTTGAAAATGAGAATATTTCCCTAAAAGATCCAAAAGGAGATTACTCTATGATCGGAGTGGTTCCTGCTATTTTCTTAGTAAATAAAAATGCTCTAGGAAACCGAAAGACACCTGAATCTTGGCAAGATATTTTATCCGAAGAATTTGAAAACTCTATTTCTCTACCGATTGCTGATTTCGATTTGTTCAACTCTATCTTAGTACATATCTACAAACTGTATGGGCAAGAGGGAGTTGAAAAACTAGGAAAATCATTATTGTCAAATTTACATCCGGCACAAATGGTGGACGCTAAGGAACCTGCCATTACGATTATGCCTTTCTTTTTCTCAAAAATGATTAAAGAAAATGGTCCTATGCAAGTTGTTTGGCCAAAAGAAGGAGCTATCATTTCTCCTATCTTTATGCTAACCAAGAAACATAGAAAAGAAGAATTAAAACCGATTGTAAATTTTATGGGAGGAAAAGAAGTGGGAACGATTATCTCTCATCAAGGACTATTTCCAAGCATTCATCCGGAAGTAGAAAATCCGACTTCAGGAAAACCATTTGTATGGATTGGTTGGGACTTTATTTATTCTCATGATATGGGACAATTATTACAAGATTGCGAATCTTGGTTTATGAAAGGAGCGAAACGTTCATGAAATTTATTACGATTTCAGGTCCTCCCTCTTCCGGAAAGACCTCTTTAATTTTAAAAACGATTGAAAATTTAAAACAAAAAGGAATGAAAGTAGGAGTTGTCAAATTTGACTGTCTCTATACGGAAGATGATGTTCTGTATGAAAAAATGGGAATCCCTGTGAAGAAAGGTCTATCCGGTTCTGTCTGCCCTGATCATTTTTTCGTAAGTAATATTGAAGAAGTCGTACAATGGGGAAAACGACAAGGCTTAGACTTATTGATTACTGAAAGTGCAGGATTGTGCAACCGTTGTTCTCCCTATATCAAAGACATTAAAGCAATTTGTGTCATTGATAATTTAAGTGGAATTAACACTCCTAAAAAAATTGGACCTATGATTAAAACTGCTGATATTATTGTAATTACCAAAGGAGATATTGTCTCTCAAGCAGAAAGAGAAGTCTTTGCTGCACGAGTACAAATTGTAAACCCAAGAGCTGCAATTCTGCATGTAAATGGTTTGACAGGACAAGGAAGCTTTGAATTTGCGAATTTAGTGATGGAAGAAAATCAAGAAATTGATACTGTGGTAGAAAAACAATTACGTTTCTCTGTTCCTTCCGCTGTTTGCTCTTATTGTTTAGGAGAAACAAGAATCGGAACATCGTATCAAATGGGAAATATTCGAAAAATAGATTTGGAGGATTAAATGGAAGAATTAAACTTAATGGATATCTTGGGAATTCAAGAAGAAATCATCGAAGAAGTTACCATAGTAGCAGGCTACAATAAGTTAGGGGAAAAAGAAAATTTTGATTCTTTTACGATTAAGGCCGGAGAAATTGTTGCCATTGTAGGACCTACCGGTTCCGGAAAAAGTCGATTGCTTGCTGATATTGAATGGGGAGCTCAAGGAGATACTCCTACCAAAAGAAGTATTTTGGTCAATGGAAAACCCATGGATGCCAAGAAACGATTTTCTCCAAGTCATAAATTGGTTGCCCAATTATCTCAAAATATGAACTTTGTTATGGACTTATCTGTCCGAGATTTCTTAGACCTACACGCAGAAAGTCGTCTAGCAGCCAATCGAGAAGAAATCATCGAAAAAATCTTTCGACAAGCAAATGACTTAGCAGGAGAGAAATTTAGTTTAGATACTCCCATTACCAGTCTCAGTGGAGGACAATCCAGAGCTTTGATGATAGCAGATACTGCAATTTTAAGTTCTTCTCCCATCGTACTCATCGATGAAATTGAAAATGCCGGAATTGATCGGAAAAAAGCCTTAGACTTATTGGTCGGAAATAATAAAATCGTGTTAATGGCAACCCATGACCCGATCTTAGCCTTAATGGGTGACCGACGAATTGTCATTAAAAATGGGGGAATTGCAAAAGTCATGGAATCAAACCCCGAAGAAAAACAAATTTTAGGAAAATTAGAAGAATTAGATGATGTTGTACAATCTATGAGAAATCAACTTCGATATGGAGAAGTGCTTTCCTGTGATTTTGAAATTAAGAAGATATAGAAAATGCGAGGGCTAATTCCTCGCATTTTATTTCAAATAGTAAATTCCCTCAACCACGATCTCAACAGAACCATCAATAAAAACTTGCTCTCCCTCAAAACTAACTTCTCTTGTTTTCCCCTCTATCTCTATTCTTTCTTCTTTCATAGAAAGAGGCTTTGGCATAGCAATCATGGCATACTCTTCCCTATCTATTTTTGTTTTCACCAAAACTGTCATATTCTCTACAGGATTTAATCCCTTCCCTTTTTTGATACAAAAAAACCACCTCAAATATCACATTTTGAAATGGTTTTCTGTTCTTATATTAGTAGTTTTTTACCAAATCATCTATTTGAATGGCTACTTTTAAAATTTCTTCTAAATCTTTTAAATACAACATATTTGGTCCATCTGACTTGGCAACTTCCGGATTAGGATGTACTTCTGCAAAAATAGCATCAACCCCGATTGCCAGTCCTGCTCTCATCAATGGATATACATATTCTCGATCCCCTGAAGTGGCATTTCCTAAACCACCGGGTTTTTGCACTGCATGAGTTACATCAAAAACCACAGGATATCCAAATTTTCTCATTTCCAATAAAGAACGCATATCCACTACCATATTATTGTATCCGAAAGTGCTTCCTCTTTCGCATAATAAAATTCCTTCATTCCCACTTTCTTCCATTTTGACAACTACATTCTTCATATCCCAAGGAGCTAAAAATTGTCCTTTTTTAATATTCACAGGTTTCCCTGTTGCAGCAGCAGCAATTAATAAATCTGTCTGTCGACACAAAAAGGCTGGAATTTGTAATAAATCGGCAACTTCTGCCACTTTTTCACATTGCCATGGTTCATGAATGTCTGTTACCACAGGAATTCCATAGGTATCTTTCACTTTTTGAAGCATTTTCAATCCTTCTTCTAATCCAGGACCTCGATAAGAATGAATGGAAGATCGATTTGCCTTATCAAAAGAAGCCTTAAAAATATACTCAATTCCTAATTTTTTACAAATCTTATTGATTTCTCCCGCCACTTCTAACATCAATTCTTGCGATTCCATCACGCAAGGTCCTGCGATTAAAGTAAAACGTTTCTTTCCTCCAATACTAACGTTTTCTCCTACTTTTACTACTTTTGTATCTTGTACTATCATCTTACCTCCCTTGCTTTCGAAACACAATTTCTCTTCTAGCAAATTCCCTATCATCGAAATGATATTTTTTTCTTCCTAAAATTTGATAGGTTTCATGTCCTTTCCCTGCAATTAAAACAATATCTCCCTTTTCTGCTCTCCGAATTCCCTCTGCAATCGCCTCTGCTCTTTCTAACACACAGATATGGTTTTCTTTTGTAAATCCACCTTTCACTTCTTCCAAAATACTTTCTGGATTTTCCGTTCTTGGATTGTCAGAAGTCAATACTACAAAATCACTATATCGTTCTGCAATTTCTGCCATAATTGGTCTTTTTCTCGGATCTCTGTCTCCTCCGCAACCAAAAATGGTGATAATTTTTTTCGTTTTAATCTCTTGAATGGCTTGTAAAATATTTTCCAAAGCATCTCCGGTATGAGCATAATCAATGACCACCATATAGTCCTGACCACAATCTACTGTCTCAAATCTTCCGGGAGCTCCTTGCAATAATTCTACTTTTGCAAAAATTTCTTCCTCTGACATTCCCAATTCTTTTACAAGAGCAATACTTCCTAATAGGTTATACAGGTTAAAGCCTCCTAAAATTTGGATTTTACATTCTTTCTTTTTTCCAAAAAGAGAAAGTTCCACTTTTTCTTTTCCACCCTCAAAACCTAAAATTTTCCCTTGTACCTCTGCCTGTTTTGTTCCATAAGAAATTCCATGAAACTCTTCTTGCAAACGTCTCCCATACTCATCATCTACATTCAAAACCTTGATTGCCTTTCCTCGAAGCTTCAAGAATAATTTTCGTTTTGCCATAAAATACTGTTCCATGGTTTTATGATAATCTAAATGATCTAGAGTCAAATTGGTAAAAATTGCCCCATCGAATTCCAGCATATTTACTCTTCCTAGCTCCAAGGCATGAGAACTGACTTCCATAATAATATACTCCAACCCTTGATCATAGGCTTTTTTTATCATTCTTACTAAATCCAAAGATTCCGGCGTTGTGTTAGGAGCTTCTATCACTTCTTTTCCTATCTTGTATTCAATCGTTCCAAAACGAGCTACCTTTTCTTCTCCCAATAATTGTTCCAACAAATAAGTTGTTGTTGTTTTTCCATTCGTTCCGGTCACTCCTAAAATTTTAATATTCTTTTGTGGCCATCCATAAAAGTTAGAAGCTAAGATTCCTAAATGTTTTCTCAAATTTTTAATCAGTACATATCCAATCCCTTTTTGACAAGGAACTTCTTTCGAAACAATAATTAACTTGGCTCCTTTTTCAATGGCAGTATCGATAAACGTATGACCGTCCACCACTTCTCCTTCTAAGGCTACAAAGATACTTCCCTCTACTATTTTCCTAGAATCATGTTCCATCCCTGTAAAAATCTCTACTTCTGGTTTTTGTAAAATTTCATATTGTAAACCTTCTAATAATTTTTCCATAATTCTCCTTTTTATTCTTCAATTTGCCAATCAATTTCTTCTTTCCCTAAAGTTCTTAAAATTTCATTGACTTGACGAAAATGCCCACAACCAAAAAAACCACGATTTGCCGATAGAGGACTCGGATGAACTCCCTCTAAAATATAGTGCTTTCTACTATCAATCCATTTCTTTTTACTCCTTGCGTGATTTCCCCAAAGGATAAAAATCAAAGCCTCTTCTCTTTCGTTTAATTTTTGAATGACATGGTCTGTAAAAACTTCCCAACCAATTTTAGAATGTGAAGATGCCTGTCCTTCCACCACTGTCAAAGAAGTATTTAACAATAATACTCCTTGCTTTGCCCATTTCTCCAAACAACCATGATGAGGTATGTTTAGTCCTAAACTATTTTGTAACTCTTTATACATATTTTGCAAAGAAGGTGGAATTCTCTGCCCCTTAGGAACAGAAAAGGATAATCCATGAGCTTGCCCCAATCCATGATAAGGATCCTGTCCTAAAAGAACCACCTTACAATCCTTGTAACTTGTCCATTTTAAAGCATTAAAAATTTTTTCTGCAGGTGGAAAAATTCTTTTACTTCTATACTCTTTCACTAAGATTTTTCGTAAATTTTGATAATATTCCTGTTGAAATTCTCCTTCTAATACCTTATCCCAATCATTTCCAATATGTACCATGATGTTCTCCCCTTACTTATAAATTTTCAAACATTTTGGGAAACGCTCTCTCATTCCACACATAGAACATTTCTCTCGACATTCCGGAGTTAGTGCTTCTTTCTTTGCTTTTTCCCATTCTTCCAATAGGAAGGATTTATGTACTCCAGTATCCACAAAATCCCAAGGAAAGACAGTATCTTGACTTCTCTCTCCTAAATATTTCTCTTCCTGAATTCCTAACTCATCCATCGCAGCCTTCCAAAGTTCAAAATTATCCCGATAATCGTCTAATTTTACTCCTTTATGAAAAGCTAATTCTACTAAATCCGAAATTCTTTCATCTCCTCTTGATAAAAACCCTTCCAAATACGATTTTTTAGGATCATGTATTTTTAGACTAACTCCTTTAAATCCTTTAAAAGCCTCTCGTAACAGACTATGCTTTTCATACATTTCTTCAAATCCCATTTGTTTTTGCCAAGCAAACGGTGTATGTGGCTTCGGAACAAAGTTAGATACACTTACCGTCACCTGTACCCTTCTAGAAATCGGCCGACATTTGAACATTACTTTTTTAGCTAATTCATGAATTGCTAAGACATCCTCTTTCGTTTCAAAAGGAAGTCCTATCATAAAATAAAATTTTAAATTATCCCAACCGGCTCGAACAGCCTCCTCCGCTGTTGCTAAAATTTCTTCTTCCGTTACTCCCTTATTGATAATATCCCTCATTCTTTGGGAACCTGCCTCCGGAGCAAAGGTAAATCCGGTTCTTTTCCCACCACTGATACTTTCTGCCACTCTTACAGAATCCGGATTCATACGTAAAGAAGGTAAAGAAACTCCTACATTTTTATTCAAAGGATTTGCTTTAATTCCTGCAATTAACTGATGGATATTACTGTAATCACTACTGCTTAATGAAGAAAGAGAAACTTCCGAATATCCGGTATCTTGTATCATTTTTTCAATCAACTCTAAATTCTTCTCTAAACTTCTCTCTCTTACCGGACGATAAACAATTCCCGCCTGACAAAAACGGCATCCTCTAGAGCAACCTCGTTGAATTTCTACCGTAGCTCTATCATGGACTACTTCAATATAAGGAACAATTTGCTCTGCATAATAACTCGTGTCATTCAAGTCTTCCACAATCGCTCTTTTTACTTTTTCTCCCTCTTTATGAAACCTAGGAATCCATACTCCGTCTAAATGTTGAATTGCCTGTAATTTTTCAACTTTTGTTTTTCCTTGATTTTTCATCATAATTCTAGCAATTTCCGGCATGACATCCTCTCCGTCTCCTATCACGATATAATCCATAAAAGGAGAAATCACAGTAGGATTCATCATACAAGTTCCCCCTGCCATTAGCAGTGGGTATTCTTCTCCTCGGTCTTTCCAACGAAAAGGAATTCCTGCTAAATCTAAAGCATTTAATAAATTCGGATATGCCATCTCATAAGAAAGAGAAAAACCAACAATGTCAAATTCTTTTAAAGGAGTCTTTGTTTCCCAAGAAAACATTGGTATCTGATGTTCTCTCATTTTCTCCTCTAAATCTTCCATGGGGCAAAATCCTCGTTCTAAATAGAAACCCTCTAACTTATTCAAGATATTATATAAAATTCTAATTCCTAAATTAGACATTCCCACCTCATAAATATCAGGAAAGAATAAACACATATGTGTTTGATATTCCTTTTTATGAATACTGTTGATTTCATTTCCTAAATATTGTCCCGGTTTTAGAATCTCTAATAAGTAATTATCAATATTTACTTGTGTCATTTCTCTATATTTCCTTTCTTATTCATCATCCAATTTTTGAAATAACTTCATTTCTTTTGTAGTTGCTCTTTGATGATGTTTTTGACAGAGTTCTGCCAATTCTAGATTCCTATTTTTTAATTTCTCATAAGCTCTTTCACTATGAAAATCTTTCATCCTTTTTCTTCCCAAAATAACAGTCAAACATCTAGCCAAAAAACCTTTTTTTTCTTTTCCACAATCATGTAATAAAGCTAATTTTTGGTAAATTTCTAAATATACCAATTCACTTTTTTTTATTTTTTTCCATAAAAAATAGGAATGATTCTTATCATACCTTCCCATAGTAGAAAAAATGAAAAATTCTTCTTCGGATAAAAAGTTTTGCACTTCTTGTTCTTTTTTTGCAGTCCAAGGAATGAAAAAATAAACATAGGCTTGTTTTAATCTTACTCTCAACATCTTCTATCCTTTTTTCTCTTATTATATCACATTTAATTTAAGATAGTATCATAAAAAAAGAAATCCAAAAAATAAAAAAAGCTTGGCAAATTCATATCCTCCCAGG
>UMHQ01058350.1_pt1 | contig 11253 bp, 20 predicted proteins | sample 1965531 | NCBI WGS metagenome assembly UMHQ01 (sample SAMEA4836098, study PRJEB28245) | human gut metagenome | biome: gut microbiome; material: fecal sample | place: Denmark | collected 2008
GCGGGGAGCCCGGCAGGGACGGAAGATACCCGTGCGGTTTCAAACGGCCTTCGAGCTGCCCCCGATACCGGTGGAAGGTGCCGGACGGATACGACATGATACACCTGTGCAAGGGGTACGCGTTGACGCCGCCGAAGTCCGCGAGAGGCAAGGTCGTGCCGATAATCCCCCAGTTGGGCACCGTCATGCACCGGTATCTGGAAGCCACGGAGAGCATCATCCCGAACCCGTACAACCTGATATTCAGGACGCGCGAAGGACTCCCGATATCCGCGTTTGATGACAGGGCCGGTTTCCGCGACCTCATGCGCAGGGCGGGCATCCCCGACTACGAGAACCGGTACGGGCATGAATGCCGCAATTCCGTCGTATCGCTCCTGTTCCACATGAAGGTTGATCCCGGCATCATCCAACGCATCGTCGGCCATTCGTCCGTGGAAATGAGCGAGCATTACCGCACCGTGCCGATAGAGGATTTGATGCGAGGCATGGAGACGATAGGCGACGGGCTCGATTTGAAGCAGATCGAATGGAAGGCGTAAGCATATTCCCGGCATCAAGAAAAATGGTCTCGTCCTCTAATACAAGAGGACGAGACCACTTGCCTCATGAAAGCCATCCGGCAATAATCGTGTCTCCCAGGCTGAACTCTTCTTGTATAAAGCTGACTGGGTGTTCCAGCCGACGCTGGGCTCGTTCCAGCGCCCCCTCTAGGAGTGAAACGCAGGGTGCGGTACAGCAATGGTATTCACGGCATGATTTCCTAGAACGGTTCGAGATGACACTGCCGCACACGCGGCATTTGTCTCCTGGCTTGGACGGTTCAGGGAATAGTCTATCGACCCAACTGTCTATGCCCCCGTAGGGGTCGGCACCTATCACCTGTCTTACATCCTCCGGCAGGCTGGCATCACCAATCACAGAACGTATTGTGTACTGCTCCCCCATATCAACGAGTCCATTTGCGTTGAGCTTTCGAGCGAGAAATATCAGCAGCTCCGCGCATTTGCCCGCATCATATGTAGCCGTATGGTATTCATTCTCAGATAATCCGAGGTTAAATTTCCTGCATAGATTACCGAGATTATACGGATGGCTGCCACTCAGCCCAGGATAGATCAGCTTCGCTGCCTCGTATGTGCATACATAGTCGAATACCGGCATGGGGATTAGGTATTGTTCACATGCCTTTTCCATCATGGATATGTCGGCGCTTTTCGCGCTGTGAAATGCGAGAATGTCCTCCCCCATGAACTCGCGCAATGGTTCGAGAACATCAGGCCATGAGGGAGCGCCGATAAGGTCTTCGTCTTTTACATGATTGTGTCGCATGTTCTGTGGATTCCACTCGCTTCGCGGCACAGCCGGGGCCACTGGGCAATCGAAGGAATCCACCTGACGGCCGTTGCGCACTTTTACTGCGCCGGCCCAGCATATGCTTCCCGGCTTATTTGACACTGTTTCAAAATCTATCGCTACGAAGTCCAATGACACGAGAGCCTCCTTGATCTTGTCCATACAAAGCGATTGTAGGTCGTGAATCGCGGCGCGGCGTGCATTAGATTGCGGAAATAGTAAATCGGGTGCATAATCAAAACTATGGAATCGAACATTTGTTCTAGTGAGTTGACCGCAGGGTCGTGCGGTCGTATGTCGTTCGATTCTTCAAAGGAAAAGAAAGAGGTCCGCCCATCCCGCGAAGAACCGGCGAACCTCTCAGCATTGCCCCACCACCAGAAGGAGGTGCGACATGAGCTAGTCTAACACTATTCGACTCGCCTGCGGCCTACCGAAGCGGCTATGAGGGCAAGGGAATCAGGAAGCCCGACCATCGGCGCGATGATATCCAGCTCGGAAATCAGGAATGACTTTTTTCCCGTCAGCCGATCGCTGACATAGGACTGGGCTTTTCTGTCTATCGCTTTTGCGATATCCATCTGAGTGAGATGCTTGTCCTTCATTCTCGCGTCAAGGTATGCACCTATTGCGATATCTGTGTTTGAGATTTTTGCGTTCATAACAAACAGTATATCTCATATAACATATCTTGTCGGGCGTGTCGTTCTTTGACATATCTTAAATAAGATATATAGTTGTAACCAGCAAATCGGAATACGGTACAAACACATTGTTGAATATCGTATATAAGATATGGAGACTTCATGGACACCAACGCATTCATCTCGCAGGCAATATCGGTACGCCTTCTGCGAACCAAGAAGAAGCAGTACCAGCTCGCGTCCGAACTGAATATCGACCAGACCGTGCTCAGTCATTACATGACCGGCAAAAGCTCTTGGAACGCCAAGGTAATGGACCGCATTGCCCCTCTCCTCGGCTGGGGCTCTGCTGTTGACATCGCGATTGCCGCAGAAGAGGAACGAAAGATTATGCAGTCGATTCCCCCTTCCGAGTCTCCCAAGCCAGAAGCTGAGCAGCGTCTTTCTAAGTCTTCTGACATGGAGGTAACAGCATGAAACGGCATGTCAGCCTTCCTCCGAAGAGTCGGAGAACCGCGAGACGCGGATACACCCACCGATACACGGTTTCCGTCCACATGATTGAGTTACGCAACCGCAATTTCGTAAGACAACTCAAGAACGATATCGCCTCCGGTCTTATCGGGGACGTGGAACTTCGCGGCTTCGGCCTTGAGGAAAGCATGGCGATGGGCGTACTGCTGGACACGGACCCGGCAAAGCTCGCGTCCAGCAGCGACATTCCGGTAACCATCAGTCTTCTCGACCGGCATGAGGCGTTCGTCACGTTCGGTGAATACCGGTTCATGAAACAGGAACGCCTGATGGACTGGCTGGACATGGTTCAGACGGGAACGTTCAGGAACGCACCGGATATTGAACCGTCCACGGAAGTCCTGCCCCGTCTACGCCGGACCGAATCAGCTGACAATGTGGGTGAAGCTGATGGGAGCGCCGGGAGTCCACAGGAATTCCGATACAGCTACACCACTGGAAGGAATTTCTCCGACGCTTCGCTCAGGCCATCCGACGTATCCGCCGCCACTGACAGCTACACGGTTCATCCTGACTCGTAACTCGTTGTAGTCCTCGTCCGGCACGGGGCCGAAATCTTGGCCGTTGAAATGAATCATCCAACTCATATAAATCACCTCCTCTCCGAATCGAGAAAACAATGCTCAATCAAAATCGTAATCTTTCCCAGAAGCTCGTTGTCGAGGAGCGTCGCACCCGTGAATACTTCACCGGCAGCGTCACCGACGAAGGTCTAATCAACGCGGAAATCGACACCGATTACGGCGCCCGTCCCCTCACCCCGAGTCAGGCTCGTTACATCGCCAACGCCTTGGAGGAGTTGGCTGATCGCGCCGACGAGAAGAACGAGAAATAACAAGTCTTGCCGCAGCGGGTCGTTTTTTTATTCACCAATCGACTACAGGCAAATAAATACCGTACTGCGATCCACTGCGGCAACCATCGGCCGGGACCCTTCGGGGTATCTGGACACGCACCATCGTCACCACACTATAGGACTCGTCATCCATCTCTCACGGTTGGTCAACATTGCAACACGGTGACGGCAAGGACGTTCTCGGTTCGAATCCGAGCCCGGCCACGCGGAAAGGACATGTCATGAACAGGAAAACGTATGGGGCTCACTGCTCCGGCTGGCAGCATTCACCTGATGAACGCCGGCACCGGCATGAGAACACGAAGACAATCACTTGTCTGACGTTGGCGGCGACCGGGTTCCTGATTCTCTCACTGCAACCCTATGCGGGCCCGTGGAGCATTCTCGCAGGCTTCATGTGCTGTTCGCCCGTCATGCTCTCGTTCGCATTGTCGAAAGGAACACAAAAATGATCTGGTTCATACTCGCCGTAATACTCCTGCTCATCGGAGTCGGCATGATAGCCGTCGCACTCGCCAACGGTGGCGACGGAGCCGGTTTCGGCTTCATTCCCATCATCGTCGCCGCACTGTTGATGATTCCGGCATGCCTATACTCGCTGGACGTAGGCGAGGTGGCCGTCATCCGCAACATGGGCGGCTCCGTCGCCGGTCATGCGGAGAACGCGGGCTTCCATGCGAAGGCGCCGTGGCAGTCGGTCATCAAATACGATACGCGCAACAACCTCATCAACTTCTTCAAGGACACCGACTACAAGTACGACGGCGGCAGCGCGGAAGGCAAGGAGATCACGGTCAACGACCGTAGCGGTGCCAGCGCGAACATCGACATTCAGGTCAACTATTCGCTCGAACCGTCCGCCGCCGAAATGCTCTACTCGGAATACGGCAAGCAGACCACGTTCACGCAGAACTACATCGGCAACGACCTGCGCAGCGTGGCCCGTGAAACCTCCGGCAAGTTCGACACGATCACGATGCTCACCGACCGTGGCAAGTACACGAAGGCCGTGCAGGACGCGCTCACCTCGAAATGGAAGAGCATCGGCCTGACCGTCGAACAGGTGTCCGTGCAAGACATCCGCTACCCGAAGTCCATTACCGACAGCTACGCGCAAGCCCAAGCCGCCGAGGTCGCCAAGCAGAAGGCGAAGAACGAGCAGGAGACCGCGAAGGTCGAGGCCGAGACGAAGCGCATCAAGGCGCAGGGCGAGGCCGACGCGAACAAGGTGCTGAACGATTCCCTGACCGACAACGTGCTCCGGCAGCATTACATCGACGCTTTGAAGAACGCCGACCAGCTGATCGTCACACCCGAGGGCTCCAACACCCTCATCCAACCCAAATGATTCTTCCGGGCGGGGTTCTTTATTCCTTTACTTCCTCGTCCGGTGGCAGCCAAGCGCATGGTGCCGCACCTACGAAGCCTTCCAATGGTCATGGACTTCTCCAAGGTGCACCGGGTTCGACTCCCGGCTTGGCGCTCAGAAAAATTTAACCCCTTCGCGTCCTTGCGTCGGAAACCAATAAAAGGGTTTCGGACGTGTCAGCACCGGCGTAGAAGGACAACCAAATAATCAAGCCCAGTGGAGGGAAACAATCATGGAACTCACCCCATTCGACCGTATGAGACTACTCAACACGGAGGACGCCGACTGATGGCATCTGATTTCAACTCCATCGCCAAAGCCATCCGTTATCTCGGTGATTGCGTCCGTTATCTCGCGGACAAGTATGTGGCCGTGAACGATCGCGTGTACTCGGATTGGAACGAGGCGTCGAAGGTCGTGGGAGACGTTGGCCGTGACCATGTGGCCGATTATGCGGAGGCGTCGCACAAGCAGGGTAAGTCGCGTACTTGGCGTCACAGTCACCTAATGGAGCGTGAAGAACAATTGTCCATGCAGTCGAGGGGTTCTCATGTTGACCCCGAATGACGTTGACGATTTTCCCGACTCGGTGGCCGACACCATCGAGGTTTTAGACAAGGAAGCACTCAAAGCAAGAAAGGAAAGGCAATGACCGTCGAGCAGATGACCGATGACGATTACTTCGCGTTTGACGCGGTGGACCAGACCGCGTTGAAGAAGTATCTGGTTAGCCCGTTGGCGTATTCGCAGTATCTGACCGGCGAGCATTCGTCCTCTCCCCAGTTCGAGTTCGGGAAGGCGGCTCACAGTCTCATATTGGGCAGTGGCCCCGAGGTGCTGGCGAAACCGAACCTACGCACCAAGGAAGGCAAAGCCATGTATGCGGAGACATTGAAACTGCATGAGGGCGAGGATATCGTATGGCTTTCTCCCGATGATGTGGAGAAGGTCGAGGCCATGCGGGACATGGTTGGAGATTTCTTCACGAAGCTGGATGGTCAGCCGGAGGTGGCGATGATCGCCACCGACCCCGATACCGGGTTGTCGATTAAGGGCAAGGCGGACTGGTTGCCGTCCATTCCAGACCCGGATGGTGTGCTGCGTATCCGTGATTACAAGACCACGGTGAAGTCGCCGGATGAGTTCGAGCGTTCCTGCTGGCAGTACGGGTATCACATTCAGGCCGCGTTCTACATGCGTCTCTACCGGTTGACGATGCCCGAATATAAGGGGCCGTTGGGGTTCGAGTTCATCGTGCAGGAGAAGAACCCGCCGTTCGACTGGATGCGCTACGAGATTCAGGAGGATTCGCCCATCATCACCGAACTGGCGGAACCGAAGATAAACCACGCCTTGCAGGGCATCAGATGGTTCCGTGACAACACGGAGGACCCGTTGGAGGCTATGAGGGCCTACGGGTTGCCTAAATACCCGAAGGATGTCGTGTTCCCCGACTGGAAGCTGTTGGAGGAAGAGGAGGAGATTGAATCATGGCGGTAATCAAGAAGGATGCTCGGGGCGGTCGTGGCACGTATGCGACGCTGGCTTCCGTCGTGAACTATGTGGACGAGCAGGGGTTCGACCTGCAATGGCCGACCCAGTTGGTTGACGGACGCCTGTATGTGGATACGGCCGTCAGGAAGAAGGGCACGGACAAGTGGATTGCCAGTAATTGTCTTATCCCGGTCGAGGTGGGTGATTCGCGTGGCATGAGCGTCATGCAGGCCCTCGGTTCCGCATTGACGTATGCGCGACGCTACAGCACTTGCGGCGCGTTCGGACTGGCGACCACGGATGATGACGGTGAGACGAGCGGCTACAAAAAGCGTTCTGTCAAGGGTATGACCGACGAGCAGAAAACACAGATCGACCGGATTCTTGAAGACTGCAAGATTCCGGTGGGTCAGGAGAACGGTTTCATCGGCAATGTCCTGCAAACGCGGGTCGCTTATGGCACGTTGACCGAATATCAGGCGCAACGGTTCATCGACGCTTATCGACAGCATAACGACAAGGTTAAGGAGGCTCCTAGTGAGCAGTGAGATTGGTTTGAACGACGTGAAACCGGGCATGTGGGTTGAGTTTGATGATGCGGACTGGCATTATGCGGGCGAACTGCATGAGATGAAGAACCCGGAAAGCATGGTGGACGGTCTCATCATGAGTATGGGCCATAAGCCGCCACTGTACATCGAGACCGAGGATGAAGGCAATCTCGTGGTTTTCTTGGATTTTGGCGATGGGTACAGTACCGGTTCCGCTCGGAACGTGCATGTGTACGAGTCGAAGCCCGAGACGGAATCCGTCAAGCAGGCTGAAGATGATGACAAGAAACCGTTCTGGAAAGGCAAGACCTGCGGGGAGCTGGAAGGGCTGCGTGTCAAGATAACGTGGAATAACGGCGACACGATGACCAGTACGCTCGACATAGTGGGAAACGTTGCTCATTGCGTCTCTCTTTCTCCCGCCATTCGTTCATCCTCGACTTTCGTCCCTTACTCCGGTATCAAGTCCATCGAACTGGTGGATGATGCTTTCCGTGAGCGTATCACCGATATCACGAAGGTTCGCCCCGGCGACAAAGTGGTGGTGAAGAACGGCAACGAGTACACGGTGAAGAAGACGGATTCTGACCGTATGGGCGGACAGACCCTGTGCCTGAGTATCGGGGAGCTCGGCTTTCCGGACGGGTGGTGGATGGATGACTCCTTTTTCCAATATGCGTACCGCGGACCGTACACGATGGATGACCTTCCGAAGGAGCCGGGCTTCTACAAGGCTCGCACCGAATCGGTGTGGAAGCATGACGGCAAACGTTGGATGCCGGTGCTCTCCCATGATGGCACCATCGCCCCCGCCTTCCCATGCCAGTCCCAATCCCGCAGCCAGTTCTTCAAGACCAGTGTCCGGGATGATCGTTTCCCGTTCACGAAGGTGGAGGCGAGCTTCGAGTGACTTTCACCCCGAGGCCGGGCTGCAAGTGCGCCAGATGCCTGTGGGCTCACGGGGACAAGATCACGCTTCCCCAATGCCCCACATGCGGCGCCGTTGATTGCGCCGGAGCCCAATCACACATGCTGGTCTGCAACAGGCTGGCCCAAGAGAAACACAAGACCAACAATTACAGGAGGAATGCGTAATGGCCGGAGAACCAAGCATCGAGCTTACCGGATATGCGGGCGAGATCAAGGATTTTCAGGATTCCAGTATTCTCAACGTCAGCGTCCATCCGGGTTACACGGATAAGAACACGAACCAGTGGGTTGACAAGGAGCCTCAGTTCTATGGTGTGCGTCCCTTGTCGAATCAGGCGAAGGATGCTTTGAATCAGGTTCGCCAGTTGAAGTCCCAGCCGAACATGAGCGTGAAGGTTCTTGTGAACGGCAGCTTGTCCAAAAGAGTGTCGGAAAAGGATGGGAAACGGTATGAGAATTGGGATGTCGCGGCCCGTACCATTGCGGTGTTGAGCGCGAAACCCAAGGCCCAACAGTCTCAGCAGTCCGGTTTCCAACAGTCGCAACAGCAGTATCAGCAAGGCTTCCAGCAGGCGCAACAGGGATTCCAGCAGCCGCAGCAGCCTGTGGACCCGTGGAGCCAACCACAGGACGAATACGGAAATGGGCAGATCTAACCCGTCCCAACACGTCAAGGATTTGGTGGACGCACGCGACCAATACCGGTGCATCCGCTGCGGCAAACCATTCCACTGGAGCGGTTTCAGCCGGCATCATCGCAGACTCCGGTCACACAAGTGGCCGGGACTGCATGAGGCGTCGAACCTCATCTTGGCGTGTGGGAGTGGCGATACGGGATGTCATGGGTGGATTCACGCCCATCCGCGTGAGGCCATGAGCTTGGGGTACATCGTGAGCGGTTTCAACGATCACCCCGAACTGGTGCCGATTCTCACCGCCCAACATGGTTGGGTGCTTCTGGACGATAAGGGAGGTTGGACGCGATGCGAACCGCCGAAGCAGTAAGCCTGTTGTTCATCCTGTTCTGCCGTGACCCGCAGTTTCGGCGGGCGTTGCACAAGCTCGACCCTGTGTTGTTCAGCAGGTTCACTAATGGGGAGGTGTGGCTGTGAACGTCGATGACATGACCGATGAGGAGTTCATCGACTATTGCCGGAACGGCGGCGAACTGTCCGGCCTGATAACTGAACGTCATCCGAAATGCGATTGGTGCGGTGGCATGTGCCGGGTCGGCAAGGATGGCATGTGCCGGAACTGTCGTGTCAGGGAACGGCGTCGAACCGACCCCGAGTATGCGCAGCATCTGCGTGATCTGGCGAATCAGCGGAACGCTCGTAATCGTGAGAAACGTAATGAGTATGCACGCCGGTACCGGTCGGAGCATTTGGCTCAGGCTCGGGCTTCGGCTCGTAAGTATGCCGCCGCCCATCAGCGTGAGATGGCTGAATACCATCGCCGTTGGAGGTCGGAGCATCCCGAGAAATACGCCCAGTATGAGGCGAAGCGGAAACGTAAACGACAACTAGCCAAGGAGGCTGTCAATGAGTGAGAAACCATTCTGGGCAGGTAAGACCCTTATGGAGATTCAGAATCTCGATAAGCGAGTCAAGGTGACAATGGAGAACGGAGACGTATTCATAGGGAAGCTCGTGCGGCGTTCCAGAGACACGGACGGTATATGTAGCCTTTCGATGCAACTCGACGCGCATCGAACATATTTACACGTGTTCTCGGCTGAATCATCTGATACGCAGCCCATCATTCCCAGTTACGTCGATACCGTCGAATTGTTGGATGACCCCAACTACGAGCGTATCGAGGAGGCTGATGACCTCCAAGAGAAAGATATTGCCGTTATGCTCGACGGCAACCGCTACAAGGTCACAGATGTGGAAAAAGGCCGTAACCGATTCTGGGGTCGGGTATACGGCGCTGTCGGGCCGGAATGTATCGCCCTTGGCTTCAACGCCTTCACCTACGGACTCCGTCCGAAGCCCCGGCTTCCTGACAAGCCTGGACTGTGGTTGGACAAGGACGATAACACATGGGTGATGGGCGAGAATGCCTTTCCACTCACGTGTATTGATGCCGGTAATTGGAGTATCACGCGCCCGCAGTTCTCAACGGATAGCGTTCAGGTTCTAAATGCTGCACCGTTCCGTCCGGTCAAGGTGGTGGAAGCATGAACGGCTGGCTTGGTCTCGGAACGTTCGTCTGGTTCGTCGCGGACTTTCTCCTCACCGTCATGGCATTGGTCTGCGCGATGGATGACACGGAACCCGATCTTGGTTTCGCGGTTTTACTGCTCATCCTGATCTGGGGCGGCTTCATCGCGTTTTGCCTGCACATGGGAGGCGCATGGTGAGCATTATCAGCAGTGACGCGAAGTGGGCTGTCATCCAACGAGCTGTCAGTCTATCCCCCGAGGAAGCACGTGGCACGACCAAGGGCAAGGAATACGAGGCCGGTTTTATCGCCGGAGCTACGCGCCGGCCCACGAACGAGGAAATCGTAGCCGGGACGAAAGCGTTCTACGAGGCGTTGAAGCCCGACTCTTACCCTCAATGGGATTCTGACTGCGCGTTGAGGGCCGAATACTACGACGCCATGCGACTCGCCATCAAGGCAATGCAAGAAAAGGCAACGGAAGAATGAACAATCTTATCCAATGCGATATGTGCGGCTACCTCATGACCAAACGTTGGAGCGAAACCATTGACGGTAAGACGTATTGCCGTGATTGCGTTCCGAAGAAGCGTCTCATCGATTCGGGTGAGCCGACCGAGTTCGATGATACCGACGAAATCGTATGCCCTTACTGCGGGCACCGATACGAAGATTCGTATGAATGCGGCGGCAATGACGAATGCTTCGAGGAGGAGTGCGAGAACTGCGGACGAGAGTTCAACGTGACTCGCATCATCGACATCAGCTATGACACCAAGCCGAAGGAGGCAACGGAAGAATGAGCTACTACGTGCTTGGCGTGTTTACGCCCTTCATTCTCATTGTCGTTCTCTACGTTGTCTGGCTGTTTTCCCAATTGTGTCACGCGCTGGTCAACTGGGCCATGAAGAAAGTCCACTACAGGCTGATACGAACACGGTATCTCGAAGAGAGCGAGGTCAATCCCGATGGCGAATGGGAGGGATTGAGCATTGAGCCGACCGCGAAACGGTTCACCGAAGCGCTCATACGCGACGGAGGCAGATTCAAATATATTCCATTGTTCGGCTGGTGCGTGTGCATCGTCCGAGACTACAAAACCAAACCGAAGGAGACAACCAATGAGTGATTACAAGCAGCGGATGATCCGCGAACATCGAGAATTGCAGGAGCGTATCAGCAAGCTGGCGCACATGCTTGAGGGCTACGCGGAGGGCACGTTGGACTTCACGCCCGCGTGCTCCTTCCAGCTCCTTGAAAGCCAATTGTACGCGATGGGGACATACGCGAACATCTTACAGGAGCGTGCGCGTATCGAACAGGTGGATTTGAACGCGCCTCTTGAGGGAGGTG
>UMHQ01021386.1_pt1 | contig 11221 bp, 10 predicted proteins | sample 1965531 | NCBI WGS metagenome assembly UMHQ01 (sample SAMEA4836098, study PRJEB28245) | human gut metagenome | biome: gut microbiome; material: fecal sample | place: Denmark | collected 2008
GTAGGAATCACCGTCTGGGCGATGTCCTTGGGAATGGTCGCATATTCGGACATACCGCCGCCACGCTGATTGATCGTGGTCTGGCTGATGCGAATGTCCAGCTGGGGCCCGCCCATAACGGTCGCATACCCATCGGGATTCTTGGCCTGATCGGCTTCATCGATCGTCTTGAGAATCTTCAGGCGAATCTTCTTCTCCTGTGCCTCGGTCAAATCCGGCGCAACCTTGGTGGAGGTATCAGCAGCCGGCGTCGGCAGTTGGCCTTCACAGGCGGTCAACGGCACGACCAACGCCATGCAGGCGAGGGCGGACACACACAGTTTGTTCCATCGCTTGTTCATCAGCTTTCCTCCTGTCCGTCATCGGCCGAGTCGTCTCCGGTATTGACCTCTTGGGCCAAGCGGGAGAAGTAGGCCTGCAGTTCGTCAGGGGTGATTACCGAAGTCGATTCGTTATCGCCGGCGCTGAGGCCGGGCTCAGCGCCGCTTTCGGCACCGGTCTGCTGGTCGGCGACCAGGTTACGCGAACTTGGGTCGATGATAACCGGTGTTTCGGTGGCTTCAAATTGCGAGGATTGCGAGGACGCACGGCCCGAACGCCGATGTGTGGCGTGACGGCGACGATTACGTCGACTTGCACCATCCGGCTTCCCGGACACTGCGATGCTGGCGGGTGCCTCTTCCTCGATTACGGCGCTTGCCATGCCTTCCACCATGCGCTTGCGGCGCTTATGCGGCGGCATGGCGAACACGGAGGCGCACAGTACGGCCAGCACGGCCAGCAATCCGCCGGACAGATAGAACGGCATCGCAAAGTCCGGCACTTCGGAGCGCACCCAGTGCAGCTGCACCTTGGCGTTGGTGACATTTTCGCCCAAATCCACAATGGCTACCGTCGAGGCGCCGGTCTTCTTGCTCTTCAGCGAAACGGACCCAGTGCCGCATTTCACGGCAGTCCACATATCGGAATCCTTGAACGACACCGCGTCATCGGCACTGGTAGGCGCTCCCTGACTCGTGCTGCTTCCCTTCTGGGTGCTCAGCTCGCTCCATGATGCCAATCCGGTGATGCGGGTATAGGACTTCTCGGACGCGACCCATCCGGCAACATCCTTGGACGAACCCAACGCCACGCACGCCTCGTCCTGAGAGGATCCCGAGTCCACGGTTATCGTGGCATTCTGATCCAACAAGGTCAGCACATTCGGATCAGTGACGACATACCGGGAGCCGCTCATGGTTGCGGAAGCGGTGATTTCAGTGGAGGGCTTCCACATCGTGGCATTCATGTACCCCAACACCACAGCCGCCACGGCCAATAGTCCGAAGATAGGCGTCACCACTCCACGCATGATTTTGGCATGACGGGATGGACGCTTGGCGCCCTTATCCGGTCTTGTAGTCTGTTCTTCAGCACTCATAACTCAACCATTCTACAATCTTCACCTGTTTATTACCTAGGAGCGCAGAAAATCAAGGTTTACCAGTAGGGTGATGTGTCATGCGTAAGTCTGTTAAGTCTATGTTATCTCCCCTCGGCAAGGCCGTTGCCCTTGCCTGCTCGCTGGCGATGTGCGTGTCGCTGGCTGCCTGCTCCAGTTCGAGCTCGGACTCGAAATCCTCTTCTTCCGATTCCTCTTCATCTTCCGACTCTTCTGACAAGAAGGGCCAAATTGCCGGCGTGACCGCCAAGGGCAAGCTCGGCGAGAAGCCGACCATCTCCTTTAATACGCCGATGACCGTGTCCGACGGCTCTTATGTGGTGCTGCAGAAGGGCGATGGCGACGTGATCGAGGAGGGCGACCGCGTCTGCGCCCAAGGCATCGCGCTCAACGTTAAAGACGGAACCGAGCTCATGGACACCTGGACCAAGAACACGCCGGATTGCTCGCTGAAGGTGGATTCCAAGACCCTCTCCTCGACCTACTACAACCAGATCAAGGGTGCCAAGATCAACACCACGATTGGCTTTGGCGTCAACGCTCAGGATTCGTCCGGGTACTCTTACATTCTGGCGATGACGTTTGTGTCCAAGTCCAAGGACTTGGAGAAGGCCACTGGCGAGGAAGTCAAGGATGTGCCGGCCAATCTGCCGAAGGTGACGCGAGCCAAAAACGGCGAGCCGTCCATCGACATGAACGGTCAGGGTTCGGTTGATTCGCTGATCTCGCAGACGCTGATCAAGGGTAACGGCGCCAAGCTGACCGACAAGAACACCGTGGTGGTCAAGTACACCGGTTGGCTTACGAATGGCAAGCAGTTCGATTCGTCCTGGGATCGCGATTCCACAATCGACGCCGATCTGTTCAGCGATTCCAGCGGCCAGCATCAGGTTATCGAGGGCTGGCAGAAGGGTCTGGTCGGCCAGACCGTCGGCTCTCAGGTTCTGCTGGTGATTCCGCCGGATCAGGCCTATGGAGATAAGGAGCAAGGTCCGATTCCCGCCAACTCCACGTTGGTCTTCGTAATCGATATTCTCGCCGCGTACTAAAAGATATAGCAGGGGCTCCCTCTGATGAGGGAGCCCCTGCTATATCTAGAACAGCCTGAGACTGTCGTCCTCGGTGCCTTTCATATCGTCGTAATCGAGGATGAGGCAGGTGAAGCCGCGGTCTTTGGCCAAGACCTGGGCTTGCGGCGTGATGGTTTGTGCGGCGAAGATGCCGTGCACCGGGGCCAGCAGCGGATCTCGATTGAGCAGTTCGCAGTAGCGAGTCAGCTGCTCGACGCCATCAATGCCGCCGTGACGTTTGATTTCCACAGCCACATGCTCGCCCTCGGCATTCACGGCCATAATATCCACTGGGCCAATGGCGGTCGGGTATTCGCGACGCACCAGCTTGGCTCCCTTGCCGATACGCTCGATTTGCTCGGCCAGATAGCGCTGCAGATGGTCTTCCACGCCATCCTTGATGAGACCCGGATCTTCGCCCAGATCATAGGTTTGGTCGGAATAGATATGCTGCAGCGTCACTTCAAGAATGTCCGAACCCTTGTCGGCGCTGACACGTAGCACCTTTTCCGGCTCACCAGCGGCGACACTTTCCGGGGAATGCGTCGCAGAATCACCATCCACAGCCCCACCAGCGACACTTTCCCGGGAATGTTGCGCGGATTTGGCGGCTGGGTCGATCTCACGAATCGTGCAGGGCGCGGTCATCCAGTTCAGCGGCTTGTAGGAGCCCAATTCGGAGAAAATCAACAGGCTGGAATCGGCCTTGATCAGCAATACGCGCTTGGCCAGGGGCAGTGAGGCGTTGAGGCGGCCCGAATACTCGGCCGAACAGTCGGCAACAATAACTCGCATAGGCCACCACTGTAGCGCAACACATGGCATACATAGCAAAAGGGGCTCTCTGGAAAACCAGAGAGCCCCTTAAGGAGTTGGTTCAGGTCACTCGGCGGTGCCGGAGTACTGGACGTCGTGGCCGCGCTCGACCGCCACGGTGAGTTTGTTCGAGTCGAAGGAAATGAATCCGTCGGTCACCTCGAACATGTGGCGATCGCCATCGGGCTCAACCACGGTGAGCGTACCCTGCTTGATCACCGTGAGCACAGGCTCATGGTCGGGCAGGATGCCCATGCCGCCCTCAGAGGCGGGAATGGTCACGCTCGTCGCCTCGCCGTGCCACACAGGGTGGTCAGCGGCGACGATGTTGACCTTCATCGTGGTTTTTTCCGCAGCCATCACGCACCCAGTTCCTTCTGCATGTTGTGCCACTTCTCTTCGAGGTCGTCGATGCCGCCGATGCCGGAGAACGCCTGCTCCGGGACGTCGTCGTACACGCCGTCGCAGATGCGGGTGAAGGCTTCGATGGTCTCGTCGGCCGGCACGTAGGAGCCGGGGCGACCGGTGAACTTCTCAGCCACATAGAAGTTCTGGCCGAGGAACTGCTCGATCTTACGAGCACGGTTCACGGTGGTCTTGTCCTCTTCGCCGAGCTCGTCGATACCGATCAGGGCGATGATGTCCTGCAGCTCCTTGTTACGCTGCAGAATCGCCTTGACGCGGTTGGCGCAGTCGTAGTGAGCCTGGCCCACGTAACGCGGATCGAGGATTCGCGAGGTGGAGCTCAGCGGGTCCACAGCCGGGTAGATACCCTTGGAGGCAATGTCACGAGAAAGCTCGGTGGTTGCATCCAAGTGGGCGAAGGTCGTGGCCGGGGCCGGGTCGGTGTAATCATCGGCCGGCACGTAAATGGCCTGCAACGAGGTGATCGAGTGACCACGGGTCGAGGTGATGCGCTCCTGGAGGGAACCCATCTCATCGGCCAGGTTCGGCTGGTACCCCACGGCGGAAGGCATACGACCCAGCAGGGTGGACACCTCGGAACCGGCCTGGGTGAAGCGGAAGATGTTGTCGATGAACAGCAGCACGTCCTGGTTCTGCACGTCACGGAAGTACTCTGCCATGGTCAGTGCGGTCAGCGGGACACGCAGACGGGTACCCGGCTGCTCATCCATCTGGCCGAAGACCAGTGCGGTCTTCTCAAGCACGCCGGCCTCGGCCATTTCGCCGATCAGATCGTTACCCTCACGGGTACGCTCGCCGACGCCAGCGAACACGGACACACCACCGTGGTTCTGGGCCACGCGCTGAATCATTTCCTGAATCAGCACGGTCTTGCCCACACCTGCACCACCGAACAGACCGATCTTGCCGCCCTGCACGTACGGGGTCAGCAGATCGATGACCTTGATGCCCGTTTCGAACATCTGGGTCTTGGACTCCAGCTGATCGAAGGCCGGCGGGTTGCGGTGGATAGGCCAACGCTCGGAGACGGTGATGGTCTCATCCGGCTTCTTGTTGAGGATGTTACCGGACACGTCGAAGACGTGGCCCTTGGTCACGTCGCCGACCGGCACGGAGATCGGGGCGCCGGTGTCGGAGACGGAGGCACCACGAACCAGGCCGTCGGTGGGCTTCAGAGCGACGCAACGGACCGTGGAATCACCGAGGTGCTGTTCGACCTCGAGGGTGATCTCGGTCTCCTTCGCCTCGCCTTCTTCCTTGGCGCTGGTGTTGACGATCGTTACTTTCAGGGCGTTGTAGATGTCGGGCAGATGACCCACCGGGAATTCAACGTCGATAACCGAGCCCTGGACGCGGGTGACGCGACCGTTGGTAGGCTCGGCCGCAGTGGTCTGGTTGTCAGCCATATGCGTTCCTACTCTTCCTTCTTGGTCAGCGCGTCAGCGCTGCCGATGATTTCGGTAAGTTCCTGGGTGATCGAGGCCTGGCGGGAAGCGTTGAGCTTGCGCGTAAGGTCGTCGATCAGGTTTCGTGCGTTGTCGGTTGCCGTGTGCATGGCGTTCTGGCGGCTTGCGGTTTCCGACGCGGCCGCGGTCAGCAGGCACTCGTGGATACGGGACTGAATGTACTTCGGCAGAATCGCATCCAGTACCTTTTCGAGGCTGGGCTCGAAAGTGTACAGCGGAGCGACATCCGCAGTAGCCGGTGCCTCTTCATCAGGATCGGGCACCTTGGTCTCGTTTTTCACGATTTCGACCGGCAGCATGCGCAGCACGCGCACCTTCTGCACCACCATGTTGATGAACTCGGTGTAGACGATGTAGAGTTCGGAAACTCCACCCTTCTCAGCCGGCTTCATGTAGGCGTCCATCAAGGTGTTGGAGATCGTTTCAGCAATTTCCACGCCGGGCTGGTCGGTGTCGCCTTCCCACGTCGCCGCGATGTCACGATTACGGTACTTGTAGTACGTCGAACCGCGACGCCCGTACACGAACAGCTCCGGCTGCTTGCCTGCCGCATCGAGGCGGGACAGCAGCGACTCCGTTTCACGGATAATCGAAGAGGTGTACGGGCCGGCCATACCACGATCCGAGGTGAGGGCGAGAACAGCCACGCGCGGGTTCTTCTCGTCCTTCACCGCGATCGGATGCGTGATATGGGTGTGGGCCACCAACGCTTGCACGGCATCGAAAATCGCATCGGTGTACGGCTTCGCGTTCAGGGCCACATCACGGGCCTTGGCGATATGCGAAGACGCGATCATCTCCTGAGCGTTGAAGATCTTCGCCAACGACTCGGTGGAGCGGATGCGTGATTTCAATGCGAGTTGCGAGCCCATGGCTTACTTTTCTCCCGCCACGATCTTTTCCTGATCGACCGGCGCGGCCTTGTCAACGTCCGGCTTCTTCTCGACCAGCGGCTTGCCGGCGGAAGAGACGAACGTCGAACGGAACTCGTCCACGGCCTTATCGAGGGCAGCCTCGGTGTCGGCGGTGAATTCCTCGGTCTCGCGAATGGTCTTGAGGATATCGGTGTTGTGGTCGATGTAGTCCAGCAGTCCCTGCTCGAACGGAAGGACGTCCTTCAGGTCGAGGTCGTCGAGCTTGCCGTGGGTGCCGGTCCATACGGACACGACTTCCTGTTCCGGCGAGTACGGGTGGAACTGCGGCTGCTTCAACAGCTCGGTCAGGTGGGCACCACGGGTCAACTGGGCCTTGGAAGCCGCATCCAGATCGGAGGCGAACATGGCGAAGGATTCCAGCGAACGGTACTGTGCCAGGGAGATCTTCAGCGTACCGGAGACCTTCTTCAGAGCCTTGGTCTGTGCGGCGCCACCGACTCGAGAGACGGAGATACCGACGTCCACGGCGGGGCGCTGGTTGGCGTTGAACAGATCGGACTGCAGGAAGATCTGGCCGTCAGTGATGGAGATCACGTTGGTCGGGATGTAGGCGGACACATCGTTCGCCTTGGTCTCGACGATCGGCAGACCCGTCATCGAACCGCCGCCCAGGTCATCGGAGACCTTGGCGCAACGTTCGAGCAGGCGGGAGTGCAGGTAGAACACATCACCCGGGTAGGCTTCACGCCCCGGCGGGCGGCGCAGCAGCAGGGAAATCGAACGATAGGCCTCTGCCTGCTTGGACAAGTCATCGAAGACGATGAGCACATGCTTGCCGTTGTACATCCAGTGCTGGCCGATGGCCGAGCCGGTGTACGGGGCGATGTACTTGAAGCCAGCGGAATCGGCTGCCGGGGAGGCCACGATGGTGGTGTACTCCATGGCGCCGGCGTCTTCCAGGCTCTGCTTCACCGAGGCGATGGTGGAGCCCTTCTGGCCGATGGCCACGTAGATGCAGCGGACCTGCTTCTTCGGGTCGCCGGATTCCCAGTTGGCCTTCTGGTTGATGATGGTATCGATCGCGATGGCGGTCTTACCGGTCTGGCGGTCGCCGATGATGAGCTGGCGCTGGCCGCGGCCGATCGGGGTCATCGCGTCGATGGCCTTGAGGCCGGTGGACAGCGGCTCGTCGACCGGGTGGCGGTGCATCACGTCGGGGGCCTGGGCTTCGAGGATACGACGACCCTCAATGCCCTGGATCTCGCCGAGGCCGTCGAGCGGCTTGCCCAGCGGGTCCACGACGCGGCCGAGATAGCCGTCGCCGACGGGCACGGAGAGCACTTCGCCGGTGCGTCGCACTTCCTGGCCTTCCTCAATTCCAGCGAAATCGCCGAGGATCACCACGCCGATCTCACGGGCGTCAAGGTTGAACGCCAGGCCGAGCGTGCCGTCTTCGAACGTCAGCAGCTCATTGGCCATGCAACCAGGCAATCCCGTCACGTGTGCAATGCCGTCACCGGCCGTGGCGACATAGCCCACTTCCTGGGTGGGGGTGTCGCTCGGCTTGTACGACGACACGAAGTCGTCGAGGGCCTTGCGAATCGAGGCGGGATCGATGGTCAGTTCTGCCATGATCACTCCTTCTATTGGTTATTGTTCAGTCAAGTCTTTGCTTGTGTGTGGTGTTGGACGGATTGGCTCGGCCGGTCAGGCCGGAGTCGCCTCCGTCTGCACCTTGCGATGCAGGTTCTGCAGCTGTGCGACCACGGTGTTGTCCGTGACTTCGTCGCCCACCTGGATGCGCATGCCACCCAGCACGGTCGGGTCGACCACCGAGTTGATGTGCACCTGACGGCCCACCTTGGCGGAGTAGACCTCGACCAGTCGCTTGATCTGCTCCTTCTTCAGCGGGGTGGCGGTGGTCACGGTGACCATCGACTCGCCCATGTGGCGGGAGAACTTGTTGATCAGCCACTGGATGGTCTCCAAGTAGCGGCGGCGGCGCAGGTTGCAAGTGGCGTGTTCGGCGAGCCTCATGGTGACCTTGTTCAGGGTCTTGCCAGAGAACACCTCGCGGAACAGCTTCACACGGGCCTCGCTGGTGGCCTGGTAGTCGTACAGCTTGGCGCGTACGACCGGCAGGTTCAGCAGTGCGGAATGCAGCTCGGACAGCTCGATGGATACCTGCAGCGTGGCGTCAGTGGCGTCCGCGTAGTACATCATGGCGTCCACGCCGAAGTCTTCCACTGCGTTGGCGATGTCGCGCGCACGGCTCCAACGGCGGGAGACCAAGTCAGTCATGATCTCCATGGTCATCGGATGCGCGTTGTCACCGAGCAGTTCCTTCAGGACGGCCACCTTGTCGGCAACCGGGCGGGACGGGTCGGTCAGTGCGCGCTCCAGCTGAATGCTGTCATCGAGCACCTTGGTGATCGTGAACAGTTCGTTGCCGATCCGCCACGCGTCCTCACGGGTGTCGCGCAGTTTCGGGGCCAGCGAATCACGCGACTCGCGGTCTGCAATACGTGATGCCTCTCCTCGCATGGTCACCTCCCTTTCTGGTTACGGATGGTCACGGTCACTTCTTGGCGCCCAGGTCGTCGATCATCGAATCGATCATCGAGGACTGCACGTCGTTGTCTTCCAGCTTGGCACCGAGGATCTTGCCGGCCAGGGCGGTGGCAAGTGCGCCGACCTCGCCCTTGAGCGAGACGATGGCCTGCTGGTGCTGGGATTCGATCGAGCGCTGTGCGGATGCGGTGATCTGGGCCGCATCGGACTCGGCGCGGGAACGAGCGTCGGCGATGATGTGGGACGCTTCCGCACGGGCGTCGTCGCGAATCTTGGCGGCGTCCACACGGGCGGTGCTCAGCTGGGCCTCATACTTGGCCTTGGCCTCGTCGGCGTCCTTCCTAGCCTGCTCCGCCTTGGCGATGTTGCCCTGAATCTTGGCGGCGCGCTCGTCGAAGATCGCATTGAACTTCGGCATGAAGAACTTGTAGAAGAACACCGCAACGATGACAAGAATGATCAGCGACCATACGATGTCATAAACCTCAGGAATGAACAGGTCAATCCCGCTTGCTGCTTGTGTCATCAAGCCCTCCTTTCAGTGATGGACATAATCGGTTTTCGTCTGTTGATCTGCGCAGATCAGATGATCAGGGCGGCGACGAAGCCGATCAGTGCCAGCACCTCGACCAGAGCCAGGCCGATGAACATGATGGTCTGGATCTTGCCGGACATCTCAGGCTGACGAGCGGTGGATTCCATGGCCTTGCCGAAGAGGATGCCCAGACCAATGCCAGGGCCAAGAGTACCGATACCGTAACCGATGACGGACAGGTTGCCGGCGACCTCTGCGAGGGTGATGATATCCATTGTGTTTCCTTTCTAACGTACTTGGCGACGTTATAAATCTTGGGGTTTGGTCGGTCTGCGATTTTCCCAGACCGGGGACCGGAAGCGGCGGGTTAGTCGCCCGTCACTCTTCCGGGAAGCTCAGGTTGATGTACACGGTGGAAAGAATCGCGAAGACGTAGGCTTGCAGGAAGGCGACGAACGCCTCGAAGCAGGTCATGGCGAAACCACCGGCGAACCACAGCGCACCCACCGGGATGCCCTGCAGCTTGTTGACCGCGTCAACCATCCAGAACTGTGCGAACGCCAGGCAGGTGGCGACCATAAGGTGGCCGGAAACCATGTTGGCGAACAGACGGATGGTCAGGGAGGCCGGGCGGATGATCAACAGCTCAAGCAGGTTGATCGGAGCCAGCAGGAAATAGACCGGCCACGGCACACCGGGGGTGAACAGCTCGTGGCGCAGATAGTGGCCGAGGCCCTGCGAGCGGATGGCGGCGATCCAGTACTGGATCAGTGTCCAGACAGCGAACACGAGCGGCATGACCACCGTGGCGTTGGCCGCCATGTTCATACCTGGAATGATGCCGCACAGGTTGAAAATGAAGATCGTGAAGAACAGGGTGGTGATCATCGGCACGTAGCGCTTGCCACGGGCCTCACCCATCACGTCATACACGACCTTGTCGCGCACGAAGTCGAGACCGTACTCGACTACGCCCTGCCAACGGCCGGGGATGAGCTTGGCGCGCTTTGCGGTCACGCCGAGCACCACCAACAGCACGATGGTTGCCACGATACGAATCAAAATAATGCGGTTGATGGCAAACGGAGTTCCCTGGAACAGAATCTCCGGGGGAAGGAAGTCATCAACCGAGGGCAGATGAGCGCCTGCCTCGTCAGCCAACAGCAATCCTGCGCTGAGCGAACCGACCATATCACGCCTCCTGCTTCTTCAATGTCAGGTGTCAGTTTAAACCCACCGGGCAGGCAAATGTGACGTGCTCGTTACTTTCGTCTTTTTTTTGTCTCCTCGGTGTGGAGTCTGCCGGGCATGGACACGGAGTCTGCGCTGGGCATTCGGCTCCGAATGACTGAAGAGTGATTATTTGCCTGCGTCTAGACAATGTCAATATTATACCGGCGAGTCTCCTGAAATCCCTACTGCTGCAAGGTTTTCCCGGGCGTTTCGCGAACGTTGTGCACTATTGGTCGCATTACGCGGATGTGTGGTATTACGTTCATCAAGCCGTCCACATCGTGGACGAACAACCGTCCACGCTACGAACGCAACCTCCAACAGTAGCTCCCTCTGATGGGCCGAGCCGTGAAGGAGAAGCAAAGGAGCTCCCCGTCGAGGGGAGCTGTCGTCGTAGGCGACTGAGGAGAGATCGTAGGCTCAGCCCTGAATCACCCCATACCCGTCATGCACAAACGGCTTGAAATCATCCTGGCGCGGCCCGCCCGGCTCATGCCGAATCGAACGATCAGTACCGAGCTTCTTCTCAGCCCTGAGCTGCGGCACCTCGGTCAGGTCATACGGCGTGGTCTGGTACACCCAGTTGAGCCAGTTGCGCCACAGCAGATTGGCGTGGGCGCGCCAGGCGAACAACGGTTCCAGCTTCGGATCGTCATGCGGGAAATAGTTCTTCGGGAAGGGCACGTTGGTCATGCCCTTGGCCATATCGCGCTCGTATTCTTCGGCGAGCGTGTACTTGCCGTACTCCCAATGGCCGAGCGCGAACACTTCGGAGAAGTCACGCGTGG
>UMHQ01066224.1_pt1 | contig 11215 bp, 10 predicted proteins | sample 1965531 | NCBI WGS metagenome assembly UMHQ01 (sample SAMEA4836098, study PRJEB28245) | human gut metagenome | biome: gut microbiome; material: fecal sample | place: Denmark | collected 2008
TGTCAGCAATACAAATTAGTGAAAATGTATTGATGTGAGTATCTGAATAATACGTTGCACCTGCTGTTAGGAGTTCACCACCGCCTTTTTGCTGAATCCTTACTGGCTTCCCGCCGGTTTCTGTGTGCCCACACAAGATCAAATCAACGTTTTTTCTCAATAAATTAAGTGTTGCTACACGCCCATTATACTCGCTGATTTCATTTGGATGTAGAAATCGTTCAGCATGATGAAAAAGCGCAATAGTGTATTTGATATTTTCATCAGGAATAATTCCATAGTGAATTAAATCTTTGACCTGCCGTTGCCCAATCCACATTCTATCATCAGGATATTGCGACACTGCCGAAAGCAATGCCGTATTAAATGCGGTCACGCGGATTACGCTTCTAGATGGAAATTTGACATCTTTATATCCTATACTGTAGCTATATTCCCAGCGACCATTGTATGGATACTTATACGGCTCCACTCCAAGTTGCTCACAAAATCTATCATACTCAAAAACAGGTGCTTCCATTTTGTGAATATTCTTATAATCGTAAATAGAGTCGATCTCCTCAATGTCACTTTCATCGAGTAAAGCGGCCGAACAATAATCGCGATTAACATCGTGATTGCCAACACAAAAAGTAATATCTTTACCTGTTAGATTTGTCGCTTGAAGGAGTTTCCTGAACCACAATAACGCTTCATCGTATTCGTCCTTTTTTCCGTGCCATGCAATATCTCCGGTCACGATAATATGTTCGGGGGCAAGTTCTTTTAGATTTGATACACATTTGATAAGTTCATCAAGAATTTCTGATTTCAGATCAAAGCAATCCTTAATGCTATAACGAGCGTAGTTTCGTCCAAAGTGAATATCTGATAGATGCAAAATATTCATATTACCTACCCCATCTTCTAACTTATGAAACCACTATATACTAAAAATAGCAGTTTATCAACACAATGCCGGATAATTTTATGTCCGCAATTGCTCGAATAATTTGGAGGTGAACTACAAAATGACACATACAATCGCCATTGCCAACCAGAAAGGCGGCGTGGGTAAGACAACGACGTGCACGAATCTCGGTATCGGTCTGGTGCAGGCTGGCAAACGGGTTTTGTTGGTAGACGCAGACCCGCAAGGTTCGCTGACACTGAGCCTCGGTTTTGCCTGCCCAGACAAACTGCCCGTCACCCTTGCAACCGTCATGGGCAAGACGCTCATGGACGAACCAATGCCCTCGAAAGAGGGCATTTTACATCATACAGAGGGCGTGGACCTCATGCCCGCAAATATCGAGCTGTCCGGTCTGGAGGTTTCGCTGGTGAACGCCATGTCGCGGGAAAAGATTCTCAAACAATATCTGGACACCGTAAAACGCGAGTATGATTACATTCTCATCGACTGTATGCCGTCGCTAGGGATGCTCACGATCAACGCGCTTGCGGCAGCGGACAGTGTTCTCATTCCCGTGGAGGCGCAGTATCTTCCCGCCAAAGGTCTGGAGCAGCTTTTGCAGACTGTCGCCAAAGTGCGGCGGCAGATCAACCCCAAGCTGCGTATCGATGGGATTTTGCTGACGATGGTAGACAGCCGAACAAATTACGCCCGCGAGGTCAGTGCGCTGCTGCGCGATACCTACGGCAGCAAGCTGAAAGTGTTCGCGTCGGATATTCCGCAGTCCGTCCGGGCGGCGGAGATCAGCGCCGAGGGCAAGAGCATCTACGCGCACGACCCCAACGGCAAGGTTGCGGCAGCGTACCGGGAACTGACCAAGGAGGTGATGAAGGTTGAAAAGCTCCGCCAAAAGCATAAATCTGACCTCGCTCGATGATCTGTTCTCCACGGAGGAAAGTCGCGCGGAAGAATCCTGTGAAAAAGTTGTGCGGATTCCGCTTGCCGAGCTGCATCCCTTTCCGAACCATCCGTTTCATGTGCGCGACGATGAGGCGATGCAGAATACCGTGGACAGCATCAAGGAATATGGCGTTCTGACACCCGGCATCGTCCGTCCGCGCGAGAATGGCGGCTATGAAATTGTCGCCGGACACCGGCGCAAGCACGGCAGCGAGCTTGCAGGACTCTCAGATATGCCGTGCATCGTCCGGGAAATGGACAACGATACGGCGACGATCCTCATGGTGGACAGCAACATTCAGAGAGAAGATATTCTCCCCAGTGAACGTGCACAGGCATACAAAATGAAGATGGAGGCACTCAAACGACAAGGCGCACGATCTGATCTAACTTCGCCGCAAGTTGCGTCGAAGTTCCGTGCAGACGACGAAGTGGCAAAAGCAGCCGGTGTAAGCGGCGATACGGTGCGCCGCTTTGTGCGCCTGACGGAGCTGCAACCGGAATTGCAGCAAATGGTGGATGACAAGAAAATCGCCATGACGCCTGCCGTCGAACTGTCCTACCTCAAACCGGAGGAACAGCAAATGCTCCTGACCGCCATCGACAGCGAACAGGCCACGCCGTCGCTGTCACAGGCGCAGCGGATGAAAAAGCTCTCGCAGGCAGGCAAGCTCAACGACGATACGATGCTGGATATTATGATGGAGCAGAAGAAACCGGAGAAATGTGAACTCACATTCTCCGGTGATGTTTTGCGCAAATACTTCCCGCGCTCCTATACGCCCCAGCGGATGCAGGAAACAATCATTAAGCTGCTGGAGGCGTGGGTAAAAAAGCGGCAGCGCGATCAGGAACGATAAGGATGCTGGACTTACGATGTCCGGCTATTTTTATACCTATTTTTCAGTACGGAGGTCTTTTATGAACAAGAAAGAACAGCTTAAACGGCTTATTTGCGCTCTTTACCGTCAGGATGAGCCGGAGGATTACACAGATGAGTGTATGGAAGATATGCTTGACAATATTGATTTTGAAGTGCTGCTGCAAGCGGTCGCGCACAGCACAAAGACCGTGTACGCCTATGAAGCCTGCGGCGTGCAGGATTGCAGCTTCAACTATCGCAGCGCGCCGCTGTTCCCGCAAAAAGCGGTGCGGCTCTATGAGGACATTGTGAAATTTGTCTCCGAGGCGGTGATCTGCGCGCGGACAATGGAGCTCTGGCTGCTGGAGGATCTGACGCTTGCCATCGTTTCCAACTATTCCGTGCTGTCCGGCGGAGAGTTTACAACGGAATACCGAACCGTAAAGGCATGGAAGTTTCAAAAAGGACTTCTCTGCATCGAGCCAGATATGCTTACGGAGAAACTCATGGAGCTGTGCGCGCCATTTTACTCGCACTACGGTCAGACCTATTATGAGCTGTGACCGCTTTTTTCTAAGACACCAAAGATACCGAAAAAGGAGCTGATACTGTGGCTGTTTTCCGCGTGGAGCGCACACGGGATTATACCGTGATGAGCAACCACCATCTGAAAAACAAGGATTTGTCCTTAAAGGCAAAAGGTCTGCTGTCGCAGATGCTCTCGCTGCCGGAGAACTGGGATTATACGCTTGCCGGACTTTCTGCCATCAACCGCGAGAGCAAGGACGCGATCCGCTCTGCTGTCAATGAGCTGGAAAAGGCAGGATATATCCGCCGCCGTCAGACGGTAGACAGCCGGGGCAAGTTCAGCGGCAACGAGTACATCATCTATGAACAGCCGCAGCCGTTATCGGCTTCTCCGTCGTCGGGTTTTCCGACAACGGGAAATCCGTCAACGGAAAAACCGTCGTCAGAAAATCCAACGCAATTAAAGATAGATCAAGTAAATATCCAAGAAGAAAATACGCAAGGATCAAATACTCATTCCATTCTTTCCGGCACGCCGGATGTGAAGCGAAGCGAAATGAACCGAAATGAGATCGAGCAGTACAGAGCCTTAATTGAAGAAAATATCGACTATGATATTCTCTTGGAGGAAATGCCATACGAACAGGAACGCTTGGAAGAAATCGTCGGTCTGATGACCGATACCGTCTGTTCCTCCCGCAGCCATATCCGCGTCGCTGGCAGCGATTTCCCGGCAGAGGTCGTGAAGTCCCGGCTTCTGAAGCTCAATGCGGAGCATATCCGCTTTGTCTTTGACTGCCTCAAAAAGAACACCACCGAGATCCGCAATATCCGGCAATACCTGCTGACCGCGCTTTACAATGCGCCGGTCAGTATCAACAGCCACTATGCCGCACAAGTAAATCACGATCTGTACGGATAAGCCTGCAAAGCTCAGTTTCTTTGCAGGCTTTTTCTATATCCGAAGAAAGGAGAACGTATGACGCTGCGCCATCTTCTGCGCCGTCTGGTCGTTCCGCCGTAGCGGACGCCGGACCCACAAAGACAACAATTACGCCGCAGACGCGGCAGAACGGAGAATTTTATGAACAAAGCAAATAAATCTCAGAAAACAGATACCAAGACTGCCAAAATCGCGGGCATCCTCGTCCTGCTGGCGGTCGTGATCCTCGTCATTCTGCTGCTCCTGCGCGGCTGCGGCAGCAAGGGCGCGGAGCTTCCCGCACAGCCGGAAACCGGCACGGGCATTTCCTACGATTCCGCCGCTGTGGTCGGCGGCTGGGATGAGGCCGACATGGATAAGATCGTCGAGGGCCTGAACGAACAGGTAGAGGCTGGGATGATCAACATCTCCATGAACACCTCTCCTGTGTTCTCGGATGGCACTTCCGAGGGCAATCTGATGATCGTCAACGAGGGCGTCAACCGCTATCCGCAGATTGTGGAGATCACGCGCAACGACACCGGCGAAACGATCTACAAGTCCGGTGCAATTCCTGTCGGCAGCAAAATTGAAAAAGCCAAGCTCAGTGCCGACCTCGACGCCGGTACTTACGAATGTACCGCACTTTTCTATAACGTCGATCCCGACACCGGCGACTACCTTGGCTGCGCCGGTGCGATCATCACCATTACCGTTCTGGACTAAATTTCAAAGGAGTTTTTAACATGAAAAAATTTCTCGCACTCGTTCTTTCTCTCTGCATGGTATTTTCCCTCGCGGCAGTCGCATCCGCTGCGGAGATTGACGCGGACGGCGGCTCCGGCAGCACGCCGGTCTATTTGAGTTCGACGGCGGACGGCAGCATCGGCGGCGATCCCGCACCGACTGCCATGTCTGTCACCATCCCCACCGGCCTGCCGTTGGCAATGTCGCAGAGCGGCGATGTGACCACGGCGGACAACTGCCAGATCGTCAACCATTCCTACGGCGCGGTTCGTGTCCGCAGCGTGAGCATTTCCGCCGTGGACGGCTGGAAGCTGACCGCCTTTGGCGATAAGAGCAGCCTTGCACACGAAAAGGTGGATTCCGACAAGCTCGGCTTCGCGCTCTCCATTGGCGGCGGCGCACAGGTACAGACCGACGCTTCCGATGCCGCTTCTCAGGCACTCTTGACCGCGCCCATGACCGGCTGCTATCTGTCCGGCGTCGGTGACGCAAGCGGCAATGCGGTAGATGTTGCCTATGCCGCGATTGTCACGCCGCTGTCGCAGGCAGTCACGAACGCAACCGTTGCAAACGTTGTGTTTGTGGTCGAGTGGGATACCTGATCTATTGGATTTTTGAAAGGAGCTTTTGAATGATGGCTATGAAACGGAATTGCAGCAAACTCATTTCTCTCTGCCTCATGCTTTGCATGATGCTGTCGCTGGCGGTCTGCGCCAGCGCAGCGGAGATCGACATCTCCGGCGGTTCCGGCACAACGCCGGTGAGCCTGACCACCACGAACGGCGGCATTGGCGGCAGTGACGACGGCGATATTACGCCGACCAAACTGAATGTTACCGTTCCCACCACGCTGCCCCTCGCCATGTCCGACGAGGGTACGGTTGTCACCGCGACGGACTGCAAGATCACAAACTTCTCCTATGGCGCGGTGCGCGTGAAATCCGTCACGATCTCGGCGGCGGCAAACTGGCATCTGACGAAATTCGGTGACAAATCTCTGCTGGCGGCTGAAAAGGTAGACTCCAACAAGCTCGGTTTCGCACTCGCCATCGGCGGCGGCAAGCAGGTTCAGACCGCGACCAACGAGCAGACACAGGCGCTCATCACCGCGCCGGTGGACGGCTGCTACATGACGGGTGTTGGCGATCTGACCGGCAATACGGCAAAGATCGACTATGCTGCCATCGTCACGCCGCTTTCCAACACGATGAAGAATGCGACGGTTGCAAACGTCGTGTTTGTGATCGAGTGGGATACCGTGGCGTAATTTCTGCAAGTACACGCGGCGGACGGCAAATGCCGCCCGCCGCAGAAAGGAGCTTTTATGAAACGAAACAGAATCCCGGCATTGCTGCTGGCAATGCTTCTGACACTCTCGCTCAGCGTAAGCGCCTTTGCCGCAGGTTCGACCACGGCGACCGTGCCGGTCACGCTGACCGTGGACAATCAGTACCGGGCCGTCAATGTCACCGTGCCGTCCTCGCTGCCGGTCTACGTTACCAACGGCACAGTCATTACAGCGGACAATGCCAAGATCACAAACAATTCCAAGACCGGCGCGGTGCAGGTGACGGCGCTCTCCGTGACGGACGGCGCGTACAAGGTCGGCAGCTATGACAGCTTCTCCGGCAGCAAGACGATTGCGCTCAAAATCAACTCCTGCGTCACAAAGGGCGCGGGTAAGATGAGCATTACCAAGGATGCGTTCCCCAAGATCGGCGCGGCACAGAATCTTCCGCTGACCTACTTTGCCAAGGTATCCGGCGACGCGCCGAACAGCAAGGACGTGCAGGCGGCAAATGTAGTCTTTACCATCTCCATCGTCGGATAAGGAGGCTGCCATGACGCATTTCAAGGCAAGAAACCTGACAGCTCTGCTGCTGGTGCTGGTCCTGCTGGTATCCATGTTCAGCACCACCGCACTGGCGGCAGAGGATGAATACATCACGGATTTTGAAGCAGAATCGGAAATCATCATCGAGGAAGAACCCACCGAAGAACTCCCGGAAGCAGAAGAATCCAGCGAAGAAGTTCCAGAAATTGAAGAATCCTCGGAAGTTTCAGACGCACCCACCTCCGGCACGATTCCGGGCAGCAATATCCAGTGGGAGCTGACGGATGACGGAATGCTGCTCATTTCCGGCAGCGGCGGCTGCGCCGCCTTTTCCAGTGCGGCAGATCAGCCGTGGGCGGCGGTGCGGGAACAGATCACGTCGGTCTTTTTTGAAGATCCCAGCCTGCTCTCCATCTATGACCTTGCCTATTGGTTTGATGGCTGCGTTTCGCTCACAACAGCAGAAATCCCCTATACCACGCCGGTCATTGGCACGCGCGCCTTTTATGGCTGCGTATCGCTGACGACCGTTATGACGTACTATGGAGATTCCGTTCTGGCGGAGATCGGCGCGGATGCGTTTTATCTGCCGTATGACAGCGGCAGCACGCTCTATATCGGCTATCTGATCGGCTACCCGGAATCCACGGTTCCGCTGCACACCTATGACTGGACCGGCTCAAACCGCTCGTCACTGTACTTTATGGACGTGTATAGCACCAACGCGCTAACCTCCGTTGTGGGCGCTTGCCCATCCTGCGGAAAGCAGTCTTTGCAGGGAACTTATGTTGCGCAGTCGCACACTTCCAGAGGTCATGCCGAATATTACGAGTGTTACTTATGTCATTACACAAAATATTTAGGCAGTTATGTGTATAAAAATCATGGCTCTGGCTCTTACGGCTCATGGACTTGCCCCTCCTGCGGCAGCCATTCGTGGGTGCTGGATTACGAAAGTGACGCGACCTGCACACGCAACGGTTATCGGGAGTATAGCTGTGATTGCGGACAGTCCAAGCGTGAAACAGTCTACGCAACCGGTCACAATTACAGTTACGGCTCTTGGGAGCAGTATTCGTCCAGCCATCACCGACGTGAGAATTACTGCCGGTACTGCGGCGCAACAGACTACGACTATGCTTCGCACAGTTACAGCTATGGAAGCTGGAGCAGCGCGGGCAGCAGCCAGCATAGCCGCTCCATGACGTGCCGGTATTGCGGGTACAGTGATACACAGTATGCCAGCCACAGTCTGAGTTACGGAAGCTGGAGCAGCCATTCCGACACGCAGCACCGCAGAACTGGGAGCTGCACGACTTGCTCATATAGCACGACGGACTACGGCGCGCATACGTTCAGCTACGGCAGTTGGACAGACTACTCCTCCACGCAGCACCGGCGTACCAAACGCTGCACAAGCTGCTCATACAGCGGCTATGACTATGCCGATCATGTTGACAGCAACGGCGACGGCGTATGTGATGGCTGCGGGCGTGAAATGAGCCGCTTTTCCGTTACTGTTCCGGCGAGTCTGACGGTCACGGTGTCGGAGCATGGCGTCGTCTACACGGCAACCGGCGCGGGGATCGTCAACAATTCCAGCAGCGCGGTGCAGGTGTCCGGCGTGACGCTGCGCGCGGAAAATGGCTGGACAATCGTGCCGTATGCAACAAATATGGCTGAGCAAAAGGTTGACTCCAAGCGCATTGGCTTTGCGTTGGGTGGGATACAGACTGCCGCCACTGGCAAGAGCGAACTGCTCACCGCCTCGTCCATGACAATAAGCGCCGGTACAACGCTGCCGCTATCGTATGACGCGGTTGTTTCCGCCAGCTCCGCGGCGATCAACGAACAGGTATTGACCATCGTATTTGTGGTCGGGTGGGCGTAATGCCCACCTGCCATCATCGGGAGGTGATCTGATTGCAGGAGGAAGTGGAACACAAAACAATTTCTCTTATGATTTCCGCGACAAAGCTCTCCGGACGGGTTCTGAAAGCAGCAATTACCAAGCTCTTGGCGCAGTTGCAGGCAGAAAAGCAGCACCGGCAGCAAAAAGGGCCCGTGGTGCATCATGGAAAGCAGACGGTCAAGCAGCTCACCGGGCAGGATCAAGGCAGCAGCACGATGGAAACAACAAATCTTCGCGTCCGTTCCTTTGATCGGGTTGCGCGGAAATACGGTGTGGATTATGCCATTCACCGGGATAAAAGCGTATCGCCGCCGAAATATGTGATTTTCTTCAAAGGTCGTGACAGCGAAGCCATCAACACAGCATTCACCGAGTATTCTGCCGGTCAGATTCAGCGTGAATCCAAGCCGCGTTCCTCCGTCCTGGCGCGCTTGCAGCAGTTCAAGGCGCTTGTTCAGAGCATCGGTAAAGAGCGCGTGCGGGAAAAGCAGCAGGAGCAAACGAGATGAATATGCGGCTAAAAAAGTGGATTCTCCCGAATCTTCCCTACGTCGGGATCGCACTGTTTGTGACAAAGCTCGGTCAGGCCATACGCATTGCGCCCGGCGCGGATTTTTCCGGCAAGGTGCTGCACATGATGGATGGGATGCACGCTGCGTTTTCCACGGCTGTGCCCAGTTTCCATCCGCTCGATCTCTGCGTTGGAGTTCTGGTCGCGGCTGCAATTCGGCTGACTGTCTACGTCAAGGGCAAAAATGCGAAGAAATTTCGCAAAAATACCGAGTACGGTTCTGCCCGCTGGGGAACGCATGAGGACATTGCGCCCTACATTGACGCGGACGCCAGAAACAATGTCATTCTGACGCAGACGGAGAAATTGACGATGAACAACCGCCCGAAAGACCCGAAAACAGCGCGCAATAAAAACGTGCTGGTGATCGGCGGCTCCGGCAGCGGCAAGACGCGCTTCTGGCTGAAACCGAATCTCATGCAGTGCAATTCCAAAACGTATCCCTGTTCCTTTGTTGTCACAGACCCCAAGGGCAGCGTTGTGGTTGAATGCGGCAAGATGCTCCGGCGATTTGGCTACCACATTAAAATCTTCAATACGATCAACTTCAAAAAGTCGATGCACTACAATCCATTTGCCTATATTCACTCGGAAAAGGACATTTTGAAGCTGGTGACGTGCCTCATTTCCAACACCAAGGGCGACGGAAAAACCGGCGATGAGTTCTGGCAGAAAGCCGAAACGCTTCTTTACTGCGCCCTCATTGGATACATCCACTATGAAGCGCCGGTAGAAGAACAGAACTTCGCTACGCTCATTGAAATGCTGAACTCAATGGAGGTGCGGGAGGACGATGAGGAATTTGAAAATGCGGTTGATCTGATGTTCAAGGAGCTGGCAAAAGAAAAGCCAGATCACTTCGCCGTGCGTCAATATGCCAAATATCGCTTGGCGGCGGGCAAAACTCTCAAAAGTATTTTGGTGAGCTGCGGCGCACGCCTCGCGCCCTTTGACATTGAGGAGCTGCGTGAGGTGACTGCCTACGATGAACTGGAGTTGGACACGCTGGGCGACCGAAAAACGGCGCTGTTTCTCATTATGAGCGACACCGATACCTCGTTCAATTTCCTAATCTCCATGATTTACAGCCAGCTTTTTAATCTCCTTTGTGAGAAAGCCGACGATGTGTACGGTGGACGCTTGCCGGTCCATGTGCGCTGCCTGATTGATGAGGCAGCCAACATCGGGCAGATCCCGCAGCTTGAAAAGCTGGTTGCAACGATCCGCTCCCGTGAGATTTCCGCCTGCCTCATTTTGCAGGCGCAAAGCCAGCTCAAGGCGTTGTATAAGGACAATGCGGACACCATCATTGGCAACATGGACTCGCGGCTATTCCTCGGCGGCTCGGAGCCGACGACACTCAAGGAGCTGTCTACGGCGCTTGGGAAAGAAACGATTGATACATTCAACACCGGCGAAAGTCGAGGGCGTGAAACGTCACATTCGCTCAATTACCAGAAACTCGGCAAGGAGCTTGCCAGCGTGGATGAGCTGGCAGTTCTGGATGGCGGCAAGTGCATCCTCCAGCTTCGCGGCGTGCGCCCGTTCCTGTCTGAGAAATATGACATCACCAAGCATCCGAATTACAAATACCTCTCGGATGCCGACCGGCGCAACACGTTTGATATTGAAAAGTTTCTCTCCACCAAGCTCAAAGTGAAGCCGGAGGAAACGTATGACAGTTATGAGGCAGCCGTAACAGAAGAATTATCTTCTGTTTGATCGTTGCATCATTCCTATCCACGAAGCTGCCGCATCCGGCAGCTTTTTCATATATACAAGACACCAACAACAAAACGGCCACTTCTGAAATTGAATTTGAAAGGAGTACCGGAGAATGGGAGTGTGGTCTGGACGTGTTCTTCCGTTCCCGGCAAGTTATATATGGAGTTTTTCAATTCCGCAGTCGATGTCCTTCAGACGCTCGTTACGGCGCTTGGCGGTGGTCTTGGCATCTGGGGCGTGATCAACCTGCTGGAAGGTTACG
>UMHQ01066098.1_pt1 | contig 11200 bp, 7 predicted proteins | sample 1965531 | NCBI WGS metagenome assembly UMHQ01 (sample SAMEA4836098, study PRJEB28245) | human gut metagenome | biome: gut microbiome; material: fecal sample | place: Denmark | collected 2008
CTGCGACAAATCCTTATTTTGTGAACACGTCTTTCCCCACGGGTACAAAAGTATCCCGCGGGGGTTTTATGCGGTGTCCCTTCCGGGAGATTGCCACAGCACCGCAAAGCGGTGCTTCGCAATGACATAGAGTGCTTCGCACGGAAGGGAACAAAGGGCGGTGCGCGTCATAAACTGCGCTTTTGACCAAACAATCGCCGTAAACGTCAATTGTTTGTTTTTTGCTTGTGTGCGCCTTTTTCCACGCAAGTACAAAAGTATCTTGCGTGGGTTTTATAATATGGTTCCCTTCCGGGGGATTCTCACGTCGTTGCTATGCAACTCCTCAGAATGACAGAAAGTGTTTAGTACGCAATGTTATAAGTTATAGGGAGTTGTATGAAAAATAATATATTGACACTGTACGCGCGAAGTAGTATAATTATATAAGTATGAAAAGGCGTGTTTTCAAAAATAAAAAAGGCTTTACGCTCGTTGAACTTATCGTGACCATTGCCATTATGGCGATTCTTGCCGCGGCGGTTACGCCTGCCGTTTACGTCACGACAAAACGCCGCCAGAAGAGCGCTGCCGAAACCGACACGCAGACCATGTACAGGAACGCGATCGCGGCGGTTACGTACCTTTCGGGGCAGTATATTTATCCCAACAAGCCGGATCCGCGCAAAGAAGACGTGGACAACGGCGTGCACGGGTGGTACGTCACGTATTCCGCAATGGTGTGCAAGCGCATTTATCAGACCGTAATCGGGCTGGACATTCCCGTCAAATATTACAATCCCGATGCGTCGGGGACGGAAAAGGTCCTTGTGCCCGACGGCTGCAACGCGGTGAAGCGCAGTTCCTTTGTCAACGCGGACAACAAAAATCCTTATATCGTCATTCAGGTTGTGGGCGTTACGAATAACGACGAAATCGAATATTACCTCATCGTCAGCTACCACAACGACAAGAATAAGTTTGAGGCTTGGGACGGCGGCGCGACGGTGCCAACGGCTACGCTTGAATACGTCACGAAAGATCCGACGACAAATCCGCAACTTAACCGCGCATATCAGACCAACAAGGGCACTCCCATTCGCTATACGTTCAAAATAAGAACAAAGTAAGGCTATTATGAAATATATCTTGCAGTTTTTTTACCTGGTTTTACAGTTCACCTGGGGCGCGATTCAAAACGTCCTGGGGTTTTTGCTTTTCCTGAAAAATATCAGGTGCGAGCACGCCTATTACCACGGCGCAATCCTGACCTTCCACGAGGGCGATTGGGGCGGCGTGTCGTTGGGCGCGTTTATCTTCATCAACGGCAAGCGCGGCGATGAGTACAAAAAAACCGTGTCCGTGCATGAGTACGGCCATACCATTCAGTCGCTGATTCTGGGGCCGCTGTATCTGTTTGTCGTCGGGATTCCGTCGTTTGTATGGTGCAACAACAAGAAGTGCATTGCTATGAGACAGGATAATAATAAATCCTATTATGACCTGTATTGCGAAAGCTGGGCGAACTGGCTCGGCGAGGCGGTCACGCACGAGGAGGCCCCGCACAAGTGAAAGAAAAGTTCAACGGGGTGCTGTTGCATATAGGAAGTCTGCCGTCTGAATACGGCGTCGGCGCGCTGTCCGGGGGCGCGTTTTCTTTTGTCGATTTTTTGGCGGACGCGAAGGTCGATTTCTGGCAAACGCTGCCGTTATCGCCAACGTCTTTCGGCGACAGCCCGTATCAGTCGCCGTCGGCATTTGCGGGGAATCCGTACTTTATCGATATAAATACGCTTGTTAAACGCGGGCTTTTGACGGAAAACGAGGCAAAACGCGCCAAAACAAAATCACTTGACTACGCCGAAATTTTTAACTCGCGATACGACGTGCTGCGCTGCGCGTTCAAAAGATTTCAAAAAAATTCCGATTATTCAAAGTTTCTTGAAAATAACGAATATTGGCTGGACGACTTCGCGCTGTTTATGGCGCTCAAAGTCAAAAACGGGTTTTCGTCGTTCGATACGTGGGAAAAGGACGAAAGACGGCGCGATACGCTGTCCGACGAAAAAATCGCCGCGCTTCAGGACGAGTGCGATTTCTGGCGGTTTTTGCAGTTCGAGTTCTATCGCGAATTGACCGCGCTTAAAGACTACGCAAAATCCAAAAACGTCGCGCTTATCGGAGATATCCCCATCTACGTCGCGTACGACAGCGCGGACGTCTGGGCGCACCCTGAAATATTCAGGCTTGACAAAAATATGCGCCCGAAAGAGGTCGCCGGCGTGCCGCCCGATTACTTCTCCGCCGACGGGCAACTGTGGGGCAATCCGCTGTACGACTGGAAAAAACAGCAGGCGGACGGCTTTTTGTGGTGGCATCACCGCTTGCTGCATCAGCTGCAATTTTTCGACAAAATCCGCATCGACCACTTCCGCGCGTTTGAAAGCTACTACGCCGTGCCGTATGGCGCAACGACCGCAAAAATCGGCAGGTGGGTGAAGGGCGTCGGCACGAAAATCTTCGACGGGCTTGACCTCGACGGCAGAATCATCGCCGAGGACCTCGGAATTATCACCGACAAGGTGCGCCGCCTTGTGAAACGTACCGGCTTCCCCGGAATGAAAGTCTTTCAGTTCGCTTTCGACGGCAAGAGCGATAACGAGCATCTGCCGGAAAACGTGAAGTATAACACCGTCTATTACACCGGCACACACGACAACGATACGCTGAAAGGCTGGTACGACGCGCTCGATGACGGCACAAAAGAGTACGTCAAAAAAACCCTCGGCGCAACCGACGAAAACGTCTTTGATAAAACTTTCAAAAGGGTAATGCGCTCCCGCGCGAAATTCGTCATCGTGCCTATGCAGGACTATCTGTTGCAGGGCTCGGAGGCGAGAATGAATACCCCGGGAACGAACGACGGGAATTGGAAATACGTCCTGCCGAAAAATTACGCAAAGGTGAAAAACCGCATAAGAAAGTACGTCAGGAACAGATGTTCAGATAGCCGAGCCAGGAATAAATAAGGGAAACAACGTTAAAATCCTGTGCCTTTTTCGGTGACGACGTTTTCACCGCTTAGGTAAATTTTGTAATATACCTCACGATATTCTTGTGACTTTCCCTTGTAATAAAGATAAATCGCTTTTTGCTCCGTGTTAAAATCGGCGGAAAAAGTCCCCTTTTTTTCGGGAACGCCGTACGAATCAGCCCATTTTAAGGACGAAAACCTGTTTTTCAGGGTATTGTAAGCGGCTTCCGAGTACGCATCCGTCCATATTTCGTCGATACTGCCATACAACAAAAGATCTGTCACGTCGATTTTGATCCCCGTAAGTTCGGTGAAGAACGAAGGGCGTTCAACGATTTCCTGCGCCCACGAAACGATTTGTGCAGAAATTTGCTTCCCGTTGTATATGTAGTTGACTTCGTCGGTTTTCTTGTTGAGTATGCCCACGGTTGCGCCCGAAACGACGCCGGCAAGCACCGCCATAATCGCAATTACGACGATAAGCTCCACAAGAGTGAAACCTTTTTTATTGTATTTCATAATTATATTATACAAAATCGCCGACGTTTTGTCAAAACCGACGTATTATCAGGGCGAAACGAAAATACGATTTTGGAAAACCGCCGTTTTTCGTTTTGTTGAGTTCAAATTTTTTGAAGGTTTTTTTGAAATTGAAAAGCGTAATATGTTGTGTATATTGACAGCAGTCATTGTCATATTGACAGCAGCGAACGGGATATTATAACAAGGAAACCCTTCCGGGAGATTGCCACGCTACGCTCGCAATGACACAGTACTTCGTACGGAATATAACAAGAGTTTGTTTACCGGAAACTATTTGCAAAATTTTCGTACCTTCTTTATTCTATCCCGTGCAACGCACTTATGTCATTGCGAGGAGCAACGCGACGTGGCAATCTCCCGGAAGGGTAACCGCATTGTAATGATATAAAGAGTGTCGCACGGAAGTGGTAACGTATCAGGACTTGTCGTTGCGTTTGTCGCAAAGTATGAGCGATATATCGTCGCGCACGATGCAAAGAAATTTCAAAAGACATTCCGTCTCGGACACGGTAAGGTCGCGCGTCAGTATCGTCGCAACGGACAGGGCAAGATTTGTGAGTTCAATGACGTTGAGCCGCGAAAGTTCCATAAGGCAGTTTATGTTTTCGTTTGGAAATTAGTGCGAAACGGCGAAAACGGGACATGCAAAATGGCGCGCCATAATGCAAAATAACTTGACATTCGGTTGTAATATCTTGTATATTATATTTATAGCAATATCTTTTGGGCGCATTATGCCCAAAATTGCACATACTATGGCTATACCGCCGGGTTTTCCGGCGTATCGGAGGAGAGATATGAGAGCAAAAAAATCAAGCAAAAACTTACTTCGTATCAGCGGACTTGCATTAGTGTTTATGCTTGCAGTCGCACTGCTTGTCAGCGCAATTTCTTTTACGCGCGTGGGTGCGATTGATAACAAAACGGCTTTTGCGGCAGGTACGTACACGCCCGGCACGCAGGAGCTTGCCATCGGTTCGCCAAGTTGGAATTGGAACGTGCCGCTTAAAGCGGATGCGGACGGTAATATTGCCGTTTACACTTATAGACCGAATACATACAAAAACTATTTTTCTTATGTCGGGGGAATATATAGCACTAGTGTTGAAAGTTCAGACACCAGTGCTAATACATCACATGGAATACTAACCGGAAGTGTAAGAGAAAGGCTGTATGCTTATTATAAACTGCCCGATGAACTTGTTTCACTTGGCGCGACGATTGAAATCAGCGCAAACCTTGACAGCGCATATAAATTTACTAGTCTAAAAGAAACAGCTACATTTATTTCCGTAGCGGATAGTGTTAAAAAAATCGAAGAAAACGAAGATACAGACAAATTAACTGCCGAACAAATCGTTGACGCAACGTATAACTTGGGCACGTCCTGGAAAGTCACGGCGGGCAGACAATATATCATTGTATATGCAGGCGGACAAGTAAAAGGCACTACCACTTCGAAAATCGAAATCAGAGGGCTTGAAATCACGATTAAAGTCAAGTCTGTCGATAACCCGAGCTTTTTCACACCCGTTACCGCAGCATGGGACGGAAAAACCAAACCGGACATTGCGGTTTTGGACACCATTGCAAACATATCGAATCTTTATACCACCAACAACAATATTGTCGGCAACCTTGACTGGGCATTGAACGGCGAAGACGTTCTTGATCCTACGTTCAACAAGTTGACGTCAATCCGCACCGACGGAAAGCAAACAAAGCAGTTCTCCTTCCTGCTTTTTGACAAATTCTTCGGGCTTAAAGAAGCGGATATCAAAGGTTTTGACATTCTTCAAGCATATAATAGTAGCACGGGCGCAATAACGGACGTCTCCGCAAAAACATACAAAAGAGATGATTATACATTAGAACAGCTGAAAACGTTGCGTTATCCGGTAGGTTTGGAAAGCATAACGGTTGAGCCGTTTGCGTTTGACAATAACGACCCCGCGACGGGTTCTTTCCGCGGGCTTTACGTCACGGTCATTTACGACGGAAAAGACAACAATGCGTTGCCTATCGAAACCGACACGATATATCGTGTAAATTATAAAAACTCAATCAATCTTTCGGGTAAGACGTTGAGCATCGACTGCGACGGTATCGACTACACCCCGCCAGCGGCATTGGACGAAGTTGCTCTCCTTACCGAAAACGTTTTTAACGAAAAAGACGGCGTCACGTATTTTTATACCGACACAATAAAATTCAAACCCATTCTTGAAGACACCGACACTCGCGGTGACGTCAAGTATTTCTATACCCTTTACAAAATAGTTGACGGCAACTACGTCGAAATCGAAGGGCAAGTAGGCATTGCAATCAACAACCCCGGTTCCGACATCTTCACCCTTTCGGGACTTGAAAAGGGCGAATACGCAATCAAGTTCAAAGCGATCGATACGGTCGGACGATTCTACGAAGGCGCGAGTGCGGAACAAATTGCACTTTTTAACAGCATACAAAAAAGCTGGGCAAACCACGCCGTTTACAGCGGTTATCACCATTTCACAATCGACGACATCAAGAGCCTGCCCGAAAAATGGGAAACCGCAATTTACCTTGAAAACGGCGGCGCATATAACGGCGAATGGACGAATCAGAACGTCGTTATCGAGTTCAATACGCTCTCTTCCATCAAGGACATAACCTATCAAATCAGTTATCGCACCCTTAAAAACGGCGTTTTCGTAGGTACGCAAACCGAATGGGTGAGCATCAACGACAAAATCGTCGATAACAAATATGTCATAGGCTATGACGAAATTTCGCCCGAAGGATACGAACGCATCTATTATCTCCAGGCGATTTATAATTCGTCAAATATCACGTACACCGTTGACGTTCCCGTGAAATACGACAACTATAACGGATACAAGCCCGAAATCGCAAGGCTTCTTGACTTCTCGACAGACGCGTATGCCGACTTACTGCCCCTTCTTGTGAACCTTAACTACAAACAAGTCGGGAAAGACGGCTACGTCAGCGAATTTTTGGGCAGCCCGATGACTCTTTATTACGCAATCACCCGTGACGGCGTCGAGGGCGCGGCAAAGGAACTTTCGCTTGATACAAACGACGTTTATATGGATTTGTTCGAGGGCAGAAACGTTTCAGGCCTCACGCAAATTCAGGTCAGATTCTGGCTTGTCGACGAAGCGGGCAATACAAACGAGGAAACCATCTACAACGTCAACCTTGACAGGGCAAAGATCAACGTCAACTTCAACATCGATACGAACGCCCGAAGATATTTCAACAATACGACCGACGTAAGTACGTCGCTTGTTTCGTACACGTTGTCGAACAAGTTCACGGGCACTATCCCGTCGGGGAAAATCGGCATTACTTTCGACGCGGCGTACGACGGCGTTAATGCAGGCATAAGAAACGTGATTGTCAGCAACGTCCTGGCTTCCTACGTCGAAGGCTCGGCTTATACGGCTGCGCTCATCGACGAATATGAAAAGGTTTTCTTTGACGTAAACGGCAACGTCATCACCCTCGTGGACGGCAGGTTTGTCGTCGGCACGCACGAAATAAGAAAAGCCCGCCTTACGATCGACGAGAATTACGAACATGCGAAGTTTGTTTATAACGGCACCATCAACTACGCAATGACCGACTACGTTTCGGGCGACGGCTCTTTATTGGTGCTCGATAAGGTTTTGGGCGACAAAGCGGACGAATGGAAAAATATCCAATGGAAAGGCACGTTCCAGCTTGACAGCATTGCCGTCAACCCCGGGCTTCGCGCGTCGCTTATAAATATCGAAATCGCGGGCGAACTGAACAACAATTACCAGATCACAAACGCGGGCGGCTCCGCAAGCGCACCCAAAGCGTATATCGATATCCTACCAGCCAAACTCGGCAAAATCACGCTTATCGCCTCAAAGATTTATAACGGCGAAAATACGATTGCGACAAACTCGGTCAACTGCACGTTTAGTATCGAGGGACTGCAAGGCACGGACAACATCACGCTCGAATACGGCACGATTATCCTGCCCGGCAAGGACGTCGGCACATATACCTTTAACGTCAACGATTTCAAACTCGTCGGCGAAAGAAAAAAATTCTATGACCTGACAGACGTTACCGTTGAAGCGACGATTACCGTAACGCCCAAACCCATCATGGTTACGGTGCATAACGTCGATAAACCTTTCGACAACAAAACGGCGTTCCAGATCAGCAGCTATACGTTCGGCGGCGTTGTGTCGGGCGACGACGTGAAACTGCACACAAGCACGGGCAATACGACAAATATCAACGTCGGCACTTATCCCGATTGCAAAGTCACGCTGGGTATTACCGGCAATGACAGCAAAAACTACGTCCTGAACGTTACCGAGGCGGTTGTTACGGTCACCATTTCTCCGCGCGAAATCGGCGGCGCGAAAATCACCGGTATTTACGCTGTCGATACGAACGGCAATTACTACTACATCAATGAAATCGGCGCAGGCGAAGTTGTGATTTATCAGAAAGACGGCGCAGGTTATATCGCGTACAGCAAGGACGAAAACGGCAAGGCAAAGACCGAAAACGTTGACGTTTTGCCAGCAGGCGCAACCGTCTGGGTGCTCGATACGTTCGTAAAAGGCGGCGTTTGCATCATCAACGGTCACCGCTTCGAGCTGTCGCAAGACATCGTTTACGCAATCGAATACTATGAGGATACCGAACTCAAAAACAAACTCGACATCGGTGAAATCGACTTCACACAGCGTCAGTATCAGCCCGTCGTCGTCGATCAGAACGGCAAAACATTCATTATCAACGTCGACATTAAGGACGGCGTTTACGACACCACTTCGGGCGCGTATAAATATACGTTGAAAATCGAAAGCTTCGGCGCGAAAAGCAACTTCAAGAAAATAACGGGCTTCAACGACACGGAAACCAAAGTCGTGTCCGTGCTTGACTTCTCGGACGTCAAGTTTGAAAATAAAATGTTCAACGAAAAAGGCAGCGTCGATAAGTTCAGCGCTCCGTACAACGCTGCGGCATACACGCTTAACGTCATAAGCCCGTCACAGTTGACAATTGAATCGGAGGAATACTTCAAGAAGGGCGCAGACGGCGTATGGGTGCCCGTTGACAAGGCAATCGACGCTGGCGTTTACTACGGTAAGTTCACGGTATCGCGCTTGAATAACGAATACATTCTTGAACAAACTTTCACGATTGAAAGAATCGACACCGAAATTAAGATTAAAGACGCGTCAGTTACGTACGACGCAAAATACGGCGAAGACTTCGCTGAAAAAGTGCAAAAGGTCGACGACGCGTTCAATTACTACAAGACGACTTACGGCATGGTCGTCGGCGCAAACGACATCGTTTACGAATATTCCTTTGATGAAGATTTCAAGACGATTCTCGGCAGTGCTCCCGTCCGTCAGGGTGGCGGCGTATGCTACGTCCGCGTGAGATATAAGGGCAACGAAAATTTCATCGGCTCGGTCTCGCTCGCCCGCAAAATCAACGTTAACGGCGCGAAATTCAACCTTGTCGATATCACGGCAAACGTAGGCGAATCGTTCAATCTGCCCACGGTTGAAAATCTTATCGACAAAGACTCCGTCGGAGGCAACTACAAAGAAATCGCAAAAGACTTTGTCATCGTTTATCGCGTCAGCGACGCCAGTTACAAGGTCGTGAATAACGCTGCGGGACTTGTGGGCGAAGGCAGATATCCTTACAGAGTCGTTCATAAAGGACTTATCAAGGGCGGCGCCTGGACGGTCGACAGCAGTGCGGAATCCGAAAGATATACCCGTGCCGTGTCGGCGGACGGCATAATCGAAGCGACGATTTCCATCACCGAAAACGAACTTAACTCGGTATGGGGCGGCGACGTCAACGTTCCCGACGATAAAGTGCTGGAAGATAACGGCATCGGCACGATCTCGGGCAGCTGGACGCAGGCTGACAGCGGATACACCGTTTACTTCTGTATACTTGACAGAAACAACGCCGCAAGCTGCGATAACTTCACCAACGGTTTAAGACAAAATAAGGAAATCTTTGGCAAAGAGTACGTCGCTGGCAAGGTCTACTTCCTGTCGCTCAGCGAATATAAGAACAAAAGCGTCCTTATGAACGCCGACAAACAGCCCAGACTTATGAGCCCCGCAACCGTAACGATGAACGTCAGCGCAAACGGCGCGAAACTCATCAGATACAACAACGGCGAATGGACGGAAGTGAACTACGTCGATAACGGCGACGGCACCGTAACGTTTGAAACCGATAAGCTCGGCTACTTCATCTTTGCAGAAGACTACGTCGCGCCCAAAGCGAAAACAAACACGCTGGCAATCGGCATCGGCGCAGGCGTGGGCGGCGCGGCAGTGCTTATGGCAATCATCGTGGTTACGTTGGTCGTCATTAAGAGAAAACGCGCATAATCGTTAAACAAACGCACGCGACGGCGTGCCGTTTCCAAAATATAAAATATTTTATAAGGAGAAGAAAAATGAACAAATATGCAGGTACAAAAACCGAAAAGAACCTCGAAACGGCTTTTTCGGGCGAATCACAGGCAAGAAACAAGTATACTTACTTTGCGTCGGTTGCGAAAAAAGAGGGCTATGAACAAATCGCGTCCCTGTTTCTGAAAACCGCCGACAACGAAAAAGAACACGCCAAACTTTGGTTCAAGGAACTTAACGGCATCGGAAACACAACGGAAAACCTTGTTGCCGCGGCGGCGGGCGAAAACTACGAATGGACGGATATGTATGCGGGCTTTGCAAAAACAGCCGAAGAAGAAGGCTTCCACGAACTTGCGGCGAAATTCAGACTTGTCGCGGCGATCGAGAAACACCACGAAGAAAGATATCGCGCGCTGTTGAAAAATATCGAAACGGCGGAAGTTTTCAAAAAATCCACGGTGAAAGTGTGGGAATGCAGAAACTGCGGCCATATCGTCGTCGGAGAGTGCGCGCCCGAGGTTTGCCCGACGTGCAATCATCCCCAAAGTTATTTTGAAATATCCGCGGACAACTATTGATTGTCGCAAAACCCAAGGACAATCGTTTTCAAAGCGTCGGGACACCCCGACGTTTTTTAATGTTTAATATTATATATTATATAGTTTATATAGTAAAAAAAAAGGGCGGCGGGTAAATTTCGAAGGCGAGAAGAAGCGCGATATTTTCAAAAAAAATAATAATAAAAAAATTTTCTTTTCCTTCTTAAAAACGATTTACAAAAAACGCCGCTTGTGTTATTATAACCCTAACAGAAATCTTTAATTATGTCCAGAGAGGCATACAAGGTTATCATACAATAAACAGGTGTATCATATCTTGCGTGTCTTGACGCAAGATTTTTTTTGAGGTTTTATGGAAATTAAGGCAAACATTATGGATGATACGGCTGTCGCCCGCGCGCTTAAAAGGGTATCGCACGAGATTATCGAAAGAAACGACTCCCTGGAAAACGTCGTGCTTATCGGCATTAAAAGCCGTGGTATCCCCCTTGCCGGAATAATTGCCGAAAACGTGAAAAAATACGAAGGCGTGTCGCTTGACGTGGGTGAACTCGATATAAGTCTTTATCGTGACGACCTTGCGGAAAAAAGCGAAACTCCCGTTATCGAAAAAATCAACGTTCCCTTTGAAGTAA